>OJPD01001639.1_pt1 | contig 10522 bp, 8 predicted proteins | sample 1598371 | NCBI WGS metagenome assembly OJPD01 (sample SAMN03922478, study PRJEB24848) | human gut metagenome | isolation source: stool sample | host: Homo sapiens | place: Germany | collected 2010-11
ATTTTTTGTGAATGAAAATGGATGAAATTGACCGAAAGTGATTGATTTTGACGCTATATTTGCTATAATAAAGATGCAATCAACCAAAACAACGCACAAACGGTCACAAACCGTCAAACAAAAATAAAGCCCAAGGAGAGGATGCAGATGCTGGCAGAAGAACGCTTCAGCCTGATCATGGAACAGCTGGACCGCAAACGCACCGTCACGGTGCAGGAGCTGTGTGAGGCGCTGAACACCAGCGAATCCACCATCCGCCGCGACCTGACCGAGCTGGATCGGCAGGGCAAGCTGAACAAGGTGCATGGCGGTGCCACGCTGCCGGACAGCCGCTTTCTGGCAGACGAACCCACCATGGAAGCAAAGGAAACGCTGGCGGTGGAGCAGAAGCGCAGCATCGCACAGGCTGCGGCGCAGCTCATCAACGCGAACGATTTTGTGTTCATCGATGCCGGTTCCACCACGCTGGAGCTGGTGCGGGCCCTGACCGGGGATGCCCTCAAGGCCAGCTATCTGACCAACGGCGTGGCCCACGCCCGGACGCTGGCCCAGAAGGGCTGCAAGGTCTTTCTGCTGGGCGGGCTGCTGCGGCCCGAGACAGAGGCCATCATCGGCGCTGCGGCCCTTTACAGCCTGCAGCAGTACAACTTCACGAAGGCCTTTCTGGGGGCCAACGGTGTGGCGCTGGACGCCGGATTCACCACCCCCGACCCCGAAGAGGCGGCGGTCAAGGCCACGGCAGTGCGGCGGGCCAGAGAAGCGTGGTTCCTTGTGGATGACTCCAAGTTCGCCCGCGTCTACCCGGCGGTCATCGCCGAGCTTTCCGGCGGCGCGATCCTGACGAACCATTGTCCGAATCCGAAATACAGACAATTCACTCTGATAAAGGAGGCAGCAGAATGATCTACACGGTAACATTCAACCCGGCCATCGACTATGTCGTGCGGCTGGATAGGCCGCTGGAGGTGGGCGAGGTGAACCGCGCCAAGGGCGAGGACTGCGTGCTGGGCGGCAAGGGCATCAATGTGTCCGGCGTGCTGGCCGAGCTGGGATGCCGGAGCACGGCGCTGGGCTTCGTGGCCGGTGAGACGGGGGCATGGCTCGAGCGGGGCTTGGCCGCGCAGGGCATCACCACCGACTTCATCCATCTCGCGCAGGGCATGACGCGCATCAACGTCAAGATCAAGGCCGGGCAGGAGACCGAGCTGAACGGTGCAGGCCCCGACATCCCCGAGAGCGCGATGGAGCAGCTGGAAGCCCAGCTCGACCAGCTGGCAGAGGGAGACATCCTCATTCTGGCGGGCAGCATCCCGTCCAGCCTGCCCCAGACCACCTACGAGCGTCTGCTGGCCCGTCTGGAAGGCCACGGCGTCCACACGGTGGTGGACGCCACCCGCGACCTGCTGGTGAACGTATTGCAGTATCACCCCTTCCTCATCAAGCCCAACAACCACGAGCTGGGCGAGATCGTGGGGCGCACCCTCACCACCGACGCCGACATCACCGCTGCTGCCCGCACCTTACAGGAAAAGGGCGCACGGAACGTGCTGGTGAGCATGGCCGGGGATGGCGCGCTTCTGCTGGACGAGAAGGGCGAAGTCCACCGCATCGGCACCCCCAAGGGCAGGGTGGTCAACAGCGTGGGCGCAGGCGACAGCATGGTGGCCGGCTTTGTGGCGGGCTACCTGCGCAGCGGCAGCTATCGGGAGGCCCTCCGGCTGGGCACTGCCTGCGGCAGCGCCACCGCATTCAGCCTCGGGCTGGCAAAAAAGGAAATGATCGATGCCCTGTTGGCGACGATTTAAGAGATAGAAGGAAACAAGGAGAGGAGAACACTATGCGAATCACGGAATTGTTTACGGCACAGTCCATCGCACTGGACGAGGCCCAGCAGGACCGCAGCCAGATCATCGACCGTCTGGTGGAACTGCAGGCGACCCATGGCAACATCAAGGATAAGGAGGCCTACAAAAAGGGCCTCTACGCCCGCGAGGACGAAGGCTCGACCTATGTGGACAACGGCATCACCGTCCCCCACGCTAAGTGCGACTGCGTCACCCGGCCCAGCCTCGCGGCCCTCCGCCTGAGCACCCCGGTGCAGTACAACGCCGAGGACGACGGCAAGACCGACCTGCTGTTCGCCATCGCAGCGCCCCAGAATGGCAGCCTCCACGTCGATATGCTGGCCCGCATGATGCAGATGCTCATGAATGAGGACTTCGTGGAGAAGCTGCGCACCGCCAAGACCTCGGCGGACTTCCTCGCCGCCATCGACGCGCAGGAGGAAGAGCAGTTCGGCGATGAGAGCTTCACCGATCAGGAGGTCAATGTGGGCTACCGGGTGCTGGCTGTCACCGCCTGCGTCAACGGCATCGCCCACACCTACATGGCCGCTGAGGCCCTGAACAAGGCTGGTGCAAAGATGGGCGTGCCCATCAAGATGGAGACCAACGGCTCCGACGGCGCAAAGAACATCCTGACCAAGGACGAGATCGCCAACTGCGACGGCATCATCGTGGCGGCGGAAAAGAAGATCGAGACGGCCCGCTTCGACGGCAAGCCCGTCCTCTTCACCCGGGTGGATGACGGCATCCACAAGCCCGAGGAGCTTATCCGGAAGATCACCTCCGGCGAAGTCCCCGCTTTCCACGCAGAGGGCGGCGCACAGGCCGCAGAGGACGCCTCTGCCACCGATAGCTTCGGCCGCAGCCTCTACAAGAACCTGATGAACGGCGTCTCCCATATGCTGCCCTTCGTGGTGGGCGGCGGTATCATGATCGCGCTGGCCTTCCTGCTGGACGATTACAGCATCGACCCCGCCAACTTCGGCATGAATACCCCGCTGGCCGCCTTCTTCAAGACGGTGGGCAGCGCAGCCTTCAGCTATATGCTTCCCATTCTGGCGGGCTTCATCGCCATGTCCATCGCTGACCGTCCGGGTCTGGCCGTCGGCTTTGCAGGCGGCGTGCTGGCCATGAACGGCACCAACTTCGCCGGCATCGCTGCCGGTGAGACCACCGGCGTCTCCGGCGGCTTTCTCGCCGCCCTGCTGGCCGGCTTCGTGGCCGGTTATGTGGTGGAGTTCCTCAAGAAGATCACCGAGAAGCTCCCCGCCAGCCTCAACGGCATCCGTCCCATGCTCATCTACCCGCTGGGCGGCATCCTCATCGTGGGCGCGGTCATGTGCGGCATCAACCCCGTCATGGGCATGATCAACACCGCTGTGACCAACGGGCTGAACGCCATGGGCGGTACCTCCAAGGTCCTGCTGGGTGCGATCGTGGCCGGTATGATGAGCATCGACATGGGCGGCCCCTTCAACAAAGCAGCTTACGTCTTCGGCACCGCAGCCCTCGCCTCCGGCAACTATGAGGTCATGGCCGCTGTTATGGTGGGCGGCATGGTGCCTCCCATCGCCATCGCCCTCTCCACCACCTTCTGCCCCAAGAAGTGGACGGCCGATGAGCGCCGCAACGGCATCGTGAACTACGTCATGGGCCTCTGCTTCGTCACGGAGGGTGCGATCCCCTACGCCGCTGCCGACCCGCTGCGCGTCCTGCCCAGCTGCGTCATCGGTGCAGCCCTCTCCGGTGCCCTGTCCATGACCTTCGGCTGCGCCCTCCGCGCTCCTCATGGCGGCATCTTCGTCTTCCCGGTGGTGGACCATGCGGTGATGTACTGTGTGGCTCTGGCCATCGGCAGCGTCGTGGGCGCGGTCATCCTGAGCCTGCTCAAGAAAAACCGCACCGAGGAGTAACGAAACGCCATCCTCTTCTTTTTCAGGTATCAATCGCCAAAGGCCCCCACCCGGCAGCACCGGGTGGGGGCCTTTGGTATGGGAGATGCAGTTGATACGGCTCTCCCCTTGGGAGAGCTGGCGCGCAGCGCCTGAGAGGGCAAGGGCGCTGACAAAGGGCACAAAGGCGACGATGGCATCGCTCTTGCAAAGAGTCTGCCCATCGCTATGCAGCGGCTTTTTCATACCGGGCCTGCCCTCTCCGTCTGCTTCGCAGCCACCTCTCCCAAAGGGAGAGGCTTTGGCAGGAAGGTAAAAACCATAGAAAACACAAAAACCCGCCTGGCAGCGGGTTTTTGTGTATAGAGGGGTGGGAAAGTATATAAAGTGGTGAATCGCATCATTGGACGGCAGCGTGTCGTGCCCGAACACCGGAAGACCGGCGGCACAGCGGAAACTCTGAGGCGTTGCCTTGCAGTATGTATTATACCCGAATTTGTTTTCTTGTCAAATGCAAAATTTTGGTTTTGCTTTAATTTAACACTTTACTTTTTGACCAAAACTTTATATAATTAAAGGCGGCAAAACGAAAACTGACTTTTGCGCGGGTTGTGCTATTGCTACAACAATAAAACTTTACTTTCGAAAAATTTTGGATAATGTAACATATTTCAAAAGGAGTACTTTTCCCATGGACGATTTGGACCGCAAGATTCTCGCCCTCCTCGCAAAGAATGCCCGTATGCCGGTGAAGGAGATCGCCGAAAAGGTGGCACTGACCAGCCCCGCCGTCTCCAGCCGCATCCATAAGCTGGAAACAGACGGCATCATCAGCGGCTACACTGTGATGCTCAACCGCCCCGCCGACCGGGTCTATGTGGACGCCCTCATCAGCCTGTCGGTGGCCCCGTCCCAGCGCGACGAGCTGGTGGAGCTGATGCAGAACAGCAAGGAGGTGCTGCAGTGCTACCACGTCACGGGCGCTTACACCTTCCTCATCAAGGTGAGCTGCGGCAGTATGCCTCAGCTGGAGCACCTGATCTTGCAGTTCCAGAAACTGGGAACGACCAGCACCCAGATCATCCTCTCGACGCCCGTGAACCACGGCGACCTTGAGGCCATGATGCTCTGAGTTCACAGAACTGTTACATCTGCGGTGCAATTTTCGCCCGCTGCGGGACGTTTATCGAATAGCAGCGCTGAAACATCAAATACTATCGCTGTGTACCGAAAAATTCCACCCTGCGAACGAAAGGATAAAACTGAATATGAAACGTATCATTGCTTGTCTGATGGCCGGTATCCTGATGCTGGCTCTGGTGGGCTGCGGCACGTCCGGCAGCTCTTCTGCGGCCGCAAAGAAGGACTATACCCAGATCCTCCACGACGCCCGCAGTGACGAGGACAACGAGTATCTGATGATCTTCACCAAGGGAGAAGACGGCAAGTTCACCGCCCAGTACGGCTACAGCGCCGAATACGAGGCTGACCAGCTCTCCGATGAGGTGGCCAACATGATGATGCCCCTGCTGGGCCTCGAGGACGGTATGTACGACGACTTTGCCGCCTCCGTCTCCGGCATGATGGTCAGCGTCTACGGCGTGGCCATCGTCAAGCCCGCAGAGGGCAGGACGCAGGACGTCGTCGATGCGATGGATGCCTACGTCCAGAGCCAGCAGAAGGCGATGGAGCGGTATCTGGAGGACCAGTACGAGATCGCCAGCGCAGCCCGGGTCGTGACCGTCCCCACCGGTGAGGTGGTCATGGTCTGCTGCGAGGACAGCGACACCGTCCTCGAAAACATCAAAAAAGCTCTGGCTGCATAATCCCCCTGTGCACCAAAAAAGCCCCCGCTTCCGGCTGGAAGCGGGGGCTTTGCGTTATCGGTCGTTACGGATTCTCGATGGCGTTCACGAGCTTGTTTGCGATGTAGGCATGGCCCTTGATGGTGGGATGCACGTCAAGGGTGGTCTCGGTGTTGGGGATGGCCACATAGGTCAGGTCGTAAGTCTTTGCGATCTGCTTCTCAAACTTGTTCAGCTTGCTGAAGTAGCTGCGCCAGCAGGGGATGAGGGGCACGGGGTTGGTGTAGCCGATGAGAATGATCTGCGCGTCCGGGTTCAGCTTGCGGATCTCCTGCACGATGGAGATGAGGGCGGCGGAGGTCTTGGGGTAAGTCTCGTCGCAGATCTTGCTCATGCCGGAGAAGAAGAGATTCCATGTGGCGTCCGTCTCTGCCTTGGTCAGCTTCATGTCCTTGATGCTGCGGTAGATGGTGGACATGGTGGAACCGGAGCCTTCGCTGCGCAGATCACCGGCCAGAATGGTGGCGGCCAGCTTCTCGCTCTTCCAGTTGGTGGCGTTGCCCAGACCCACGATGCAGGGGACAAAGGCGTCGTTGGAGCCGATCTGGACCGAGATGACGTCGGCCTTGCGGATGTAATCCTGAAACTCCGGGTAGTTGTACTCGCAGCCGGAGGCCATATTCATCTGAGGCATCTTGCCATACTGGATCATATCCGCGAGGTCGGGGGCCGTCAGGGCCGGCAGACCGAGGTTGATGGCGTGGTCACGGTCGAGGCCGAGCGTCTCCGCCACCTTGCCGACGTAGCAGTTGGGGGAGTAGCCTTTGAAGTTGGGGGCCATATCGACGCTGTAGCCAGCGCGTGCGCTGTACTGGACATCGGCCAGACCGACGCCGGCGCAGATGCTGTCGCCCAGTGCGACGTAGGTGAGCTGCTTATCCTCTTTTTCTTCAGAGACCGCAGCTTCGGCGGCAGAGGGGTCCGGGTCGGCCTTGGCCGTCTCGGTGGCAGAGGCCTCGGCGTCTGCCGGGGTCTCGGGCTGCAGGGCAGCTTCCGGATTCAGGGTAACGATAACGTGGTCATCGCTGGCGGCAGCGGTATCGGCGGCTGCGTCAGCGCCCTCAGCCAGTGCGGGGACGCTGAACATCGACACCAGCAGCAGGGCGGAGACGGCCAGACTTGCAAAACGCTTGTTCATGGCAGAAAAATCCTTTCGTGAGATCAATAGTCGCGGGGAGAGATGTCGGCCTCGAGCTGACGGTAATCGATCTTGCCCACAGGGGTCATCGGCATCTCAGGGATGAACTTGTAGGCCACGGGCTGGACATATTCGGGCAGTTCCTCGGCGCACATCCGCTCCAGCTCCCGCACCACCTGCTTTTTCTTGGCCGTGGTGTCAGGCTTGAGCACGACGTAGACGAAGGGCAGACGGCCCTGCACATGATCCTTGTCGGCGCAGCCCACCACAGAGCACTGATGGACAGCCGGGTGGCGGCTGATGACGTTTTCGATCATAGAGGGGAAAACCTTGAAGCCGTCGTGGCGGATGATGAGGCGCTTGATGCGGGAGTCGAGGAAGACGAAGCCGTCCTCATCCAGATAGCCGATGTCGCCGGTGTGCACCCAGATGCGGCCATCGGGGTGGCGGCGAAGGATCATGTCCGTCTCTTCGGGCTTGTTGTAGTAGCCCTTCATGGTGGTGGGGCCGGAGATGCACAGCTCGCCCCGCTCGCCGATGGGCAGCTCCTTGTCCGTACCCGGCTCGAAGGCGGCGACGAGGGTGTTGACCATCGGGATGCCGACGCTGCCCAGCTTGTTGTTCGTGCCGGCGGCGACGGTGGCAGCGGAGGCCACCTCGGTCATGCCGTAGCCCTTGGCGATCGGGTAGCGGACGCCATGGGCGGCGAGGAAGTCGTTGACGGTCTGCTCTGCGCCCCGGGCGATGGCGTCGCCGCCGGCGGCGTAGTTGAGGATGAAGGAGAGGTCCTTATCCCGCAGCTTGGGGTCAGCGGCCAGCTGCTGGTAGTGGGCGGGCACGCCGAACATATGCTCGGGCTTGTACTTGAGCACCAGACTGCCCAGCTTGGCCGGGTCGAGGTTGGGGATGATGATGACCGTGAAGCCCAGCACCAGCGGCAGATGGACGCCGCAGGCGTAGCCGTAGGCGATGAAGGGGGGCATGATATTCATGAGCTTCTGGCCCCGGTGGAACAGCTTATCGTAGGCGCGGAATTGCTGCGCGATGGCGTTGAAGCTGTTGTCGGTGAGCATGACGCCCTTGGGAGAACCGGTGGTGCCGCCGGTGTGGACCACGACACAGGCATGGTCGGGGTCGTAAGGCTCGGCAGCGGTGCTCTGGTTCTTGCCGTTTGCGATGAACTGCTTCCAGCGGATGGCGTTGGAGGCGTACTTGTTCTTGTCGGGGGTGGTCAGCCTATAGCCCACGGCCATCACCGGGGGCAGGGAGTCGGCCGGAGAGAGGACGATGACCTTTTCCACGTTGGTGCGCTTGGCGGCCTGACGGCAGCGCTCGTACACGACGTTCAGGCAGACCAGAAGATGGGAGTCCACCTCCTCGATGTACTCGTGGATGCCCTCGACGCTGTAGCGGGGGTCTACGAGGTTTAGGGTGGCGCCGATCATGTCTGCTGCATAGAACAGGGCGATGACCTCGGGGGTCATGACGCTCACGACCGTTATGATGTCGCCCTTCTGGACGCCGACGCCCCGCAGGGCGGCGGCGGTCTTCTTGACGTTGACGATGAGGTCAGCATAGGTGAACTTCCGGCCGTAGTAATCCAGCGCGGTGTCGTTCAGATGGTTTTTGTTCCGCTGGCAGACATATTCGAATGCCGAGACGGTGGGAATGGTCTGCTCAATGTACTTCTGGTCGTAATATTTGAGCCAAGGCCGAGCCTGAGATGCGTAAATGGGATCCTGCGTCATCATCGATTCCTCATTCCTTTATGTTTGTAGGCCCCGGAAGGGGCGGGTCTTCTGTTTTGTTCCAATGCCACTCCTGCTATTGTAGTAGAGCGGGGGACAAAAGTCAATAAACAGGGGAAGAACAATGAGGAAAACGCAAGAAAAAGTTTACAATTCGCGGCACCATGCCTCGGCCTCGGCGGCACTGCAGAGCACCCAGTGGCGGGGCCGCAGCTCCCGCCACTGGGGAGCCTCGGCGGAGTAGTCGTGGATGGCGGGGTCGTAGACCAGCAGCTTTTTCTGCCGCTCGCGGCGGGGGCTGGGCATCGGGATGGCCGACAGCAGGCTCCGGGTATAGGGGTGGATGGCGTGCGTCACCAGCTCTTCGGCGTCGGCCAGCTCCACGATGTCACCCTTGTGGATGACGGCGATGCGGTCGGAGATGTACCGCATGACCGAGAGGTCGTGGGCGATGAAGAGGTAGGTGATGCCGCGCTCTTTTTGCAGGTGGCGCAGCAGGTTGAGCACCTGTGCGCGGATGGACATATCCAGCGCCGAGATCGGCTCGTCGGCGATGATGAACTCCGGCTCCACGATGAGGGCGCGGGCGATGCCGATGCGCTGCCGCTGGCCGCCCGAGAACTCGTGGGGGAAGCGGGAGGCGAACTCCGGCAGCAGGCCCACATCCAGCAGCGCCTGCCGGACTTTTTCGTCCCGCTCGGCGGCGGAGAGGTCGGGCCGGACGTTCATCAGGCCCTCGCCCACGATGTAGCTCACCTTGGCGCGCTCGTTCAGGGAGGATTGGGGGTCTTGGAAGATCATCTGGATCTCCTTGATGACCTGCCTGTCCAGCGCGTGGGAAATTTTGCCGTTGATCTGCTGGCCCTTGTAGAGCACCTGACCGCCGGAGGTGGGCAGGATGCGCATGATGGCCCGGCCGATGGTGGTCTTGCCCGAGCCGGACTCGCCCACCAGACCGAAGGTCTCGCCCTTATAGATGGTAAAGTTTGCGTTCTTGACGGCCTTGTAGGCTTTGCGGCCGGAGCCGTAAGTCACCTCGAGGTCTTTCACCTCGAGCAATACTTCGCGTTCGTCTGCCATGTTACTTGCCCTCCTCTTGCAGCATCCGCACAGCGGCGGGCGGCTCTATCTTGGGTGCGCGGGGGTCGAGCAGCCACGTCTTGGCCCGGTGGGTCGCGCTGACGTCGAAGTAGGGGGGACGCTTGACGAAGTCGATCTTCAGGGCCAGCGGGTTGCGGGGCGCGAAGGCGTCGCCGCGGATCTCCGTAAAGAGGTTCGGGGGCGTGCCCTGAATGTTGAACAGGTCTTCGCCCTTCACGCCCATCTGGGGCATACTGGACAGCAGCGCCCATGTATAGGGGTGGCGGGGGTCGTAGTAGATCTCGTCGGATGTACCGATCTCCACGATGTCGCCTGCATACATGACGGCCACCCGGTCGGCGATGTTGGCCACGACGCCGAGGTCGTGGGTAATGAGGATGATGGTCAGATTGTACTTGACCCGCATCTCCTTCAGCAGCTCGAGGATCTGGGCCTGAATGGTCACGTCCAGAGCCGTCGTCGGCTCGTCGCAGATCAAAATCTGGGGGTTGCAGGCCACGGCGATGGCGATGACGACGCGCTGGCGCATACCGCCCGAAAACTCGTGGGGATACTGCTTGAAGCGGACCTCCGGGTCGGCGATGCCGACATCCCGCAGGTATTCCAGCGTCTTCTCCTTGGCCGCAGCGCCTTTGAGGCCCTGATGCAGCTCCACGGCTTCCATGATCTGGTCGCCGATGGTCTTCAGGGGGTTCAGGCTGGTCATGGGGTCCTGCATGATCATGGCGATCTCATGGCCCCGGACCTTCAGCCAGTCCTTCTCCTTTTTCAGCGCGGAGAGGCGGATGGGCTGGTGGTCGTCGGCCCCGAAGTAGTCGATGGTGCCCGAGGTGATGGAGCCGTTGGAGTCCAGCAGGCCCATGAAGGACTTGGTAAACACGCTCTTGCCCGAGCCGGACTCGCCCACGATGGCGAGGACCTCGCCGTGGTAGAC
>OJPD01001640.1_pt1 | contig 10515 bp, 6 predicted proteins | sample 1598371 | NCBI WGS metagenome assembly OJPD01 (sample SAMN03922478, study PRJEB24848) | human gut metagenome | isolation source: stool sample | host: Homo sapiens | place: Germany | collected 2010-11
GGGGATTGGGCACAGCCCAACAAGCATTTTGCAACGCAAAAATGGCGTTTGTATAGACAAAAGCCCTGCTTGCCACAACAATGCGTCCTTTTTGTCCGCAATTTGTAATTTTCAGATTGGAGAAAAACGCCATGGCAAAGACGAAGGCTGAAGAAAAAGCTCTCAACCTTGATTAGATTTTGTTTAACTGCCGGGATTATCTGCGCGCTGCGCGCAACTCCGGCTCGTTCTTTGAAAAGCGTGATAGCAGCTTCTGTGAGCCGCCCAGCACATCCAGCCCACGGTCATCGTACAAATGGTAGAGGAACGGCCCCGGCCCAGCCAGATAGACGCTGGACACAAAGCCGTTCCAGCCGCCGATGTCCCCCAGAATGATTTCCCGAAGAAGCAGCTCTGGTTGAAAGCTGATCTTGCTGAGATCCCAGTAAAACTGCACTTGTGCATGGGTATCCCCATCTTCATCCTGCTCTGTGGCCGAAAGTTGTTCATCGGGAACTGGGAGGCCCACTCGCTGCCGGATAACGGTCAGCAGGGACTCGGCGGGTTCTTCATCGGGATACCCGTCGATCCGCAGAAGGTCCGGCACCGCCGGAAGTGCCCGATAGATCGCGGCGGCTCGGTCCAGCGCCCCCTGAACATAAGCGGGGTTGGTTTTCAGCTTCGCCGCACGCCTATCCAGATAGATTGGTTCCTCCCCGCCGATCTTAAAACGAATGCCCACCGGTGCATGGTAGAACAGAGGGTGTTCCAGCCCAGCCATGCCCAGATCATGTAAAATGTGTTCAAACCGCTTTGCCAGCATGGTATCCCTCCGTTCTCATGTCATTTCATACAGCAGAGCAGCATCGCCCTGCACCAGTTCCAGATGGGAGCGCAGCGTATTAAGCCCGCTTTGCACCGCCTCGGTGGGCAGATCCCAGTCCGGGGCAATTTCAGCGGCCAGCTCCGAGAGATCCTGCTCCCGCAGAGCTGCCAGCAGTTGAGACGCCAGCTCTCCCTCCAGCAGAGCGCAGTCCAGGGTGTCTTCCGTCTGGGGAGCAGGAAAACGGACATCCAGATCCAGTTCGCTCTCACACCAGTCCCAGATAGCCATATAGACCGCGCCGGAGCAGTCACCGTCGGACAACTCCTGCCGCTGGTTATTTTTTATCAGATAAAAGGACGCGATCTGTGACATGGTGGTTCCTCCTAAATGTTATTCGCTTCCATCAGCCCTTCGGCCTGCAACCGGATCACATAGAAAGCCCGCACCCAGTCCAGTTCCTGCTCCATGGAGTCCTCCAAAGCCAGCAGGCGGCGCTTGCCAAGCCTGCGATCCAGAAGGGCAAAGATACGGACAAGGGGATTCTCGCTGACAAGGCTTTTCTCGATGCTCTGGTTGTCAAAGATCCCAAACGCCTCATAGAACACCTTTTGGTCAAAGGTGCCCTGCTCCAGCGCATAGGCATGAGCCTGATTGATGGCCTCTTTTGCGGAGTCGTGATCTTTCAGCGTGGTGGAGCGCAAGTGATGAAATTTCGTCCACACATTTTCAAAATAGGTGTAGTAGTTGCTCCGCAGCACTTCCACGCCGTCCACACGAATGGCGGCCCGGCCCTCATGGTCGGCGCTTTTGCTGTAACTGGTGGCAAAATACTGGATGTGGCCCCGGAGTGCCGGGCACAGGTAGTCATTCTCCAATTTGTTCCGGATTCCACTCCAAGTGGATACTCTACTGTTTGACATAGGTGTTGTTTCCTTTCTGCTGATTCCTACTGCTTTTGGAGATACTCCCGGAAGCATTCGATGAACTCCCGATTCCGCTTAGGGACATCGAACCCCTTCCGATGGGGGAAGAACCCCTCCTGTTCCACATCGTCCAGCAGCTTGGGCAGATTGGAAAACCGGGCAAAGAATGGTAGTGCATAGTCCTGGATCTGCCCGGAAATTTCCTGGATAGAGCGTTCCCGCTCCAGCAGAGTAGATACCTCATAGCGGGGGAAGTCATCATACCGGTGGGTCAGCCGGGCGATGGAGGTACCCACGATACCATCATAGGTTTCCTCCGTCCCTTCCTGCTCACTGCGCCACTGGGCAATCACCGGGGAACTCACATCGAAGAAGGCAGTAAAAGTGGTGGAGCCAAAGCGGATGGAGGGGGAAAAGTAAAAGGAGAACACAAAGATGCCGTCTTTTTTGTAGATGTCATTTTTGCTCTTGCGGTATTTGTAGCCCAGCGGGTTCAAAGGCTCCGCGATCCGCTCACAGGTATAGACGAAGATCTCACGGGGCTTGGTTCCCTTGGGAAAATCCTTCTTCTCCATGTTGCCACCTCAATCAAAATCCATCCAGACCAGGTGTTTTCCGCAGTGGAGGCACTGGAACAGATAGCATTGCAGATGCCCGCCATTGACAGATTCCCGGATCATTTCTTTTTGCTCATCGTCCCACATCGGATCGTCCAGTACCTCCTCCAGCACACCCAGGGCCCGCAGTTCCCTGGCACCCACATGGCCCAGGTAGGCGCAGTAGTCGCCGCAGTGGGCGCGCCAGTATTCCTGCTGCCAGCCGGAGTAGCCCGGGGTGCGGTGGATCGGCTCGTCCAGCTTCTCCGGATCGTCTACACCATCATCCACAGAGAAATCATCTTGAAAACTACCGTCATATTTCCGGGCTGCTTCGCCGTTGGCGATGCACTCTGGGCACAGATATGCAATATCCTCCACGGCGTAAAAGGGGGCTGTATAGAAAATATGGGTCGTCTTGCCACAGCAGTCGCAGACAACGCCGTCTGCGGATTCCTCAAAAGCCCCAGTTTCCAGAGGATTGGGGTGATACCGGAAGGCGGGCAGGCCCAGCTGGGCCTGCCGTTCCTTCTCTTTCTGCTTCTCCTCCGGCGTTTTGGGCCTGGGGAGGGCATAATGATTGCCCCAGTTTTCCGCATAGTCCTTCAAGATGCCCAGCCGCTTGAGGGTCTTCTTGTCGGAACGATTTCCGATTTGGCAGAGCAGTTCGTAGGCATCCTTCTTGAAGTCCAGCAGATCATACACATCCACCAGCACTTTCTTGGCCTGCTTGTCTTCCGACAGCTCCAGTTTCTCCTTGAAGGTATAGAGAGCACGGACACTGTCCGGATCTCCTTCTGTCTCCCGAAACTGCTTTTGGAGTTCAATATATTGCTTCAGGTATTCGTTCATGGTCACAATCTCCCATCAATCCCACCAGAAATACCAGACGGTGGACTGCCACAGGACATCTGCCAAGGAGCCAATGCTTCCATCCTCATTCTGATCCAGATCTGGGCAGAAACCATATTGCTCCACAGCCACCTCCATAGCTCTTTCCTTGGAGATCGGAGTTGGAAGTTCAAACTCCAATTCATCGTGGCTCATGGCGGCAGGGATGGCACCATGTTGCTCGAACCAGTATTTCGCCACTGCCATCAGGTCCGGTGTGTCGGGACACTCATTCCAATTTCCAAAGGGCAGGTAGGCGAAGATCTCCCAGGGGTTCTTTACCGGAATTTTAGCCAGAATGAGCGGATATGTCATTCCGGTATCATCGTTCCAATAGTTTGCGAAGCGGTCGTTGGGTTCTCCGCCCTCCATCTCGCCCAGGACTTCCTCATCCCAGTCCAGATCATCGTCCTCGGCTTCTTCCTTGCGCTGACCGGTCAATTCCTCCAAAATCGCCTTTCCGTCCTTGATGGGAGCGGAGAGCATCTTCTTTCGATACTCCTCCACGGTTTTGAGGTCAAATTCATAGAAGTCCGCATCATGCTCCGGGTCAGCGTTCATCACCAGACACTCCAACTGCGTTTCATCATCCGCCTGGATAAGTACGGGAACAAAGCCCTCCCGTACCCCCAGCCGCCGGGCGTAGCTGTATGCTGACATGATGGGATCATCATCTGCCATAGACGGGAAATAGGTACACTCACAGTCCAGATACTCCATAATGGCCTGCGCCACCTCGGAAGGCTCCAGCGTATCCTCGTCAAAGTCCTGTCCCTGCCAGTTGGTGAAGCGTTCCTCAATTACCTCTGCCATAGCCTGATAGTAGTCCTCGTCAAAGGGGATGAATAAGTATGCCTCCTGTTGAAATTCATTGGAGTGGTATCGGGACGGACCAAAATATTTCAGGGCATAGTCATCAATGTCGGCAGGATAATAGGGCGCATCAATTTCTCCATAGTAATAATGGGCAAAGGCACGGCCTTTCTGATTGAACAGAGCCGAGAATAGACAGCCGAACAGCTCCTCCCGGATGAATGTTCGTAGGTCTGTGTTGCCTGGATCGGCTTTGACCTGATTTACCACTTCGCCATGCTCCGCCAGGAATTTCCCGCCCATCAGGTCATGCTCCATGCACCAGCGCAAATAAATCGCCATGTGGTTGTAGGCGTTGATGGGGTCAATGGGAAGCTCCTTCTCCTCAAGGTTCTCAATATGATAGGAAACATCATCCATTCCTATGCTGTCATCGTCATCCTCCGGATCTCCCTTTATAGGCTCGTAACCGATCTTCAGGGTCATCTGTTCCTCTGGCAGAGAGACACCGGGGCTGCGGGTGATGGTGTGCTTATCGTCCGCAGAAAAACCGATGGTCTCGCCGTCTTGCAGTGTCACATCACACGCCAGCACATAGGAGGCAAGGCTTGCCAAAAAGTCCCGTAGTTCCTCCGGCTCAGCGTCGGTGTTCAACACCTCCATTTCCTCCTTGCCAAACACATCCATGCCGTAGGTGTAGCCGTTTAGGCCCCCCTCGCTCCGGTACAGGCCGAACCAAACCCAGTTGAAGATGGGCAGTTCGTCCTTTTTGAGCATATCGGCAAGGCCCTCATAGAAACGAGGCTCAAATACCACGCCGCTGGTGTAGACACCGGTGGCGTATTTCTGCTTGCAGCACACTGCCATCGCCTTGGTGAACAGCTTACCTCGTTCCAGCAGTTTTTCCTCCTCGCCCAACACAGCCACCATGATATGGGCCTTGTGCGCTTTGGCCACTTCTACGGCCTCTGGCCACATATAGTTGTTTTCGGCGTTGATCTCTGCTTCATTGTCCGGGATGTGACCGTGGAATAGTGTCACAATCAGCATCATATTGCCGACCCGCATTACCACAGCGTCATCGCTGTTCTCAACATCTTCGTCGCCCTCATCCGGCTTCTCATCTACGATACCCCATTCTTCCCGCAGATCTCGAATCAACTGCTCCTTGTCCCACTCTGCTTTGGAGAGGAGCACAGATCCGGCAAAGGAACCCTTATGGTCGGTTTCCTCCTCGTCGGCGTCATCTTCAAGATCCTCTGCATCTTCATCCGGATCATAGAGGGATTCATGCTCCAGTCCGCGGATAAATTCCTCAAAGCTGTCTGCCAGATGGGTAATTTTATAGTCATTTTCCTGATCCACATGGACTACCGCAGGCTCTCCCTGAGGGCCGCAAGCCCGGTAGTCCAGGAAAATCATATCGTGTCCGGCGCTTGGACAGTCGCAGATGGCCACACCGATGGCAGGATACTCCCACTCAGCGATCATAAACTGGCTGCCAAGCTCTCCACAGAGGGAGCAGCTCTTTTCCCGTCCGATTCCGAAAATGCCGGTGATGGCCACATGATCATCTGACCAACAGGTAGGCTCATCGCAGGGATAGCAGGTGTTCACCGGAATGCCGCCGTTGTGCTGCTTCATCAGCCAGATGTAGGCGGCGGGCAGCTTGTAGCCCAGTTCCTCCTCCACGCTGGCGATCAGCTCATCGGAAGGCGGATCACTGACATATTCTTTCAGTGCATACCAATTATCATCCCAGAAGTTGGTGAGGTCGAAGCCCTCAAATGGAGTATCACCGGGCACGAATTTGGCCTTCTTCTTCCGGCTGCGCTGGCGTTTCCGGATCTCCGCCTTACACTCCCGAATTACTGCCGGGGCATTTTCGTCCTCGGGGTCCAGCTCCGCCCACCGCTCGGCGTAGGGGATGGCCTTTTCCTCCTGACCATAGAGATACTGATAGCCATAGGCCATCCGCATATTCCACTCCGCCTTGTCCTGGCCTTCCTCCCGGACGGACTCCAGCACCTCGATGGCGCGGCACAGGGCCTTGTCTCCCTTATAGCGAGGGGTGCCCTCGTTATGGTCCCCGATAATGGCGTAGTTTTCCAGCGCCCGTGCCAAGGCGTAGGCGGTGCGATAGTTCCTCCAGTCCTCCGGGATGGCATTCAGTGCCTGGATACAGCGGGTGTACTCGTCTTCGTCGTTCCACTGCTCCAACTGAGCGAAGAATGCTTCGGCGTTCTGTTGGGTATAAGGAATATAGTCCATGCCCGTCAGCGCCTCGTCCAACTCGTCATCCTGATTCTCAGTTTCTGACCCAGCATCTTGTTGCTTTAGGGGTACAGAACCGGCTTCACGGCGGAAGGTGTGGAAGATGGCCCATGGGATGTCCGTGCCTTCAAAGAACTCTTTCGCCATGTTCAGCGCCTCTTGGATGTCCCAGGCGATGAAGTCCACATAGCCACAGTAGAGGCCGGTAGCCCCGCCGGTGAGAGTGAGCACTTCCGAACCATCCCCGCCGGTGAGCACTTCCTCCAGCTTGTCCCGGAAGTCGAAAATTTTCTGACTGCCTTCCTCCTCCCGCAGGGTATCCAGGGGATAGCAGAAGAAGCCCGCCACCGCGCCGTCGGCATGGAGATCGTCCATAAAATCATTGTCGGCATTCAGATAGCCGTTGATGAGCGGCACACAGCAGGTGGAACCGGCCATTACATCCAGCCGCCAATCGGCGTCCGGGTCCTGTTTGGGTTCCATTTTGTAACCAAGGTAGCTCTCCAGATAGGCTTCCGGGTCGGTGGAGAGCTCCAGGCCCTGCTCCCGCAGTTTGTCGGGCAGCTGGGACAGGAGGAAGGACGGCTCTGCCTTGGGTTCCTCCAGCACATCAAAGCTGTCTATGTATCTCATGTGGGGGATCTCGCCCAGCACTTGGTCGGTGAAGGTGGTGAGCATCCACCAGGCCCGGCCTTCCTCATCCCGGAGCATAGGCAGCAGCTTTTCACAGTAGGCGGAGATGGCGAAGCTGTTTTCACCCTGCTCCTCCAGCCAGATCTGCACATCATCCCCGGAGATGTCCAAGCCATTCTCAGTACGCAGACCGATGTTCTGGAGGGGCTGACGGCCCACAAGGATGTTCCAGTGCTCCAGCACCTCCTTGGGGGCGTGCTTCTGGAAGTAAATCAGCTCAAACAGCTTGACCTTGTCGCCCTCCGGGGTGAGGATCAACTCATGCTTTTCGCCATTGAAGCCCATCTCGAAGGAGATTTCGTCAAACGCCTGGTTCAAAGCCCCTTCCATTTGGGCCACGAGTTCTGCGCCGCGGGTGTGATCTTTGTCCTCATCCATCATCTGGCGCAATTCTGCTTCCATCTCGGCAAAGGTTTCCCAACAGTTCTCTGTCCGCTCCCGGAAGCACTCCCAGAACTGCGGCAGAGAAATACCCTTTTTGCACGAGTCAATTAGTTCCTCCATGTCCTGTCGGGTGTTGAGCTTAGGATCATCACCGGGATGCAGTTCCAGAGCTTTTTCAAAATGCCGCAGAGCGCGGCCCTCCTGATCCAGATAATAATAGGCATACCCCATACGGAAATTCCAGGAATAAGTATCTCCCAGTTCCTCCTCATGGGACTGCATCAGTTCCAGTGCCTGGTGAAGCAGCTTCCTTCCCTCCGGCTCGCTGGAGTCCGCCAGATTGTTGTAGGCGCGGGCCAGCTCCATATCCATTTCCGGGGTACGCTCCTCGGCAGAGATTGCCTCCAGTGCGTCAACGATTTTCTGGTGTTTGTCCTCCTCATGCCACTTCTGGCACTGCTTCAAAATATCCATATCAGGGTCCTCCTCGTCCTCATCTGGTTTCCAGTCTTTGATCTGCTGGAACACGCCATTTTCATCCCGCTCAAAGGCGCAGGGAGCGGGGGTGTTCAGCAGAGGAATGATGTCGGGATCGTCATTGCAGATCGTGTTCAGCTTGTAGATCCCGGCGTTGTTAGGGTCGTCCATGTACTCGTCGCTCTCATCACCGGCGGTAAAGCGCCAGCCGCTGTCCCAGCCGCCGTCCGGCTCCTCCCTGTAGCAGTAGCCCACCTTGCAGCCCTCCACTGTGATGCGGTTGGTGGCGATACAGCCATCGGCACCCTTCCAGTCGGGGAGCAGATCTTTTACATCTTCCGCCTTTACATGGTAGTTCCGGTTGCGGCCAGAGGCTTCGTACAGCTCCTTCCGCAGCATCTCCACCTGAGAAGCCATATCCGTGATTTCATCCTCGCCCATCATCTCGCTGATGTCGTATTCCAGCGGGGCATGGACAAAGTCCGCCAGGGCCTTGTCCATGGCGTCGTGCTCCTCTGGCGTGGCGGTGATGCGGATGCGGCGGGAGGAGGTGTTGTACTCATCCAGATCCTGGAGGTTCACACTGCCGCTGACGCTGCACTCCAGCAGGATGGCGGCCAGATCGGTGACCACATCAATGGCGAAGTGGAAGTCCATCTCCACGCCATCGGAGTGTGTAAACTCCAGATACTCCACGGTCTGGTGGAAGTTCCAGTTCTGCTTGTCCAGCCCGATCTTGGCGAAAATCTCGCTGAGGGGGATCTCCTCCTTTTTCTGATCCTCTAAAAATGCCACAAGGTTCAGACTGTCATCGGAACCGCCAATAAAGTTGCCCCAGTATTTTTTGATATACATTTGTCGTGCCTCCTGTTCTGAATCCAGTCGATCAATGAGCTGATTCAAGTGTTCCAACCACGCAGGAGCGATCTCACCGCTGTCCTCGTTCTTCCAAAGATCCACAATCTCACGGATGCCGTCCTCGTCCGGCACCTCGTTTTTGATGTCGGTGAGCTGCCGCAGCAGGAAAGCAAGGGCTTCTTTGGATGCTGTGAAACCGGTGACTTTATCCCATATAGCTTCTTCATGATCGTAGTCCAGCTTGCCATTATCCTTCCATTGGAAATACAGCTCCGCCAGAGCCATCGCAGTATTGTCAAAGAGGAAGTCGATTTGTGAGAAGTCAGCTCCCAGCATGACTTCCTCTTTCATCAGTTCGATCATCTCGCCCAGATCCATTACCGGATGCTCCGGTACATATTCATTTTTGAGGATGTCCAGTACATCCAACCCTTCGTCACGCTCTAATGCTTTTATGCCCCATGCTCCCATGTCGGCACCTCTCTTTCTTTATTTTGTATCAAGCTTCTATTGTCAATCATAGTTCTCCAACCGAATGATAGGCCGATAAAAGTCATAATCTCCGTTTAGTTCATTGTCCTCCTGCACTTCTGGCTTACAGTGGGGCGAACAGGGTAGGAAACCGAGAAATGGGCCCAGCCCACCGCAGATATTGCACCCGCCATCGCCGCCGCAGGTGGTAAGCCTATCAGCCTGCACCACTTCCCGCATATAGGGATCGTAGGCGATGGACAGGCCGAAGAAGTTGGGTTCCTCCATGTCATAGGGCCGGTTCTCATCCTCATCCATGTCCTCAAACCAGCGCAGACGCATGGAGTAGTCTAACCCATCTCCCCACGGGAACAGGGTCCGACACCCGCCGCCACACAGGTAGGCCCACTCGTCCGCCGTGGGCAGGGAGAAGCCCCTGTTTTCCAGCATGGCAAGGAGTTCATCGTAATCAGTGCGGTTATAGATCCAGGTCTGAAATCCATCTTCCGTCCGCTCAATACGGGCCGACTGATGCAAGGTAAGACTGCTGCTGTCACTCCAGGCAAAATCCCGGAACTCCTTCAGCCAGTCAGGGTGGGCAGTCAGCCTGGGATCGTCCATTTTGACTGGCTCCCAGTTAATTTCCTCCAACTCCCGGCCCACCAGCATGGGGCCAATGGCCGCTTGCCGGACGGGAGCCATGCTTTCCCGGATCATCTCCTCCGGGTTCTGCGGTTCCATTTCCCATTCCCGGAACAGATACTCCAATTCCTCCCGGCTCTCCTGATTCAGTCCCACGGCAAACTGCTCCCAGCCCAGGGTGACGGTATCGCCGGGGACAAAGACGAACTCCCGACCATCTTTCTTGAAGATGCCGGTGGTGCAGTTCTGGCCCCAGCGGTCAAAGGTATGTAGACCGAGAAAGGTCATATCATAACGGGCAGCCAGGCTTTCCATCAGTGTCTGCTTCTCGGTTGTATCCATTTGATTGAATTGGGGACGGGACAGTTTTTCGTTCATAGTAAGTTCTCCTTCGATTCGTTTTGCGTGTTCCAGCAGATAGCTCCGACCATCCTGCTTGGCCCGTTCCAAGTATTGTGGAAGCAGGTCGGAATGGATGGCGTCCAGTGAGACCAGAACGGCGATCCGCTGGTATTCCTGAAGTTCAGGAGAGTAACAGTTGCGCTCCCAGAACAGCGGAGCGAACTGTTCCACACAGTCAGGACGCAGAGCGGGCATCGCCAAAAGCGCCCGCCGGCTCACATATTCATTGGGGTCCTTTGCGAAGTCCAGGATCTGTCTCTTATACACATCTGACGCTGCCGACGAT
>OJPD01001651.1_pt1 | contig 10460 bp, 6 predicted proteins | sample 1598371 | NCBI WGS metagenome assembly OJPD01 (sample SAMN03922478, study PRJEB24848) | human gut metagenome | isolation source: stool sample | host: Homo sapiens | place: Germany | collected 2010-11
ATCTATGCGAGCCAGCATTGCAGCGGACCCGGAGCGCGGTCCCGGATACGGCATTATTGAAATCGAGGGGGCTGGCGACATCCTTTCCCCTTCTTTTACCCTGCAAAGAGCCTCGGACGGCAAATGCCTTTCGTCCGGCGGCTGGCAGGAAAGTGAAACAGCCATAAGCCCGCAGTCGTGGAATACAGACGACAGCAAGCTGCGCCTGCACGTAGGGCCTGAAGTCATAGACGAACTGGACAGCCTTGACGCCTACCGCATCAGTCTGCCCGGGCAGGGGGCTTGCGCCATGGCCGTGGGCAGACTCATATATTCCAGTATCAGCGGCGGCCAGGGCATGGGCGGGGCCAGCGCACCGGAAGCCCCGGCTGCGGTTTCTGATCCTGATCCCGATCCCATATCGGTTACTCCGCCGGAACTCGCTCCTGAACCGGAGCCGGAACCGGAAGCTCCTCTGGCGGAACAGCCCTTGCAAATGGCGCACGAAACAGGGGCCGGCCATAGTGGGCGGGGAAAAACAGCTATCGCTATGGGCGTGCTGGCACTACTGCTTTGCGCCGGACTTGCCGTGTGGTGGTTTGTACTGCGTGAGCCGGAAGGTCCCCCGCTGCCGCAACCTCCCGGTCAGTCTGCCTCAAACTCCGCTTCCGGCGCGCAGAGTGCAGAAAACGGTGCTGCGCCCAAATCACCTCTGGCAACTGCCCGTGAACAGTTGCGTGGAGAAGCCCTGCCCGATGTGAGTCTGGCCATGGCCAAACCCATGCGAAAGGCCGATGCAAGCCCCGAAGAGTGCGATGCCGCTTTTTTGCTGCTTGAAGACGCTGCCCAGAAAGGCAATGCCGAAGCAATGCTGCTGGTGGGAGAGTATTATGATCCTACAGCTTCCCTGCCCCGGGGCAGTATTCCTGTGGACATGACCCAGGCCAGACGCTGGTACGATGAAGCCCTGCACAAAGGGCACGACAAGGCGCTGCCTCAGGCTGCCCTGGACAGGCTCAAGGAATACGCCAAAGCTGAAGAAGCCAGGGGCAACGCCGAAGCACGCGCCCTGCTGCAAAGCTGGAACTGATTTTCGCTGTTCCGGCGCAGGTAGCCCTTTTACCGGCAGATCCGGTGATATTCAGGCTGCAACCGCGCCGATGCTGTCAATATAAAACGGAGTCCGGGAGGATACCCGCCATGCGCCCCACCACCATCATATCTTGCCGTCATTGTATGTTCGGTGCTCTGTCCGGCATAGCGGCCTGCTCTCTTGCACTGTTTTTTTTTATGGTTGCCGGAAATATCTTTGCTGCATCACATGTACAGGCTGCGCCCCTGTTACTGGAAGGTAAAAAAACGCTTTTCCAGCGGGTGGTCAGTCACCCAGGGGCACGCCTCATGGCCGGCCCTGCGGCAGACGCCGCAGTGGTAAAGGAAAACGTAACACCTTTTACCGTTTTTTACGTTTACGCCCGCAATGAGGGCTGGCTTCAGGTCGGGGCAGGCGCCGCCGCCCCCGAAGGCTGGCTGGAAACGACCAGGGCAACAGACTGGAACCAGTCCCTCACCCTGCTCTTCACGCCGCGCACAGGCCGCGACCCGGTGCTTTTCTTCAAAACAGAAAACGCGCTGAATGACGTCTGCGCCGCTCCGGATATGGACGCGCGTCTGGACAAACTCAATGCCGAATCTGCCAGCCTGCTGCAAGGCGGCAAAATTCCGCCAAACGATTTTCCCGTGCTGGCCAGCGAACCTGCGGACGCAACCGGGGCGGTTTCAGAAAAGCGGTTTTACCTCATGCCCATTCTGGACATGAAGGACCCCTTTGACGGGGTAAAGTTTCTGCGCGTGGCTTCCATCGACCCCGGCGGCATGCCGGGCAGCCAGAGTGGCAAAAGCGGCCCGCCCAAAACAGGCATAGCCCTTGTCATAGATACCACAATTTCCATGAAGCCGTACATAGATCAAAGCCTTAACGTGGTGCGCCAGATATACGACAAAATTGAACAGGACAAGCTGGAAGACAACGTGGGTTTTGCTGTGGTTGCTTTTCGCAACAGCACAAAAGCCACTCCAGGTCTAAGCTATGTTGCTGAAGTTGTAAGCGATTTCACTACGGCAAAAAACCGTAAAAGCCTTGAAGAAAAGCTCTCCAAGGTGCAGGAAGCCACCGTCTCCAGCCACGACTTCAATGAAGACTCCCTGGCAGGCGTGTACAAGGCCGTAGAGACCCTCAACTGGGGTGATTATTCCTCGCGGCTCATCCTGCTCATTACCGATGCCGGTCCTCTCAAAAGCACGGACAAATACGCCTCTGTCAGTATGGGGCCCAGTGAGCTCAATGATTTTGCGCGGCAAAAAGGCATCTGGATATCCATCCTGCACATCAAAAGCCCCGGCGGAGCCAAAAACCACGCCTACGCTGAACAGAATTACCGCGCCCTGAGCAAACTCTCGGGCAATCGCTCAAACTATCAGGTGGTTGCCGCGCCCACAGCCGCAGCCGGGGCCAAGCAGTTTGCTGAGGTCGCCAAAGTGCTGGCCACAGGCATGGTGGATATGGTCAAAAACACTGCCTTGGGCAAAGTCATGACCAAACCAAAAGACGAAAAACCGCAAAAACTTACTGCCGAGGAAGAAGCCGCCCGTCTTGCCGCCACCTTGGGCTATGCCATGCAACTGGAATATCTTGGCAAGGCGCGTGAAAATCAGGCGCCCAGCGTCGTCAGTTCGTGGATTGCCGATATGGATCTCAAACGTCTTGCTAGGAGCGAGCAAAGCCCCAGCGTTGAGGTGGCCGTACTGCTGACCAAAAACCAGCTCAATGACCTGAGCGCCCAGATCAAGGCAGTCATTGACAGTGCGGAGCGCACCAAAAAAACCGACTCGCGCGATTTCTTTCAGGGAGTGCTCTCTGCCTCCACGCGCATGGCCCGCGATCCCAATATGCCGACGCAGGGGAAAAATCTGGCGCAACTGGGTGTGCTGGCGGAATTTCTGGATGGGCTGCCCTACAAGAGCGACATCATGCTGCTGCGCGAAGAAGACTGGTATCGCATGAGCGTGGGCGAGCAGACGGCCTTTATCAACAGGCTCAAGTCACGCCTGGCCCGCTATGAAGAGTACGACCGCGACCGCGCCAACTGGGAAAGCTTCGGCCAGCCCAATCCCGGCGACTGGGTATACCGCGTACCTTTGAGCATGCTGCCCTAGACTGAGTCTGACAAGGCCTTCATATGGATAATCAGGTTTTTTCCCTGCGGCAGATAAGCAAAAGCCGCCCCGGCGCTGAAGGCTTCAGCCTGCATGTGGAACATCTTGATATTCCCCGCAGTGGCCTGCTGGCGCTGGTGGGACCCAGCGGTTGCGGCAAGAGCACGGCTCTGGACTTACTGGCCTGCATACTCCGTCCCGATGTGCCTCCGGGTATGAGTACCGAAAAGGAGCAGCGCTTTCTGTTCAGCCCTGATCCGCATGACAACATTGATGTGTTGCAGGCCTGGCGCGCGGGCGGCCCCAACGCCCTTGCCCTGCTTCGCCAGCGCCACCTGGGCTATGTATTGCAGACCGGCGGACTGCTGCCCTTTCTTACAGCCGGCGATAATATTCTTCTGCGCTGCCGCAGCCTGGGCTGCTTGGAAGAACGCAGGCCGCAGGTGCAGGCAATTGTGGAAGGGCTTGGTATCGGACGTCTGCTTGACCAGTATCCGGGAACGCTGTCGGTCGGCGAACGCCAGCGGGCGGCCATTGCCGCCGCTCTGGCCCACGGTCCCGGCGTGGTGCTGGCCGATGAGCCTACGGCAGCCCTTGACCCCATGCATGCCCGCAACGCCCTACGCATTTTTACCGATCTGGCCCGTAAACTGCAAATTACCGTGATAATGGTAACGCATAACCTCGAAATGGCTGTAGAAGCGGGTTTCACCCCGGTGCAGGTCATCCCCGAAGAAAGCGGAAAAGGCATCGTATCACGCATTGACCACGCGGCAGACTCAGGCGCGCCCCGCAGCAGGCCCCGCGATCGGGAACCCCGGGAGGTCCAGGCATGAGCCGCGGCCTCAATGCTTCCGGTCGTTTTCCGGCTCTGACGCAGATGCTCCGCCTTTCCTGGCGGGACTACGCGCGGGAAAAGCTGCTCTCCGCCTGCGCTATTCTGGGACTTGCCGCAGTGCTCACACCGCTGCTGGTGCTTTATGGTGTCAAGTTCGGCGTTATGCAGACGCTGACGGACAGGTTAGTCAACGAACCGCGCAATCTTGAGATATCACCAGTGCTCAGCGGACGTTTTCCGCAGCAGTATCTTGATGATCTGGCCGCACACCAGGACGTGTCCTTTGTGCTCGCCCGTACGCGCTCCATTGCCGCCACTATGGACCTGACAGCCGGTGACGGACCCCGAAAGACGAATCTGCTGGTCTCGCTCGAGCCAACGGCCCCGGGTGATCCCCTTCTGCGACGCTATGATGCCGCGGTACCGGGCATGCCACAAAACGCGGCTACTGAGGCCATCGGCATATCCCTTTCAACCCCCGCAGCAGAAAAGCTGCATGTGACAACCGGAGACACGCTTTCCGGCAGGGTGGAACGCCGCCTGAACGGTCAGGCACAAAGCGTACGCGTTCCCCTGCGCGTTGTTTCCGTTTTGCCCCTTGCAGCCCAGCAGAAGGACGTGGCCTTTATTCCTTTTTCCCTGCTTGAAGCCACCGAAGATTACCGTGATGGCCGCGCAGTGCCTGAACTGGGAATACAAAACGGCTGGACCGGTGAGGAACGACCGCAAGAGGCGCGCCTCTATCCCGGCTTTCGGCTTTACGCCAAGGACCTGGACGCTGTCATGCGCCTGCGTCAGGCCTTTACCCAACAAGGGCTGGAAGTTTACACCCATGCCGAAGAAATAGAACAGGTCAACGGCCTGTCCCAGGCCCTCAATCTCGTCTTTGCTCTTATCTGTGCGGCTACGGCTGCCGGCTTTCTCGCATCTACTACCAGCAGCACGCTTGCCAGTGTAAAACGCAAAGAACGCACACTGGGCCTGCTGAGCCTGGCAGGCTTTACCACCGGTCAGCTCATGCTACTGCCTCTTGTGCAGGCACTGCTTACCGCCCTTCTCGGCACAGGCCTCGCATCAGGAATGTATACACTGGCGGCGCTGGTCATCAATCAGCTTTTCAGCGCCAGCCTCAGCGGCATGGAGCAGGTCTGCCGCCTGCTGCCTCAACATTTTTTCATTGCCTTTGCCGCAGTGGCCGGACTTGCCGTGGCTGCGGCGCTGGGACCGGCACTGCGGGCCGCGCGCATCGAACCTTCGGAGGTCATCCGTGAAATATAAATACCGGCATTTTTCGGTACGCGTTGTCTTGGTCCGCCTTGCCCTGCTGGTCTGCCTGTTCGGCGCGAGCATGCCGATGGATCGCGCCGAAGCCGCCCTGGCCCGCAAAGGTGAGCTGACTGTTGCAGACGCCTGCGATCCCAAACCTGCGGCTGACGATATCCTGCTGCCCATGCCCTGTGGACTCAACATGGCTTTCAAGCTGGTGGCCGTGCCTGCCAAAGGGCTTTTGTGGGATATGCCCATGCGCCCTGGTGTGGACGACAGCGCCAACACAAGCCGTGCGTTCTATGACCGCCGCTATAATACCGCACTTTCCGGCGCGTTTACCCTTGAAGATCTGCCGCCGGACTGGCGCAGGCTTGCCCCCAGGGGACAGAACTACTTTTATCTTGTGGCAAAGTATGAAGTCTCCAACCTGCAATGGCAGGCCGTCATGGATGCGTCCTGCCCCGCCGCCCATCCACCTGCAGCCAGCGCCGCAAAGCCGGTGACAGATATAAGCTGGTATGATGCCGTGGACTTCACCCGCAAGTATACCGCCTGGCTTTTGCAAAACTCGCCGCAGTCCCTCCCCCGCTTTTCCGGCGACAGCCGTAATGTGGGTTTTGTGCGCCTGCCTACGGAAACGGAATGGGAATACGCCGCCCGAGGTGGGCATATGGCAGGCAGCCAGCAACTCCTGCAAGAAGATTTCTTTGCTCTGCCGCCCGAGGCCAGCAAGGCCGACTACGCCGTTTATCGGCCGGAAGGCGCGGCCAGGGCAGAAGAAACCGCCAACATCGGCTCACGCAAACCCAATCCTCTGGGTATATACGACACCGCAGGCAATGCGGCTGAAATGGTTCTGGACGCCTTTCGCTTTTCACTGGCCGGAAGACTGCACGGCTCGGCGGGCGGTTTTGTGCGCAAGGGTGGTTCCTTTCTTTCCGGCGAAGCGGAAATTTTACCCGGCCGGCGTGAAGAAACTCCGTTCTTCATGGCCGACGGTCCGGCTCATGCCCGCGATATGGGCTTTCGCCCCGTCATTTCTGGCATTAATACTCCGGGAGGGCCACGCCCCCAGGAACTGCTGACAGAATGGGGCAAAGCCGGAGAATCAATGGAAGCTGCGGGCTACGATACGAAGGCCGCGCGCAATCCTCTTGAAGAGCTGGACCGGCTGCTGGCATCCGCCCCCAATGAGGCAGTGAAAAAAAACCTTCAGGAACTGCGCAATACTATTAAAGAAAACAATATCATGCTTGAGCGGCAGAAGCAGATGGAAGCGCAATCGCTCATACGCACCGGCGTGTACATGACAGAAACCATCCGCAACTACTCCATTCGCAGAAAATCTCTGCAATCCCAGTTAGATGGTATGCAAAGAGACAGTAAGGCAGCCAAGGGCGCCGAACTTGAAAAACTGCGTCAGATAATGGATACTGCCCGCAGAGGACTTGCCATGCTGGACACCAGCCTTGACAAGTCTCTGACCTTTTATCGCAGCAAGGTGGAAGACGGTGCGCAAATGGCACCGGAAACACTGTCAGCAGCTTATGATTCTCTGAACAAGGATTTCAGCGGCAGTGACCCCTTCAACGAAAATATGCGGCGCAATCTTGATCTGTACCGCAAACATGTTGACTTGTTTCACAAAAACAAAACATTGCCGCGAGAGGTCATGCAAAAAGAAATTCTAGAACGTCGCTTCCAGTAGCCAAAGGAGTGCTAACATGGCTGAAAAACTGCGCATAGGTTGGATTGGAACCGGGGTTATGGGTTTGTCCATGGCCGGTCACCTGCAGGATGCGGGGCATAGCCTGACCGTGTACAACCGCACCCGTGCCAAGGCCGACCCGCTGCTTGCCAAGGGCGCTCAATGGGCCGATACGCCGCGTCAGGCGGCAGCCAATGCCGATGTGGTGTTCACTATTGTCGGCTATCCGCAGGATGTGGAAAGCGTCATCCTGGGCGAAGAAGGCGTATTGCAGGGCCTGCCCTCGGGCGGCATTGTCTGCGACATGAGCACTTCAAGCCCTTCTCTGGCCGAACGCATCGCCGAGGCAGCCCTGCTGCAGAGCTGCCTGTCACTGGACGCCCCTGTAACAGGCGGCGATGTGGGCGCACGCAACGCGACCCTCTCCATCTTTGTCGGCGGTGATAAGGATGGCTATGAAAGGCTTGAAAGCTGCTTTAAAAGCATGGGAAAAAACATTCTGCACTGCGGTGGCCCCGGTTTTGGTCAAAAAGCCAAGCTGGCCAATCAGGTTGCCATTGCCGGCGTGATGTTCAGCGTGTGCGAATCCTGCCTTTTTGCGCAGGAAGCCGGCCTGGATGTGGTCCAGTGGCTGGAACTGGTAGTTATGGGCGCTGCGGGCAGCAAAGCTATGGATACCCTGGGGCGGCGCATTCTCAAAAACGACTTTGCCCCGGGCTTTTTTATCAACCACTTCATCAAAGACCTTGGGCTCTGCCTTGAAGAATGCCGTCGCATGCAGATCGTACTGCCCGGCATAGGCCTGGCCGAAGAACTGTACCGCAGTATGCAGGCAAGAGGACAGGGCAACCTGGGAACCCAGGCACTTATTGACTGCCTTGCCTCCCTTTCAGGCAAGCACTGGCAGCAACACAGCTCATAAAAGGCTTTTTCCCGCCCGACGGCTCTCTCCGCCGGGCGGTTTCGTTTCTTCGTGACGTGCCTGCGCCCTCTGCTTTTTGGGCCAACCAGCCAATGGAAGCCGCCATGACATCACTTGCTCCCCAAACCCCCTTACAAGATACGGCATTGCAGCCTTACAGTTTTTTTCTGCAGCAAAGGGGCAAGATATTTTCGACAGAATTGGCCCGCATCACAAAACAGTACGGCTCATTGCGGGCCTACGCCAATCTGCACCACAAGCTTGGTGTGCATAAAGTCAGGGATGCCGAAGGCCGCAGCTTCTGGCAGCTGCGCGAGTATATGCCCCATGCGGCGGCCTTGTGGCTGACGACCGATACGCTCAACTTTCAGCGCCACGTCCATTTTCAGTTTATCCCCCAGGAAAAAGGCTTTTTTGAACTGTTTGTGCCCGAAGAAGCGCTCCACCACGGAAGCTATATGGAGCTGCGTGTGCAGCCCGGCAATGCCGCCGATGGAGATCGCGCCCTGCGCCGGGTTCCGGCTTTTGCCAACTGGGTGGAACAAGATACGGTCATGCCCGGCCAGTGGTGCGCCCGGCTCTGGCTGCCGGAAAAAGCTTTTCGCTTTACACACCAACCCCCGGACAGGCAGCCTTTTCCACGTATTTACGAAGCACATGTGGGCATGGCCCAATCCTCTCAGCAGCGCAGTACGAACAGCGTGGGCAGCTATGCGGCCTTTGTCGCGCACGTTTTGCCGCGTATACGTGAATGCGGCTATACCGCAGTCCAGCTTATGGGCATTCTGGAACACCCGCTCTACCGTTCTTTTGGCTATCAGGTCAGCAGTTATTTTGCGCCATCCTCCCGCTATGGAACTCCCGACGAATTCAAGTCCCTTGTGGACGCGGCGCATGGTCTCGGCCTTGCCGTCATCCTTGATATTCCGCATGCCCATGCCTGCCCCAATACCGAGCAGGGGCTCGCCCGCTACGACGGAAGCGATTATTTTTTCAGCGGCACACTGAATCAGTGGGGTACGCCGTCGTTTGACTTCAGCCAGGAGATGACGCGCCGTTTTCTGCTCTCCAACTGCCGCTACTGGCTTGAAGAATACCGCATAGACGGTTTTCGTTCCGATGCTGTGGGCAACATCCTGTACCTTGATCACGGTATGGATGACGATTTTTCCCATGTAAGCCGCTGCTTCTACGACAAGGACGGCAAACCGCGCGGCAATACGTACGGCGAACTGTATCTGGCCCTGTCCAACACCCTGACGCACCAGATATGCCCCTCTGCCATAACCATTGCCGAAGAATTTTCCGGCATGCCCGGCCTCACCTGTTCCCCAGAACAGGGCGGGCTCGGCTTTGACTACCGCTTTGCCATGGGCATACCCGACTATTGGGCAAAATGTGTCATCAGCCCACACGATATGGGCAGCATGTGGCATGAAATGACCAATCACAGGCCGTATGACCGTACCATCAGCTATGTGGAGTGCCACGACCAGTGCATAAACGGCAAAGATGCCATGATCTGGCGGCTGCTCGGCGAGCGTATGTACAGCCACATGGCTGTTGCAACAGACAGTTGGGACGTATCACGCGGACTCGCTTTTTACCGTCTCATGCGCCTTATTACGCTGGCTGCTGCTGACGCGGGCTATCTCAGCTTTATGGGCAACGAATTTGGACACCCCGAATGGCTTGATGCGGAAAACTATGCCCACAGGCAGTGGCACCTGGCTCAGGCTCCTGACCTTAAGTACAGCTTCCTGGCCGCCTGGGACAAAGCGCAGATGCTGGAAATGGTTCAACCGCACCTGAACAGTTTTAGGCAACCTCCTCTTTTCCGTTTTATTCATGAAGAGAAACGATTGCTGGCCTTTGAGCGGGGGCAGCTGCTTTTTGCCTTTAACTTTCATGAACTTGATGCCCAAAAAAATCTGACGTTTGCCGTTTCTCCCGGTAAGTATGTCGAACTGCTGTCCTCGGATGAAAAGCGTTTCGCCGGGCACGGTAATCTTGACATATCCGGCCAGCCTGTAGAACATTTTACCCAACCGCTGGCCGATCGCCATGAGGGAGACATCCACCTGTATCTGCCCCCTTTGGTTGGTTTGGTATTGCTGAGAAAAAATAATTTAAAAAAAGATTGACAGAACAAGTGGTTCAGCGTAGTTATCTTTCTCGCGTCGGGATGTAGCGCAGCCTGGGAGCGCACTTGAATGGGGTTCAAGGGGTCGAAGGTTCAAATCCTTTCATCCCGACCAGAAAGTTTAGGGCTTACGATGAAAATCGTAAGCCCTTTTCTGTTCTGCGCATTTTTTTGGGTGCCGCCACTCAACATCTTTGCCTTGCGGCGCATGACGGCACTGCTAGGTGCTGTTTCTAAATAACATCTCGACTTTTCGTCGGTGCTGCTTTTGTTTTTCCATGAGCAGACACGACATTTCCGATGAAAAGTGGGCCATAATCAGGCCTATGCTGGCGAAGACCGGTACTGAAACCAGAGGACGCAAACGTAAAGACGACCGCCTGAT
>OJPD01001677.1_pt1 | contig 10303 bp, 10 predicted proteins | sample 1598371 | NCBI WGS metagenome assembly OJPD01 (sample SAMN03922478, study PRJEB24848) | human gut metagenome | isolation source: stool sample | host: Homo sapiens | place: Germany | collected 2010-11
ACCCACAATCACCTTACTTACATTATCTAATATATCTGAAGCCTTACTCATAATACCTCCTCGTAACACGAAATTTAAACTCAGATAATTATAACAAAAACACTGCCAGAACAGCAAGTGTCTGACAGTGTTAATAGGTTAAATAATTATGAACTTTTGATGAATTTAATTATCTGTAGGCATCTCCTGATTAACATCAATACCTCTTGGAGCAACAGGTGTTGAGAACACAATCTGTGTACTTGTTCTTCCGAACTTCTGAAGCTGGCCGATAAATGTATCAAGTTCCATGGTACTTGGGAACATAACTTTTAATAGCATTGAATAATTGCCTGTTACACAGTTACATTCAACAACATTAGGGCATGACTTGATAAATGGATAGAAATCCGGTTTCTGCACAGGAGCAACTTCAAGATTAATAAATGCTGTTATATGATATCCCAGCTTTAACTGATTAATCTTAACTTCATATCCTTCAATAATCTCTTCCTTCTCAAGTCTCTCAATTCTTGCTGAAACAGCCGGTGATGAAAGGAAAACATTCTCGGCGAGTGCCTTTAATGGCATTCTTGCATTCTGCTGTAATAATGTAATTATCTTCTTATCGATTTTATCCATGGCGTGAACCTCCAGATTATAATATTCGTTGTAAATGCTATTAATTTAACCAAAAAGGGGACAATCCTAGCGTTGTTGCTAAAATCGTCCCCTTTGACTTAAATTATTAACTTATACATAATATACACCTTACATAATAAAATAGCAAGTGTTTTTTCTTTATTTTCATTGCTTTTATACATAATATTTGTTAGAGTAGAGAAAATACTAAAGCCATTACTGGCAGAACGGAGACATTATGGAGAATAATAATCAGGAATATAACACAGTAACTCTTATGCTTGACGATAACACAGAATGTGAATGTGCAATAATACGCATATTCCCTGCTGGAGATAACGACTATATCGCACTTCTTCCACTTGAGGGTGAAGCTGCAGACAACGATGAGGTATATCTTTACAGATACAAGGTTGAAGGCGACAACGAACCTGTACTTGAGAATATTGAATCTGATGAAGAATATGAGCTTGTATCTGAAGCATTTGACGAAGAATTAGATGCTATGGAGTATGAAGATCTGTACGAAGAAGAGGATAACGAGCAGTAAGAAGCTCTTCTATAAAGCGTGAACGGGTTGTATCTTTGTTGTATCTCTGCTTGGGGTACAGAAGATACAACTTTTCTTTTGCCCTTGTCATAGCAACATAAAAAAGCCTTCTCTCCTCTTCTATCTGCTCGTCTAAAACCGCCTTATTATACGGTATTATTCCCTCACATACATCCATCACCATCACAATCTTATATTCAAGCCCTTTAGAGCCATGCATTGTAAGCATATGCACGCCTTCCATCGTGCTGTTCCTACGCTGAGTATTACATTGCTTAAGATATTCCGCAATTCCATCAAGCCATTGCGAAAGGCTCATATACCGAGATGCCCTGTGGGTCAGTTCATCAAGCACATTATATAATTCTTCCTTATCAGCCTTATGTTCATATATATAATCCCTTATATATTCATCATAGCCAATGCCCTTTCTTATATAATTAACCGCCGCAAATGGAGACATATTTCTTATTATATTAATATCAGACACCAGCTTTTCCACTTGTTTACTCATCTGTTCATTTCCCTCACAGCATCTCTTCAATGCGTTAATATCTGCCGGCTGTGTAATATATGAACGTGTTATATATCTGAGTGGTTTATTAATAATCCGCAGAAAATCTATTCTTTCCCTGCTGCCAAGTGCTATCCTTATATATGTAAGAATATCCTTACTTATCCAGTGCTCATATGCATCCTGTACTGCCGAATAATCACAGCATGGAATACCGTCACTTTCAAGCCTTGACATATACATATTCCCAATTACATTAGTTCTTGATAACACTGCAATGTCATCAGCAGCTATTCCGCTGTCAATGAGTCTTCTTATCTCAGATGCAGCAAATGCTTTCTCATCATTGAGACTATTGAATTCATATACAGATACAGTATCTCCTTGTGTATTGTACGTCGTTATATCTTTATAATAACGATGCTCATTCTCCTCTGCTACAGCCCTTGAAGCAAGCACAATATTGCCCGTTGACCTGTAATTAATACACATGTCAATTCTTACTGCATCACTATAATACTTATTGAAATCTAACATTATCTGTGGAGCAGAACCCCTGAATCCATATATACTCTGGTCATCATCCCCAACCACGAAAAGATTTCTGTATCTATCAGCAAGAATCCTCACAACATCAAACTGTGCCTTATTAATATCTTGAAATTCATCTATCAGAATGTATTTATATTTATTCTGCCATGCCCTCTTGTAATCCTCCCTCTGCATCAGAAGCTCGCGGCACTGTACAATCATATCATCAAAATCAATCAGATGTTTTCTTACAAGCATATCATCATATGCCCTATACATTATTCTAAAACTCTGTGGTGGAATACATCTGCTCTCATATTCATCTATATTAACAGCTTCACCCTTAACACAGCTTATCTCAGATAAAACACCAGCTACAGCTTCCTTCTCATCATCATACTCCAGTTCAAGCCTGCACATCTGGTCTTTCACGAATTCATGCTGTATCTGCGGCTTAATAATACAGTGTGCAGAATAATTATATGCTGCCTTAAGTATTGTAAAAAATACTGCATGAAATGTGCCAAACGTCACTGCAGAGTTTCTGCCCTCTGACAACCCCTTAAACTTAAGCTTCATCTGTTCAGCAGCAGCCTTAGTAAATGTAATAACAAGAATATCTGATGGATTAACGCCGTACCTTTCAATCAGATATCTTACCCTGTGTGTAAGAACCGTGGTCTTTCCAGAACCCGGTCCTGCAATTACCATGCACGGTCCTGTATTATGTTGTATAGCCTGAATCTGTGCTTCATTAAACTGCAAAAGCGGCACCCCTTATAATAATCTTATACAAACAAATGTATACTAAGATTATATAAGCATGCCGCCATTATGTCAACTTAATAATATGTTTTTTTATTTATTAATAACTTGTTATATTATCATCAGAATCATCAGTATTAGATATACTCTTGATAACAACATAATATTCAACCTGTGGATTAACCTGTACAAGCACCCTGTCACCCTTCTTATGCCCAAGAAGAGCCTTGCCAAGAGGCGACTCTATGCTGATCATACCGCTTAATGAATCAGCTCTGATTGTCGTAACAATCTTAATAGTCTCAGTACTTTCATCATCCTCATACAATACCTCAACCGTATTATTAACGCCAACCTCATCATCTGCTGATGAATCATCAATAACAGTCGCATTCTTAATCGTTCTCTGCAGATATCTTATTCTGCTTTCATTCTTATTCTTAAATCTTTTCGCTGCATGATACTCGAAATTCTCACTTAAATCCCCCTGAGCCCTTGTCTCCTTGACATCATCAAGTGCAGCCTTTCTTACCTCATGTATCCTGTACTCAATCTCTTCTTCCATCTTTTTGATATCATTCTTAGTAAGTTCGTGTCCCATATCTATCCTTCTTTCTTACCTTTAATCAATGAAATAATACGAGTATATTTTGCCCTTTTAAGATACATTTTTCAAGTCTATTCTGTCTCGACTTTATTACTTGTCGGCTCATCAAGAAGCACGAATGGCGCGTCATGTAAAATGCTCTGGCAAGCCCGATTCTCTGCCTCTCTCCGCCTGATAACATATCTCCCAGTTCACCGACATTAGTGTTGTATCCATCAGGAAGCTTTGATATGAAATCGTGTACTGAAGCCTTTTTGCACGCCTCAATTATTTCCTCATCTGTTGCGTCAAGCTTTGCAATTGTTGATTTACCGCTTCCGCTTCTTCCTGAAATTCCAATAATGCTTCCTTTTAGAACCGGAATTGATACATCAGAAATTATAGTTTCCTCACCATATGAGAATGTAACATTTTCAGTAGCTGCACCATTAAATTCAACTTCCTCACAACCTGTGATATCCTTAGTTACCGGCTGTTCATCAAGAATATCCAACACTCTGTTTCCTGCAGCAAATGTGTTCTGCAATGTACTTCCAAGATTATCAAGTGCAACAACCGGTCCGAAAGAACTCATCATTGCAACTACAGACACTAATTATTTATCAATAGCCTTTATCGCTGCTTCTGCTTCTTTCACATCTTCTATCGATATCCCTAACATGTCTGCCGCTTCCTCATATGTTCTTCCTGATAGGATATTCACTATTAATCTATAATTTCTTTCAATTGCTTTGCCAGCTCTGCTCTCCGCTTCATCAGCTTTTCGTTTTTCTTCATCAGCTTTTCGTTTTTCTTCATCAGCTTTTCGTTTTTCTTCTTCAGCTTTTCGTTTTTCTTCTTCAGCAAGTTTCTTTGCTTCATCTGCCAGTTTCTTCGCTTCTATTGCTTCCTGTATTGAATTCTTTGCATATTCTTTAGCATAATCTTCTACTATCTTGCACATTTCACTCTGACCTCCTTCTGTCTCCTTGAAATAGCTTATCGCATTGCTAATCTGTGGAAACTTATCATTATAAAATGCTTCTTTATTAAGCATTAACTGCAATAGTTCTGATTTGTCCGAGCCATCATTAACACAAGTGTTTGCAAATATTATATCTTCTCCATCTTTCACTGGAACGTAACTTTCATCATTCTTCATACACCTTGTTACATGCGTCACTGTCTGATTATTCTTTAAGACATCATACTCAGATATATATACAATTGTTACATCTGGAACATTCTTAAAATCAGCACCTTTAGGTGTATATTTTGCTGTCAACGCTGCCGCATGAAATCTTGTCCTTCTGATATCATCATTGGAATTTCCCTTCTGCACCTCAACATTGCAATATCTTCCATCTTGTGTCATGCATAACGCGTCTAATGTTATTTCTCTTTGAAAGCTCTGGACCACACTCTGTACAGAAACCTTCACAACCTGTAAATATGGCATATCAAGAAGTGTTCTTAATATTTCTTCACATACACCAGGCTTTTCTCCCATCAGTCTAAACAGTGCGTCATCTATAATTCTAAGATTAGCTGCTGTTTCTTTTATTTCTTTTGAATATTCTTTTAAATTCCCCATACTCTTCCCCTTTTTACTTACGGCAGGTAATACCACATATAAGGATAGAGTGATTTCATTTGTCTTATATATTTATTATATACTACTCTTAAACCTATTTGCAATAGCATTCCCACCTTATTATCGCATTGCGTAATATTATTTATATAGTATATATCATATATCATTTCTAAAATCAATATAACAGTTATTTTTATCGTATAAATATATTTTATTCTTTCTCTTGCACTTTCTCATAAATACGCTATAATATATAAGTCACATTTAAATATCGGCGTGTGGCTCAGTTTGGTAGAGCGCGTGGTTCGGGACTACGAGGCCGCAGGTTCAAATCCTGTCACGCCGACTTATAAAAAGCTCATGCAGATTGAAGTAATCACATTTACCACAATCTGCATGAGTTTTTTATATTATTTATCCAATTATTCTATACAAGATTATTTTTAACATATGCCAGTGCTTTATTAACAGAAGGTAGGGATATAACTACAAGAGTTACCACTGCTTCAAGTCCGATATACGAGCCATTGTAAACAACTGAATAAAGTACCGCACTATTAAAAAATTCTGGTGTATACACAGCAAAGAATATCCAGCCAGACAAGAAAGAACATATAAATCTGCCTATAACTCCTATAATATATCCCTTCACTAGACCGTGTTTTGATTTAGAAAATACTCCTGACAACCCAAGTGCTCCAAAGCCTAATATATAATCAAGAAGCACCTGAGGAATATTCAGGATATATGGATCAAGTAATAACTGCAAAACTCCATATGCAATAGCTGCTGTCAGACCAGTCTTTATTCCATACCAGTATCCTATAAGCACTATTAATAACATACTGAACAGTGTTACAGAACCGCCCATTGGCAGTTTAATAACTTTAATCATGGAAGTCGCAACCGCAAGAGCCATAGCCATTGCTGCAAATGCAATATGTTTTACATTCAGTTTACTATTATTATCTCTTGCAAAACATCCTATAGTCATTAATAAGACACAGACAATTATTAATACCACATATCCTGAACCTGTAAGACCATATGAAACGCTGCCATCATCAAGTATTTTATTAACTAAAAAATTCATAATCTTCCTTTCATTATCTCTCATTCTTTTATATCCCGTAAAGAATATCCACATTTTCACTAAAAGTCAAGCATTAAAAAAGAGAGCAACAGGTTTTTATCACCTGTTGCTCTCCAATATTTTGTCAATTACTTTTTATTAGAACTTACCGTTCTTAGCAGCTTCTTCGATAGAAACAGCTACAGCTACAGTAGCACCAACCATAGGGTTATTACCCAACTTTGAAATCAAATTTTTACAATTTATTTGTGTTTATTATCATGCTGTTTTTATCAGCATTTATGCAGGTTTAAGGGCTTTACATATTTATATTAGATTATTCTGATTTATTCTAAATCAACATTATTTAATCCATATTGTGTACAAAATGTGTACACTGTTTCATTGTACACATTTTGACTGTCTTTCTACCTATTTATATATGTTATCACAATGCTGTTATATGTGCAATCCAGTATGATATACACTATTGTATAAGCGAATAATTAGTTGGGAAGTCTTAACTCCATACCTGCATAAAGCATATCATCAAGTGTCATTCCATTATGCTCTGCAAGTTCTGCTGCTCTGCCTTCATCTCCAAGGTAATCTCTTGCAATCTGGCAGAAACTTCCTCCTGATTCTACAACTGCCACTCTTTCTTCTGCATCCTGCGGTGTTTCCTCTGCCGGCTCTTCCTCATTTCCTGCTGGTGTATCATCTTTAGAAGAATAATATTTAGCTTCCATGGCCGCCTGATAGTCTGCATAATTGTATCCTGCAGCTTCCAGTTTCTCTCTACGCTCATCACCATTACCATATTCTCCGCGATAAATTGCATCAATTACATCTTCGTCTGTCTGATCATCTGATTCTATTGATTCATCCTCATTACTTATATCTGAAACACCAACAAGCTGATTATATACTTCATCTCGCATAATGTCGTAATCGACTCTTGTTCCATCATCAAGATGATGGTCACTTGATTCCTGAGACATAGCAAATTTATCATCACAGATTTCTCCATCATCATTCCAGTGGGCTTCCCATATAAGTGCACCATGTTCAATAAGCTCATCTACATTCATATAAGTATTAAGCCAGCTATGACTAGCATAGATTCCTTTAGCCTTAATATCTGCCAGTTCGTCAAGCCAAGTAATAGCCAAAGCCTGTGTACTATAATAATCAATGCCATGTCTTTCCTTATATCCGTCAGCATCCTCTATATCAAGAAATACCCCTATAGGATTGCTCTTGTTATACCACTCTCTGACATGAGCTGCTTCACTTCTCGACTGCTCGTTATCAGCTGCATACTGGTATAAATACAGTGCATAAGGTATATTTCTAGCTTCGCACTCATTTATATATGTCTGAGCCATTGTGTCACACTGGCTACACTCGTTATCATCTGAACTTAAATCATCACCATATCCACAACGAATGATCACAAAATCATAATTAGTTTTAATATAGTCAAAATTAATATCCCCCTGATAGCTACTTATATCTATTCCTTTTCTCATAATTAAATCCTTCTTTCTTTATATTAAGATTCAAAAAGGAAGGCTGTTACACCTTCCTTAAATAATAAATATTCTTGCTCTAAGTATCATTTTTTTATCTGTTTATATGCCTGATTAACACCCGTTGATGCAAGTCCTGACACAATACCAACTGCAATTGCATTCATAATGTCATTTGCAGGAAAATCAGGAATAACAAACATTCCTACAGCTCCTAGAATGCCACCTGAAACACCTACAATGACAGGAATGGCTTCATCTTTAACCTGCTTAACCTGCTTTGCTGCAGTACCAATCAAATAAGTAATAACCACAATTGCAAGGACGGTTCCCATCTGTGTAATATCCATTTTAATCACTCTTACCCTTTCTTCTCTAAATCTTCTATTCTGTGATTGGCGACCTTAATCTTTTCCTCCTGAAGCGCGGTCAATTCTTCAAGCTTAAATGTTCTTTCAATAACATTGTTATGCTTATCAACCCGTTTTGTTAATTCAGACAGCTTATAATCAATCAATGCTATTGTTTTGTTGTGCATTACATAATTGTTCACCAAACAAACAACTAATGTAACAACTGCTGTTATAATAGCCTCATTCATGCCTTCTCCTTTCTTTTTAAATTTTAATATTAAAAAAAGCACCTCATTTTGAGATGCTTTAATCAATTATTTTTTTGAATGATAAATTACCATTTGTTCTAGGTATAAAAGCAAATTTGCCAAGCTGTAAGCTGTTCGTATACTCACCATCCGTAACATACAGCTTCCTATTACTGAAATATGCAACTTCTGTATTGTTCTGAAAAAATGATATCCTGTCATTTGAAATTTTCAGTGTAAGTTCACTGCCTGCTTCTCCCAATACAATATTGCCATCAACAAACCTTATGTACTTGCTAATCTCACGAAATCTTGTATCAGCATTGTTAGATACATCATCAATATTCTTAGTAAGATTATTAAATTGCATCTCAAATCCTTTTGCTGTATGTTCCAGAGAGGAACTTATAGCACCCACAAGATTATCTGTTGCATCTTTAGCGTAATAGTTTTCTGACATTGTCTGCTTTAAGCTTTTTTCAGATGTACTTATATCTGCTGTAAAACGCTGTTCAAGCTGTGTGATTGTACTCGACATATCATTAACCACAACCCATGCTGAACCATTCCACCGCTTTAAAGTTGGTGGATTTACAGATGTATCTAACCACATATAGGTTTTATCCGCTGGCTCAGCGTCGCTTTGGATTGCTGCGTCCTTTCCGCGCTCTCCTATCATGCCGACACAATAAGCAACACTTGAAGTATTATCTGTATAGATTGTTTCTGTTCTCGTCCACAGATATTGCCCAGCACTTACAACAGGTATTGTTGTTAGCCATGTTCCTGAGGGAATAACAGTTCCGCTTGAAGATGCCTGATATGTAACCGTTGTTGAGCTGATACCTTTTCCGTCTTTACCTGGCTGTCCTGGTTGTCCTGCCAGTCCATCTTCCCCTATTCTGCTTATAGAATAACTGGTAGATGTCGTTTTATCTGTGTACGTTATAATTGTTCGGGTCCATAAATACTGCCCTGGTAATGTTTGTGGAATATCCGTGGACCATTCACCTGTCGGCACATCTACACCAGACGTACTTGCCTGATACGTTATATCTGTTGTATCAATGCTTTTACTATTCAGCTTAATATTCGTAACTTCATTTCTGACTGTTTTAACATACTGATTAAGCTGCTCCATCTGTGATAACTGCTTATCCGTTAATGTCTTATATGTTGTTCCTAGTGTAAGCTTAGTGTTTTCAGGTTTAAGCAATTCCCGTGTGAGCTGCTTTACAATAAAATTCTGATTCTGAATAGAATGTGGCTTTGTGTTTACCTTGACATATCTGCCAATCCTAAAACTGTTTACATTTGCCACCTCTCCATCTATGGTTGCACCATTCAGGTCGGCAGCATTTACCGAAATAGAAGCTGTAAACTGTGCCATATTGTCAATGTATGCCTGTCCTTTGGTCTTAAGATTAGATGGAAGTGTTACATCATCCCAAGTGTTGGTTGTAAAGATATAACCATACTTATCCACAGCTTCTGCGTTATACACAAAATCAACATTGTTATTAACATCCTTGATTGTTAATCTCTCACCAGTCTCATTGCCCTGCTCATCTTTAAGCTTATATCCAAGAGGAATAAGAGCTGTTGCAAAGTTTTCTGCCTTAATGTTCTTTTCTAAATCAAGCAGATTCTTTCCAAACTCTATCACCTGATTACTCAACACTTCAAAATCCGCAAGGTAATCAATGTAATTGCCATCTGCTTCATGGCGCACCCACAAATGACCGCCAAGATGGTCAATAAGCTTTGCATTTAACTCATCCCATGTACTTACATAGTCGCTATTAGACCTTACTATGTAATCATTCGGATCTGTTACGGTTATATTGCCGACCTTAAACTGCCTTGCTTCATCTACCTGTGCATTATGGCTGTCTCTTATACACATCTCCGAGCCCACGAGACAAGAGGCAATCTCG
>OJPD01001678.1_pt1 | contig 10299 bp, 10 predicted proteins | sample 1598371 | NCBI WGS metagenome assembly OJPD01 (sample SAMN03922478, study PRJEB24848) | human gut metagenome | isolation source: stool sample | host: Homo sapiens | place: Germany | collected 2010-11
GATCTACACACTGCATATCGTCGGCAGCGTCAGATGTGTATAAGAGACAGGAACTTATCAAGATTGTTCATTGCATCACCAAATGAACCAACTCCCGGAAGAATAACCTTATCAGCTTGTAAGATTTCACTTGAATCTCTTGAGACTAAAACTTCCTCTCCTAATGATACCAGAGCCTTTTCAACACTCTTTAAGTTACCTGCGTCATAATCGATAATTGCTATCATTGTACTGCCTTTCCGTATTCTTCTATTCTGTAATAATAATTAGTAAAATCTGTATCTGACATTGATGATAATCCTATTGCTTCTGTTTCAGATATCTTAAATGTATCCTGTAAAGCCAATACTATCTGCTTATATACAGCAGTAAACTTATTATCAATGCCTAACTCCTGTGCCTGCGGACGAAGACTATTATATCTGTTCACTCCCTTAATAAGGCTGTCAAGTGCTTCTGTCTTCATGTTAAGTTTCATATAATTCTCATATGAATCATATTGTTTCTGAACATACATAATTGTTGAAGCCTGCTCATAAAGAGTCTTATCACTGCCATTAAGCTTTATTCCGCTTAACTTATCATATGCCTTCTCATACTGCTCATTGCTGTAATAATCTTTAGCCAGAGAAACACTGTTGTTATAATAAAAGCCTGAACTTAAAACACTTATAAGTACCGAAACACCTGCTACAAATAATACAAGCATAACAATTGAAACAGGCTTTATCTTAAGAATATCCTGCGGTTTAGGTGGTTCTTTCGGTTTCTTTACCTTCTTAGGCTTTACCTTCTTAGGTTTATTAGCCTTCTGTGCTTTCTTAGCCTCTCCTGCCTGCTTCTTTTGCTCTTTTTTCTCTGCTGCCGCAGCTTTCTTTAATTCCTTATTCTTCTGCTTTTCTTCTTCTTCAAGTCTTTCGGCTTCTTCCTCAGCCTTATCCTCTTCAATGTGCTTTGCTTTCATCTGTTCAAGCCTGTACTTAAGTCTTGCAAAAAAGCCTTTCTTAGGAACCTGTGACTCATCAAGCGTACTCTTGTTTCCGAACACATCTTCTATAATCTGCTCATTCTCATCTTTAGGTTCATTTCCAGATGAAGTTTTTCCTTTATCAGACGAATCTTTTACTACATTCTCTTCTATACGTTCTTTCTCTCCCACAGCTTCTGATGTACTCTCTGCAGCTTCTGATGCACTCTCTGCAGTTTCTGTATCATCCTCAAGACTGTCAAAGAACACTTTCTTAATCTTCTTGAAAAAGCCTTCTTTCTGTGGTTTTAACTTTTTCTTATCATCTGCACTAATCGTCTGTGCCTGAGTATCAGCACTTTTTTCATTATGTTCTGTTTCTTTATCAGGAGAACTTCCAAACAGATCATCTATAGACGCACTGTCTGACTTAACATCATCAATAATATCATCAAGATTCATATTCATAAGTCTTTTCATATCGTCATCTGAAAGTTCTGAATTATCATCTGATGTCAACTTTGCCTCCGCTGCCTCTTCTAGCGGAGTATTATCAAGAAGCGCCTCTAACTTAGCGTCTGCATCAGCTTCACGCTCCGGCTCATTAGCCTCTTTAACAGCATTCTCAGCATCAAGCTTCTCTTTAGCCTGCCTTGCAATTGTCTCTGGATCATTATAAGACTAGCTCTCCTGTTCCTTTTCATTCAGCGCATTAAGCATATTACTAAGATAATCATCCTGCTGTTCATTATCAGCCAAAATTCTTACCTCCCATCCAATCAAAATATACTAAAATATTATCATAAATATTGATTATTAACAACATTTTACAAGTTCTTTTATAAACTGTGCTCCATTCATCTCAAAAGCACATGCCCTGTCCCCGATTTCCTTAGGAATCTGGTAAAATGTACTGTGAACACGATACATCTTAGCCTTCTGATTAATCATCACAATTCTTTCAAATGGCCATCTTATAACATTAGGGTTAGAAAAATCTTCCCCCAGTTCCACAATAACCAGCTTCTTTGCAAGTGAGGATGACAGCCATTTATTGTAGAAATCCCACTGTTTCTCCTCTTCTTCAGCATTATTTTCATTGACCGGACAGACAATTCTTCTTTCATTAAGTCCACAATTCCTGATTGTACCAGCTTTATCAGTAGATACAATAAAGTAATTCACATGTTCCATAGATGCAAACAGCTTTTTCAGATTGTCATATATTTCTGTATCATCAGAAGAATATATTTCTTTCCCCAAGCCAAAAAGTACATAATCAGCACTCTTTATATCATCAATTAAATCATTATAAATCATAAGTACCTCCATTTCATAACCATATGATTATAACATCTTTTGAGATGGTTGTCATCGCTTCAGTATTTTGTGCAAGCACAACTGTGAACTTTCCATATCTTCTCTCATCGCTGCCCGCACAAAAAGGACGCCGCCCATGTCAGGCGGCGTCCTATAAGAGGAAGTGTAAAATGAAGAAAATTATCTGAGTAATTTATCGATTTCTGATACAAGCAGTCCGATTTCCGGCTTTGACAACTGGACATCTGCACCAAGTGATTCTCCCTTTGCTCTCATCTGTTCATTAATAAGTGATGAGAATATAACAACCGGAATATTCTTTAACTTGTCATCAGACTTAATAAGCTTTGTAAGTCTGTGACCATCCATAAGCGGCATCTCCAGATCAGTGATAACACAGTCTATATCAAGCGGTACTTTTCCTGCCTTGGCATCTGATATAAAATCCCATGCTTCCTGACCATTATGACATAATGTAAGATTATCATAACCTGATTTAACAAGTGAATCAGATATCAGCTTAATAAGAAGAGGTGAATCCTCTGCTATGACAATATGTGCTTCACTTCTTGGTCTGCCTTCAAGTTTGAGAATATCAGAAGTCTTAAGACCTGTCTCCGGACTTATATCTGATACAATACGCTCAAAGTCAAGAATAATAATAAGCTGACCGTTAATCTTAACAATTCCTGTGGCAATTCCGTTGTCAGCAGTACTTATTGTTGTATCTGGAGTAATAATATCAGCCCATGATACTCTGTGGATTCCAACAACTGTATGTACATGAAAAGCGACATTCAATTTGTTGAAATTAGTTATAATAAACATATCCTTCGAAATATCTCCTGAAGGAGCACTTTTAATAACCTTAGCAAGATCTACAACTGTTATCATCAAATCTCTTGGCATGAATATTCCTTCTACACTAGGATGTGCATTCGGAACCGGTGTAACCGGACTATATGGCACAATCTCTTTAATCTTGGCAACATTAATACCATAATGATTATTCCCTATTGTAAATTCAAGAACCTCTAACTCATTAGTTCCACTCTCTATCAAAATATTAGTTTCCATATTAAATTCCTCCATGTTGTTCACGAACAACTTCTATGTGAAGATTATAACAGAAACATATAAAAAAAACAATGAAATAATGAAAAACTTATCTTACAGGTCTTATAATGCTTCTGCTGCACAGATAAGTTATAAGGAAATATCCACCATAAATAACTGCAACGAATGCGAGCGTAAGCCCGATAGATGCTGCCATTGAACTCATTCCCATAGTTGCAAGAATTATGTTAATAAATTTAATTCCAAACACAGAATGTATAAGTGCGAGAATCAGCGGAAATGCGAAGAATATTCCAATCTGCTTAAAAAGCGCCATATCAATCATTCTCTCATCAACTCCAAGCTTCCTTAACATTCCATATCGTTCCTTATTGTCTGCACTGTCTGACAATTCTCTCAACGCAAGAATTGCTGCACTGCTTATAAGGAATATAATTCCTAAATATAAGGCAATAAATGTAACTAATGCTCCAAGCCCGACACTGCTTTCAGCCAGCTCAATTCTGGAATTCCAGCTAATGAAGCTCTTTTTAAATGATATATTTTTCATTAAATTATCTAACTGTGTTTCAATAGAATATCTTTCTTCCTTAGTGTCTGCCCTATAGTCAGCACTAAGCCCCATATTGCGTACCTGCTGTGGTTTTACCGCGTTATCAGGCACAACAAGAATCCCATCATTCATATTCTGAACGCCAATCTGTACAAAACCATCCTTGCATTCATTATATCTTGGTTTATACTCTTTTCCATTGACAGATAATGTAATTCCTTTCTTTAATGCCTGATTTCTAATCATAACCATGTTCTTATAATCTGCCACTATAATATATTCATCGTCATTAAGTTCATACGTACTATTACCATACAGTCTTGCAACAGAATTATAATCGCCAATAGTCATTACCGGCATAATAGTATCTGCCATAAACTGATAATCATCTGTATTAATATCCCCTATTGTATCTTTAACTGTCAATCCGGTGTTGTATATATTATATTCTACAACATCCTTAAAATACTTCTGTGCATCAAATCCACTGTTATTAAGCGTTTCTATTATACTTAATTTGGAATCTTCCAGCATTTCCCTGTCTTTTTCATTCATATTCTGTGATGTGGCATATGCCTCGCTCATCGCATCATATGAATATTTTGCAAGCTGTACATCAACAGGACACATACTGTCCAGATCCTTTGAAAGCGAATCCTTCATTGAAAGTGCTGCAGAAAGCACGCTTATTGTAATAAAAAGCATGATACATATAACAGTTGTCGAGAATACAGTAGTGTTAATCTTGCTGCAGAACTGCCTTAACACAAAGCTGTTCACACCTTTATAATACACACTCTTAATACTTGTGAATATTCTTATCATAAAGCCTGAGACTGACCAGAATATTAAAAATGTTGCAACACATCCAAGTGCAATAGGAATACCTATTTTATTAATGATATTTATTGACTTAACACCCCTTGTAACCATCCAGTATGCATAAGAAAGAATACCAACACCTATGACGAATACTATTGTGCAGACAACCGGGTTCTTCATGGTAACCTTCTCAGTTTTCTTACCTGCATTGAGAAGATCAATAAGCTTACATCTGCTGATACTGAATGTGTTAAATATCATAACTAACACATACATAATTGCAAAATATATTAAAGTCTTGACGCATGCCTTCATTGAGAATATGAATTTAAACTTAGTCATATCAGCATCAAACATATTAGCAACAATCACGCTCATAAACTGTGAAAGGATTGTGCCAATAACAAGCCCTGCCACAAGTGAAACAATGCCAATAAGCAGTGTCTCAAAGAAAAGAATCACTGAAATCTTTCTCTTGCTCATTCCAAGTGTAAGATATATGCCAAACTCCTTATTACGTCTTTTAATAAGAAAACGGCTTGCATATATAATCAGAAATCCAAGTATGCACGATACGAATACGCTTACTCCTGAAAGAATGTCATTCATCAGCTTGATAATATCCATCACATTTGCTCTTACATCAAGCATAACGCTCTGGCTGTCAATTGCATTAAACACATAAAATATTGCAACACCAAGAATAAGAGTGAAGAAATAGACGGTATAATCCTTTAAACTCTTCCTGATGTTCTTTAAAGATATCTTAAAGAGCATTATTAAGGTCGCCTCCTAACAATGTCACAACATCAATGATTTTATCAAAAAATTCTTTTCTTGTAGATTCACCTTTGTGTATCTCATTGAAGATTTTACCGTCCTTGATAAATATCACTCTGCCTGCGTAGCTTGCTGTAAATGCGTCATGTGTTACCATAAGAATTGTTGCCAAAAGCTCAGTATTAAGAAAATTAAAGCTCTCAAGTAACATCCTTGATGACCTTGAATCAAGTGCTCCTGTAGGCTCATCAGCAAGAATAAGCTTTGGATTAGTAATAATGGCTCTTGCACTTGCCACTCTCTGCTTCTGTCCGCCTGACATCTGATAAGGATATTTGTTTAATACATCTTCAATGCCAAGCTCTCTTGCAGTCTGTCTTACTCTTAATTCAATCTCCCTTGCCGGAACATTCTGTATAGAAAGCGCCAGTGCAATATTTTCAAATGCTGTTAAAGTATCAAGAAGATTAAAGTCCTGAAAGATAAAGCCTAACTCCTCTCTTCTGAACTTGTTAAGCTTATTTCCCTTTAACTTGGTAATTTCATTGCCTCCGACATATATCTTACCTGTAGTCACCTTATCAAGTGTTGATATACAGTTAAGAAGAGTCGTCTTTCCTGAACCGCTCGCTCCCATTATAGAAACGAACTCTCCCTTTCCAACCTCAAACGAAATATTGTCAATCGCTTTGGTAAGACTTGATTTGTTTCCATAATACTTTTCAATGTTATCAATCTTAAGTATTGTTTCCATAATAATTAATTCCTTTCATATAGATTAATTATGTTTTACCACTTAACTAATCCGGTGTCGTTTGTTCAATATTACGGAACATTACATTTTTGTAACATTACTCCGGTACTATGTAATGATACTACTAACAGGTTTTATTGATAATTCTGCCATCTGATATCTCTATAATCTCATCAGATAACTGGTCAAGTTCTTCTTTATCATGGCATGCAATAATTATTACCGCTCCTCTTTTCTTCTGTTCTTCTAATATATCATGAACCTTCTCAACACTGACATCATCAAGTGCATTAATCGGCTCGTCAAGAATAATAATATCAGGATTTTCCATAACTGCTGCCGCAATTCCTAACTTCTGCTTCATTCCCAGAGAATACTTTCTGTAAGTTCTCTTATCATCAGGGTCAAGTCCGATATCTTCAAGTGCCTTTCTTATCTGTTCATCACCAATTCTGTTCTGAATAGATGCCAGCACCTTAAGATTCTTAAACCCTGTATAATTACCTATAAATGAAGGATTCTCAATTAACACGCCTATACTTTCCGGAAAAGATATATCTTTTCCAAGTATCTTTCCATCAATATCAATTATTCCTGAATCCGGAGTAATAAGCCCGCATATTGCACGCATAAGCATAGTCTTTCCCGAACCATTCTTTCCTCTTAATCCATATACCTTTCCACCTGTGAATTCCAGATTGATATCCCTTAATATTGGTGCTTTCTTTATTGTCTTATTAACATCTGTTATTTTAATATACATTTTTTAATCCTCCCTCACAAGAATATCTTTTTTATTAAATCCAATCATTCCGGCCACATACACAACAATATACACGACAAGGCATACTGCGACCGACTGCCATACCTGTATTCTCTGTGCATTATACACACTGCTTCTTACCACCATAGAATTATTTCCTATCATCAGCGGATTGTTTATAAATACTGACATAACATTCCATGCCATAACTGCGAGCATGCCAATCATCGGATTCGTAAACATGGAGATTGTCATCTGAACCAGTGCTGTTACCAAAGAAACAACAACCGGCATTACAAGCATATACACTATAATCCACACGTTTGCCGCATTATCCGGAACAGATTTATTACTAATCTTTTCAAAAAGCTCATAATTAATCTTCATACTCAGGTTTCCATTGCATAATCCATATACAAATGCTGTTGCATACTGAATTGCATATACAGAAAGTACAGTCAGGCAGTTCCACAGACATTTACTGTTCCACCACAATCTTCTGCTTCTGCATTTCATAAGAAAATCAATCCCTACGCCTTCACAATCATCATTGCAATAACTGTATATCATGAATGGCACAAGAAACTGAATCAGCATCCACACAAAAGGAAATACAATCTTTCCCTCCTTAATAATAAGAACAGGATCATAACCGCCCTGAATAAAGAATATCGTATCCATCATTCCGAATTCATGATTTCCTAATATTATCAGCACTCCGGCAAGCATAAGAACAACAATTAAATATCTGAATCTGTCAGCATAGAACCCTCTTGCAATATCATGCCATATAACGCCTCTTATACTTTTGTTACTCATCTTCTTTTTTATATTCATAATACTCACGCTTTCTTTGAAGAATAAGACCTGCAATAATCAGAACAGCCATAATTAAAGCAGCTATGCCAAGCTTTCTGGCGCACTCTCCGTAACTATACCATGCAGCCCCGAATATAATCATTTTATGATAGGTAAGCGGTATAAATATATCTACTCCTGCAAATATAATAACAGCCACACCTGATATAACATCTGACGAAAATATTATTTCAAATATAATTCCTATAAAACATGTTATCGCAATCATCAAAGCCATTAATATCCAGTAAGCAAACATTACCTGTATGCTTGTCACCTGACCTGCCGGCAATACATCCATATTCATTAATTTATAACTTGAATAACTGTTCCAGTTAAAAAACACATCAAACTTAGTTGCTGCATATGCAATTGCAGCCAGTTCATATATTAACGACAGCACTGCCGAATACACTATCGTACAGATACTCTGCCACAGATATATTCCTGCCCTCGAACTGTATTTCAGAATTATCATTGGATCTCTGTCGCATTTCATCATTCTCTGATTGCAGACAGCTGCTATAATCATCATCAGTGGAAACACATAATTCTGTGACATACAGGTCAATACATCTAATACACACGGTGTTCCCGACGCATTTCTTTGTAAAGACCTTAAGAAAATTGTAAGCAGAACTTCCTGGGAAATAACTGCTCCTGCAAGCCAGAACAGCATTTCTGTATTAACATATCTTCTTCTCAATTCATTCCACATATTATTTACCCATTCTCACATACTTACCCGGAGTTACTGAGAAATACAACTGCCATTCTTCTTTGTTCAGCTTATCAGCATTTATGCTGTGAGGAAATGATATGCTGTGGATAAGGAAAGGTATATCTACAGTAATGCTCGTCCCCTGCTCAAACTTAGAAAAATTGACATCTTTGTTAATTTCTCTTATATAATCATTAGATATTCCCTGTGAAAAAGCTCCCGATGCCAGTCTGATATCTGCATAAGGAAATCCTTTCATCTCTCCCGTTATATCTAAAGTACATTCAGCAACCATCACATATAAATCATCCTGCTCATCACTTATGTCTTTTCTTTTATCAATTCCATACTCATTCAAAAAATCTTCAATTGACATAACCTTATAACTGCTGACAGATGCCGAATATCCATTCAATTCAACCGATTCATTAAGCTCATATTCAGTTACACTTCCCTGTGGATACATCTTATTGACTTTAACTATATAGAACGCTGCCACTCCCGCCAATATACATACTAACGCTATTATTAATATTTTCTTCTTCATATCAGATTGCATCCTTTCTTCTGCTTCGTACAAAATACGATACTGTTATCAGCACTATTAACATCACCATATCAATTATCATAAATTTCAGTTCAGAATAACGCAGTTTGGATGCTGTCAGATATTCCATAGGGCCATCTCTTCCAATAGATGAACAAACAATATAATAAAAGAAATACATCATGAATGGTGTAAGTGCGACCATAAACCTGTTATTTACAAGGTCTGCAAATATGTATGCAATACAGTTAATAAGTCCAAATCCCACAAATGCAAATAAAAATACTATAACAGCCATTGCAAACGGTGCTTTAAAAAATAAATCTCCAAAAACTGACAGTTTTGAGAAATTAAACTGTGAGCTGACCGATTCTGGCTTAAAAGCTGGCAAAATCATAGCTGTCACAACAAATGATATAACAAGCGGAAAGCTTGCCACAAAACCACCTACTATAAACTGGGCAAAAAGCTTCGCTTTGTAATACTTCTTTTTATCAATTCTTGTAAATATATTATTAACATAATGCTTCTTCACATCCATCAATATACTTATAGAATATGGCAATGCTGTCAGCAGCGGCATAATAAAGTAATAAAGAAATACATAAGACCCCGGTCTTACTCCCATCCACTTCATATATAGTCCCGGAAGCTGTATACCGCTGTATTTTCCCATCTCAAGCAGTTTATCTAATGTTTTTCTTGCAGGAATAATCTCGTTCCATATATTAAATCCAACAATAACTAATCCTATTACTACAGATATTATAAGCATCTTATTCTTAAATGCTCTTTCCATTTCTATTTTAATTAATTTATTCATTTTCTCCTCCCGGTTCATGTATGATTGCTAATGGTCCTATATATGGTGATGTCCTATCATGAAAACTCAAAGCAATTGTGTCATTTTCAACCTCTTCGTCTGTAAATATACAATATAATATTAATTTTTTTGTTTCACCTTTTTCAAAACTGAAATATGTTTTTCCCATTTGATTGGCTTCTGCATCAGAGCCAACCGTTCCTGCATTTTTAATAGGCGGATGTGTTCCATCATCTTTTAAACTTTCTATATACCAAACAGTCTGGAAAACATTATAATAATCATCCACATCATTATCATTAATATCTTTAGTT
>OJPD01001682.1_pt1 | contig 10270 bp, 7 predicted proteins | sample 1598371 | NCBI WGS metagenome assembly OJPD01 (sample SAMN03922478, study PRJEB24848) | human gut metagenome | isolation source: stool sample | host: Homo sapiens | place: Germany | collected 2010-11
GATTATTTGTTCATCGTCTTGTTTCGAGTATAATGCAACCTTCCCAAGATGTTTTTCGCTGTTGATATGAGACATTAGAATATCGCCGTCTTGAAGGATATAATCCCTGTATTGGGCAAGGTCATAAATTCCCGCATAACCAAATTTTTCTCTATTTATAGTCTTATCTGCAATAGTTTCAATTCGTGTAATCGGAAAACCACCTGCACCATCTGTTTGCCTTATCGATGCTCCATTTCTGATAACAGAAAAACACTCTCCCAACTTCGCCATCACACCATCTCCTCCCACACCTGCATGTTATTCCGATTTTTCGTCATCTTTTTCCGTTGCCACGCTCTCAATCATTCCGGCAACTGTCTGGCCCAACAACATGGTACTTGCATTCTCGGCAGTGACCACCGGGCGGCCGGTTTTGGATTCGATCTCTTTCCGGGCATTTCCGGCCACTGCGCCGCCCTGTTTGGCAACGATACGGTTTTCTTCCAGACCATGTGGGTTCTGGGCATTTGTCAGCTCCGTTGTGGTGGCTTCTGCCAGCATATTCAAGGCCAGTTCTAGGGTGCTCATGTTGTCGCGCAAGTTTTCCTTTTTCAGCCCTTTGAAGTTTTTATATTGCCGTGTGTTCATACCAGACCATGCCTTCGTCACCTCGTCCGTCAGAATGGCATACTCCTGCCCCTCTTTCACGCCGTGCACCTTCCATGCATCGGTCAGCTCTTTTCGGGCGCGGATGGTTTGCAGACGCTGGTTGATCCACTCCGGGGAGTAACCTTTTTGTGCATAGGTGTCAAGTGCACGCTCGATGGTCAGTTCCGGGTCAATGATCTCCTCAATGCGTTCCCGGCCGACCATCGCCAGCCACATCTTGAACGGTTCCGCCTTTTTGGACGGCACCGACTGAATGATGCGCAGGAGCTGTTCCGTGTTGGCAACATCGGTCAAACGGCGTTTTCCGTCTGTCGCTTTCATTTTCAACTGGTGACAATTTGTCACCAGTTCACTGCCCTCAGCTTTCAAGCGTTGCTTCAACTTATTCCAATATTTTCGCCCGGTGTTGTAATCTCCGCTTTCTGTTAAAACCGTCACAACATCAACGATGGAGAAGTACCATTCTTCCTGCGTTTCATCCCATGCGGTACGAATTGGTCGGTCCTCAAACATTTGCAGTTTATCATTTTCTGTCATCGCATTTTCCTCCGTCATACCATTTCTTCCAGTTCTGCCAAACCCTTGGTGATCTCCATTTCCAGCTCATGCAGGTCAGCAAGGATCTCCGTAGTCGAGGGATACTCCACCGGCACATACTCCGTCTCTTTATACTTATTGATGGATAAATCGTACCCGTTGGCGGCAATTTCTTCTTTGGGCACAAAGAAGCTCTGCTCGGTGCGCTTGCGGTCAGTTTCGGCGTCGAGGTTATGGAACCGGGCGATGATGTCCGGGATGTCGTTTTCCTTCACCTCGGTGCGCTTGTCGTCCAGCGAGAAGCCGTCGGCTTTCATATCGTAGAACCACACCCTGTCGGTGCCGCCCGCGCCGGTCTTGGTAAACACCAGCACCGCCGTGGACACTCCTGCGTAGGGCTTGAACACGCCGGAGGGCATGGAGATGACCGCCCGCAGCTGGTGGTTTTCAATGAGTTCTTTTCGGATGCTCTGGTGAGCCTTGCTGGAACCGAACAGCACGCCGTCCGGCACGATGCAGGCGCAGCGTCCGCCGGTTTTGAGCATCCGCAGGAAGAGTGCAAGGAACAGAAGCTCCGTCTTTTTGGTGTTGGTGACGGCTTTCAGGTCGTCGTTGATGCTCTCGGCATCCACAGTGCCCTTGAACGGCGGGTTCGCAAGGCAAACGGTATACTTGCTGCAAATGGAGTTTTGCTTCGACACGCTGTCCTTGTAGTCGATATCCGGGTTCGTGATGGAGTGGAGCATCAGATTCATGGCCGAAATGCGCAGCATGGTGCGGTCCGTGTCAAAGCCCGTGAACATCGGGCCGGCAAAATGCTGCCACTGCTCCGGGGTCATGCTGTCCTCGTAGTGGGCGCGGAGGTACTGCGCACTGGACACCAGAAAGCCCGCCGTGCCGCAGGCGGGGTCGCAGATAAAGTCGTCCGGCGTGGGCTGCACCAGTTCCACCATCATGTCGCGGATGTGTTTGGGCGTGCGGAACTGGCCGTTCTGCCCTGCTGTTGCCAGCTTGCCCAGCATATACTCATACAGGTCGCCCTGCATATCAAGGTCGGCAATGTCGTGGGTGTAGAGATCCTCCAGCCCGGTGATGATCTTTTGCAGCACCTGCGGCGTGGGGATCAGGAACATGGCATCGTCCATGTACTGCGCAAAGGCGGTGTTGCCCTCATCCGGGCGGGTGGGGTCGTCCTCGATTTCCACCAGCTCGCCGTTTGCGTCAAAGTCCGGCAGACGGCCATACTTCATCTTTTTGATGGCAGGGAACACCCGCTGCTGCATGGTCAGGAAAATCTCGCGGGAATCTTTATCCTTGAAGCGGCTCCACCGCATAGACTGTCCTGCTTCGCTGGCCGGGAAGATGTGCTCCATCTTTTCGCCCGCCATGTTCTCAAAATCTTCGGTGGCAAGCTCTTTCTCGTCCAGTGACCGGATGAACATGAGATAGGTCAGCTGTTCAATGACGGTCAGCGGATTGGTGATGCCTCCTGCCCAGATGTCCGTCCAGATTTTGTCTACCTTATTTTTAATGGCTCCTGTTACCATGTGCTCCTCCTGAATGTTTGCTAATCGCAAGCGCTTTGCATCTTGAATTTTTGGTGATAATACCACAATTTTATTATAGCAGTGTACGATTGCATTTTCAATGTAGAGTATTTAGCAGAAGCGCTTTCTTCAAAATGGCAAAGTGGATTTTATCTGCTTTGCCGTTTTTCTTTTTGTCCCAAATTGTGAAATTTTCAAAACTGTATTCAAAAAGGGCTCTTAAGATTCACATTGGTGTAAGAAGTTTTCCAAACAAAATTTGAAAATCAGGTTGCCAAACACCCTTTTTAGAATGTTATAGGTATAGGAGATTGTTTGAAAAAGTGAAAATTTCCCAAATTTTCATAAGACCCCGTTTAAAAATACCCCTTTAAGTTTGTATAGGGTGTAGGGACTACTTTCAAAAACAGTCTTACTCGCATTTTTGAAAGCCCTCGACTTCTTACAAAACAACATTGTACCTTGACAACAGTATGATCGGCTGCAAGCCACTATGCTTTTTCGGAGAAGTGCCGCCACGACAAGAGCGCACCAAGAAGAAGCCATACGCCGGAGGAAATCGGGCAGGAACCGCTTGCGGGCAGACCGACACCGAAGAAGAACCGGGCAAGCTGGCAGAGAGGACTTCGCAAAGTTTTGTCTGTCAGGTTGTTCGGCGCAAGAGTGCAGAGAGCGCAGCTCTTTGCGCGGGTCAAGGGCGGCAGCCTTGCCCAGTGGATGTGATGCTCTGCGTCATATCCTACTGGGTATTGTCTGGCGCACAGCAGGCGGCAGATTTGCAGCTTCGCTGCACCGCGTTGCCCCTATCCCGCGCACGGCGTCCTCTGCGTACCCCCAGAAAGGAGAGATGGTCGCTGAAACTGACCCGACACAATGGCCGCGCCGGAAAGCACGGCACTTACAATCCAAAACACAATGACCGCAGTTTTGAAATCACCAACAGCGAACATATCGACCCGGAACGTGTCCAGCAAAATATCTATTGGGATTGCTACAACGGTATCCGTTCTGCCTTGCAGCCCAAAGATGTGGATAGTCTGGCTGACACCTTTGAAGAAGTCGAAAAGCTCTACTACAAACTCCATTACACCAACTTCACCGAAAGACAGAATGAGCGCAACGCCAAAATCCGGCACACCGAGCGAAACCGCTCCGCCGAAGATTTGCTCGCCAGCAAGAAAACCTGCCCCGAAGAAAGCATCTATCAGCTTGGAACGCTGGAGAGCCACGCTTCACCCAAAGAACTTTTTCAAATCGCCACAGAATTTATGGATGAGTTCCATGAGCGTTTCGGCAAACACGTTCACATTCTGGATTGGGCCTTGCATCTGGATGAGGGGACTCCGCACATCCACGAACGCCATGTGTTTGACTGTGAAAATAAGTATGGCGAGATTGCTCCGCAGCAGGAAAAGGCATTGGAATCACTGGGTTTTGAACTGCCAAAACCAGACAAGCCCCTTGGACGCTACAACAACCGCAAAATCACATTTGATGCAGCCTGCCGCACGATGCTGTTTGAGATTGCCAAGCGGCACGGGCTGGAATTGGAGGAAGAAGCGGAATACGGCAACCGCAAATATCTGGAAAAACAGGACTTCATCCTCGCCAAGCAGAAGGAGCAACTTGCCGCCCAGCAAAGCAAGCTGGACGAATTGACCTTGAAAGTTTCGGATATGGAGATCCTGCTGGAAGATGTTTCGGCAGCAGCCTACGACAAGGCGGTGGAGGTCGTGACAGACGTGGTGCGCACCGAGACCCACAAGGAAGATATGCGGATGATCGAGGACACGAAGAAGTGGGTGCTGTCGCCAGAGAGAAAGGCTCCCAAGGTTACACGGGAGTACACTGCCAAACATCTGGACACCGTGCTAGACAAGTTTCTCAAGACCATGCAGACCACCGCCGCCCGCCTGCAGGAGAAGCTACTGAAGCCAGAAGTCCGGCAGAAAGGCAAGGAGCAGGTCAAGGAGAAAGCGCGGGATTCCGTTCTGCAACTGCTGAACCGCTTGCAGGCAGAACAGGCGGACAAACCAATGGCGCAACCCCGTACACAGGAGGGGCACTCGGAAATCTGAACCTCATCGGGAGCGTCCGGGGCAGAAAGCTGGCACTTTCTGCCCCGACACCCGGCTACAAGGATTTGGAGGTCTGCCTATGAATTTGAATCGGCCCGACATGACCGAAACTGTGAAATCTGAAAATTATACGAAAAAGTTCTTGCAAAAGGACTCGAATCCCACTACAATGGAAGTGGTCACTCAAACCAATGCCGTCAAGTCTCCGACTGACAGCCCGGCAACCACGAAGCTGGTGTACACGGTGGAAGAGATCGCACGAATGCTGGCCATCAGCCTGCGCTCTGCCTACAACCTGTGCAACAACACCACCGAATTCCGTGTTCTGCGGGTAGGCGGAAGCATCCGTGTACCGAAGGACAGCTTCGATGCGTGGCTCAACCGGGCAGCTTGATAAGGAGGCAAACAGTATGGCATATATTACGAAGCGTGGCAACTCTTACAGCGTCCGCTACACCTATCAGGACGAGCACGGCAAGAGCTGCGACAAATGGGAAAGCTTTCCCACCAAAGAGGAGGCAACAAACCGTAAGAAACAGATCGAGCATGAGCTGGCGGCTGGAACCTTCCTGATTCCGTCCTCGGTGACGGTGGCAGAGTTCCTCATGGATTGGCTGCCCAAGCAGTGCAGCAAGCACAAGTGGGCACCCAAAACCTACGAATCTAACCTTTCCACCATCCAGAACCTCATTATCCCCTATATCGGCAGCATGGAGATGCAGAAGCTCAAACCCTACCACATGGAGAACCTCTACACGACCCTGAGCAAAACGCCCTGCGGTTCGTATGTCGAGGGAAAGAAGCAGGAACTGACCGAAAAGCAGAAGCAGCGGTTCCTTTCCGGCACCACCATCCATGAGGTGCATCGGCTGCTGGGCACAGCGTTCCAGTATGCCGTAGAGTGGGGCATCCTTGTCAAAAGTCCTGTTCCTGTGGACAGCCCCAAGAAGTCCACGCAGGAACGCACCATCTGGACGGTAGAGGAAATGCGAGCGGCTCTGGACAGCATGGAGGCCCCCATCCTGCATCTGGCAGTCCACCTCGCGCACTCATATCCGAACTTTTCTCCGCTTTCACAGCTTCCCCGAAAGCGACCGTTTCTGTACCTTCCTTATAGTTAAAGGTAATAAGTACCTTATCATCGTAGAGATAGATGGCATTGATGAAGGTATCCACCAGTGCCTGCCGCTGCTCCGGCTGGGTCATATCCAGCTTGCGGAAGCGAAGCAGCCAAAAGCGGACGAACTCCTCTTTCATCTTTGGCTTAGCCAGCCGTTCCTCTGCAATGCGGGCTTGCAGTTTTTTTCGCTGATCTTCCAGAGCTTCCAGCCGTTCCTTGGTAGAGCTGGTCAGAATGCCCATCTGGATAGCGTTCAGCATATTAGTGATGCCGGTTTCCGTTTCCTTCAACTGCTTTTCGTAGATAGGCAGGTCAGTGCTTTCCTGATTTTGCAGCTCCATGACCTTGGCAATGATGGCATTCATGGAAGCATCATCTTCCACCAGCTTCATGGTTTCGTTGACCACCAGATCTTCCAGCCACTGTTTCCGCACGGCCTTTTTATCGCAGGTCTTTTTCTTCTTGGCAGCAGCACACTTGTAGTAGGTATACATTTTCCCGGTGTGGCTGACACCGCTTTCTCCGAACATCAGTGCACCGCACTTGCCGCAGTACAGCTTGGTGGTGAGCAGATAGCTTTCCTCTGCCTTATGACGGGCAGGGGCTTTTTTGTTTTTCGCCAGCTTTTCCTGCACCTTGTTGAACAGGTTCGCGTTTGCGGAGCGCAGTGCAGCAATGAAAGCCCCAGTGGGGCTTTTAAGCGACAGAACGGTCTTGCGTAGCAAGATGGAGGGGCCTTACCCCGACAAGTTCACCTGACACCAGTGCCGGGATTGCATTGGGCTGTACCACATCCCGCAAACGCAATTCGCCGATGTACCGGCGATTACTCAGCATCCGCTGAATCGTGTTATAGGACATCTCCCCGCCCATTGAATTTTTGATGTTGTGCGCCTTTAACCAATCCCGCAGGTCGGTCATAGTCGCGCCGTCTGCATACTTCTGGAACGTCTGCTCCACATACGGAGCCAACAACGGGTCGGGCTGGTAATGCCGGGTCTCATCGATCATGTAGCCGAACGGAATCGTGCCGCCATTATAAATACCCTTGAGAGCGTTCTCGGTCATGCCGCGCACGACCTTTTCAGACAGGTCAGCCGAGTAGTATTCGGCGTAGCCTTCCAGCACCGATTCCAGAATAATGCCCTCCGGGCCAGCCGAAATGACTTCCGTTGCCGATACCAGTTTCACGCCGTTTCGCTTCAGCTGAGTCTTGTACCGGGCACTGTCGTAGCGGTTTCGGGCAAAGCGGTCGAGCTTCCAGACAATGATGATGTCAAAGATGCCGCGTTTGCTGTCTTTGATCATCTGCTGGAACTGCGGGCGATTATCCGTTTTTTAACCGAATGCAATACTTTTTTCAAATAAAAGTCGCCCTCTTTCTCAGATCGTCCAGTTCTGGCTTGCCGACTGCAGATCCACCATGTGGGTGTACAGTCCCTTCCGGGCGTACAGCTCTGCCGGGCTGCCCTGCTCGGCCACGATGCCACCCGACAGCACCACCACCTGATCCGCACCGGCTACGGTGCGCATCCGGTGGGCGATGATGAGGACGGTCTTGTTTTTTATGAGCCGGGATAGTGCCTCCTGAATGGCAGTTTCGTTTTCCACATCCAAGCTGGCGGTGGCCTCATCCAGCAGGATGATGGGCGCATCCTTCAGAAAAGCACGGGCGATGGAAATGCGCTGACGCTCGCCGCCGGAAAGAGCGCAGCCATTCTCGCCGATGTTGGTGTTCCACTTGTCCGGCAGCTTTTCGGCAAATTCCTCGCAGTTTGCCAGCTTTGCCGCCGCCAGAACCTCCTCGTCGGTGGCCCCCTTGCGCCCCAGACGGATGTTTTCGAGGATCGTGTTGTCAAACAGGGTCACATCCTGAAAAACGATGGAATACAGGCTCATGAGCTTTTCCGGGTCGATTTGGGAAACCTCCATGCCGCCCACGGTGATGCTGCCCTTCTGGTAATCCCAGAACCGTGCTGCCAGCCGGGAAACAGTGGTCTTGCCGCCGCCGGAGGGGCCCACCAGTGCCGTGACCTCGCCCTGCTTTGCGGTAAAGGAAACATCCCGCAGAACCGTCTCGCCAGAGTTATAGGCAAAGCCCACATGGTCGAATACGATATCGCAGCCCTGATTGGTCAGCTGCTCGCTGCCGGTCTGCAGTGAAGCGTCCAAAATCTCATTCATCCGCCCCACATTGGTACGCATGGCGATGACCGCCGCCAGATTCTGCAAAGCCCCCTGCATGGGGTCGTACATCCGGGATGCCGCCATCAGGAACAGAAACAGGGTCAGTACGTCGATGCTGCCCTGCACCAGCAGCACCGAACCGGTGAGCGCCACCGACGCAATACCCAGCTTGAGCACCATGCCGGCGGAGGACACAAACAGCGCTGTTTCCAGCTCTGCCACAATAGACTGCTTTTCCACTGCCCGAATTTTGTCGGAAAGGCCAGACAGATACCGCTGCTCCGCATTGCTGGCTTTCAGGTCCCGGAGAGTCTCGATGTACTCCTGAATGCCGTCCGCACAGGCCATTTTCGCCGCCATGGTCCTGGCCTGCACCTTATCCTGTACCCGATAGCTGCCCACCACGATGGCAGCGGATACCGGAATGACCCACAGAGCCGCCAGTGCCATCCGCCACTCAAAGGCGAACAGGCTCAGGGCAATGAGCACCGTGGAAATGAGGGAGCCGAACAGACCGGGGATGAAGTGGGAGCAGTCCTTTTCCAGTACCTCGCAGTCTGCCATGATGGTGCTGGTCAGGTCGGCAAGGTCTCGCTTGCCGAAAAAGGACAGAGGCAGCTTCCGCAGCCGCTCCGCAAGGGTCAGGCGGCGGGTGCCGCTCTCTTTGTAAGTGGTAAAATAGGTGCCGTTGTACTGGAACCATGTGGTCAGCAAAATCAGCACAAAGCAGGCAACGCATCCCAGCAGATAAAAGGAACTTCTCTCGCTCGTAGAGCCTGCCAGCAGGTCTTTTACCAGAAGATACAGCAGCCCGGTGGGCAGCATGAACGCCATGTTCTGGAACGCACAGGCCAGAACGCCCTTTACAAGCCCCTTTGCGCCCTCCGGGGAGCTGGCTGTGGCGTGTTGAATTTTTTCGATCATTCCTTACCCCTCCTTTGCGACCTTCCACTGCACCGACGCCTGATACTCCTGCCACATCCGGGCAAACAGACCGTTCTGCGCACACAGTTCGTCCTTTGTGCCGGATTCCACAATCTGCCCATCCTGCACCACATAGATGCAGTCGGCGTTGGCGACGGTGGACAGGCGGTGCGCGATCATCAGCACCGTTTTGCCCTTGGCAAGCTGGGCAAAGGCTGCCTGCACCTTTGCTTCATTGTCCGGGTCAGCAAAGGCGGTGGCCTCGTCCATGATCAGGATGGGCGCATTTTTCAGCATAGCACGTGCAATGGCGATGCGCTGCTGCTCGCCGCCGGAAAGATACACGCCCTTGGTGCCAATGACGGTATGGATGCCCGCCGGGAACTTCTCCACGATATCCATGCACTGTGCAGCTTTCAGTGCTGCCAGTACCTCAGCCTCGGTGGCCTGCGGTCTGCCCAGACGGACGTTGTCCAGAATGCTGCCCTTGAGCAGGCGGCTGTTCTGGAACACGAAGGAAATGGTGTCCATCAGCTCTTCCTTGGGGATATCCCGCACATCCGCTCCGCCCACCCGGACGCTGCCACTCTGCACATCGAAGAACCGGCAGACAAGGTTTGCCAGCGTAGATTTTCCGCCACCGGAGGGTCCTACAAAAGCTACGGTCTGTCCCGGCTGAATGTCCAGCGAAACGCCCTTGATGACCTCGGTTTTTCCGTCGTAGCTGAAATGCACATCCTGCAACGTGACAGAGGAATCCTTCGGGTACTGCGGAACAGCCTGCACCTGCATGGGCACCGCCTCCAGCACCGAGTCGATGCGTGCCAGCGCATCCGCTACCACCATCTTGCTCTCGCTCATGTACATCATACGGGTCAGGGTCAGGGAGATCACCGGCGTGATGATGATATAGAACAGCAGGTTCAGCAGAAACTCCGGGGTGACGCCGTGGGTCGTGAACAGCAGCCCGCCCGCGATTAAAAAGGCGAACACCCCGTTGACGGCGGCGGTATAGAACATCATGGGCAGTCGCAAATCTTTGGTATAGGAGACGACCCACTTTTCGTACTCATCAATGGCGGCCTTGAACTTTTTGAAGGAAAACACCGACTGCCCGAAGGTCTTGACCACCGGGATACCCCGGACGTATTCCACGGCCTCATTGGACATAGCCTCCAAGGCGTTGCCGTACTGCCGCATTTTTTCAGCCATCCGCTTGCCAGTCA
>OJPD01001690.1_pt1 | contig 10210 bp, 10 predicted proteins | sample 1598371 | NCBI WGS metagenome assembly OJPD01 (sample SAMN03922478, study PRJEB24848) | human gut metagenome | isolation source: stool sample | host: Homo sapiens | place: Germany | collected 2010-11
ACTTCTTTATCTCCCTCTGATATGTGTATTGAGAAAGAATGGATAGAGGGTAGGACATTGGCAGCTTCCTTAAATATTCCTTTACGAACATTACAGTCTTTACGTGAGAGTGGCAAACTTTCTTTTTCGACTGTTGGCAAGAAGGTATATTATAAGGTTGCCGAAGTACAAAAACTATTGGATTCAGGTAGAATAAAAGTAACCATTAAAGAATAATTACTTATGAATTTATACACGAATGAGGATAGCCAAGAATTATTGCAATCGTTAGATAGGGTTTTACCTTATATAGAATATGCATTGAAGAATAATAAGCCCATGTTTGAGGGTGAACGGTATCTGACAAGTGAAGAACTTTGTTCTATTCTCAAAATTAGCCGTAGAACTTTGCAGTATTATCGAGATGATGGCATTTATTTATTTTCCCCTTAGAATGTATATGCAAAAGTTTATAACATTGTTTATCGTTTTCCTGTTCCTGCTTCCGTTTACGGTGAGACTGGGGCAGACGATGGACACCACTTACCTTTCTGGTTCGTGCCTTCTCACCGACGGCGTTTGATACGCAAATAAACGGCTTTACCACGTATAGGGAAATCTTGGACTTCAACTTCGGGAAAGAAACCTTTGGAGTGAAGGTCAAGGTCAGAATATTCAATGGGGATTACAGCCTGCTCTTCCAAATAAAGGATGAAGCAGGTATCTTGAGAAACGCTATCGACAACTGTAAAGTAATCAAGGATACCTGAAGGGAGAAACAGGTTTAAAATATCAGACGGAAGAGGGGGAGTTTTGGAATTAGTTTTCATGATGCAAAAATAAACATTTTAACCTAATCCTTCAAATTTTACAACTGAGCTAAATTAGTGGAGTTTTGTGTGGCAGGTAAAAAAGAAAACCCATTGAAATGATTGTATTTCAATGGGTTTCAACAACTGAATCAAGTTTTTGGTGGTGCCACCAGGAATCGAACCGGGGACACAAGGATTTTCAGTCCTTTGCTCTACCAACTGAGCTATGGCACCATAATGCTAATTCAACTAAGTTGTTTCTCTTTTGCGGTTGCAAAGGTAGTTAAACTTTTGGATTCTGCAAGGGGTCTATAAATAAAAAACACTGATAAAAAGCTAGTTTGCTTATTATCAGTGTTGTATAGAATGAAATATTTTTCTGTAATATACCGAAAAAATCTATTTATCTTCTTTCAGTGGATTCCATCCTTGGGCTTTCAGTTCAAACTCTTGCCCGTCGCGAGTAATCAATGCACAGCCAAGTTCGGGTTTGGTGATGTGTCCGATGAGGCGGATGCCTTCCATTTGTGATACTTTCTCGTGATCGGCAATAGGGACGGTGAAAAGTAATTCGTAGTCCTCGCCGCCATTCATAGCACAAGTGGTCAGGTTCATGTTGAATTCTTCTGCCATAACGGCTGTCTGATAGTCAATAGGAATATGTTCCTCGTAGACACGACATCCGGTGTTACTTTGTTTGCAGATATGCATTAGTTCGGATGATAAGCCATCGGAAATGTCCATCATGGATGTCGGGACAATGTTGGCAGCCGCCAGCTTTTCGATAATATCTTTACGGGCTTCCGGTTTTAACTGGCGTTCCAATAAATATTCTTTGCCGGTGAAATCAGGCTGGATATCCTTTTCACCTTTCAGGACAGTTTTCTCACGCTCAAGGAGTTGCAGTCCCATATATGCAGCACCCAGGTCACCGCTGACACAGATCAAGTCTGTTTCTTTGGCTCCGTTGCGATAGACCACTTTGTCTTTGTCAGCATCTCCAATGCAGGTAATGCTGATAGCGAGTCCTGTAAGAGAAGAAGAAGTATCTCCTCCGATAATGTCTACATGATACTGCTGGCATGCCAGACGAATACCTGAGTAAAGCTCTTCCATATCTTCTACGCTGAAGCGTTTGGAAAGAGCGAGTGAAACGGTAATCTGCCGTGGAGTACCATTCATTGCATAAATATCGGAGAAATTGACTACAGCCGACTTATATCCCAAATGTTTCAGAGGTACATAAGTCAAGTCGAAATGTACACCTTCCATTAGCAAGTCGGTTGTCACCAATATTTGTTTCTCCGAAGGGTAGGAGAGGACGGCAGCATCATCGCCTACTCCATATCGGGTAGATTCATTTTCTGGTTTAATACCCTCGGTGAGGCGGTCAATCAGCCCGAACTCGCCGAGAGTCGCTATTTCTGTTCTCATAAATAGAGTTTAGTATTAAGCACGGTTGATAAGTTCACGCATGATAGTGGTCATTTTAGGTTGAGCTGCGTCAGCCGCTTTCTGAACTTCTTCATGTGATACTTCTACGATTTTTCCTTCTACTCCCAAGTCTGTGATGACGGAGATACCGAAGACTTTGATTCCGCAATGGTTGGCTACGATCACTTCGGGGACAGTAGACATACCGACTGCATCGGCACCCAGGATGTGGAATAGTTTATATTCAGCAGGGGTTTCAAAAGTGGGGCCTTGCGTACCGATATAAATTCCATGTTGTACCTTGATGCCTTTTTCTCTGGCGATCTCGTCAGCCTTACGAATCAGTTCTTTATCGTATGCTTCACTCATATCCGGGAAGCGGGGACCATAAGGAATGTTCTTGCCACGAAGAGGATGTTCGGGGAAATAGTTGATATGATCAGTGATAATCATCAGGTCGCCAATTTCAAAGGCTTCGTTTGTTCCGCCACTGGCATTGGATACAAACAGCGTTTTGATACCCAGTTCACGCATCACACGCACAGGGAAAGTTACTTCTTTCATTGAATAACCTTCGTAGTAGTGGAAACGGCCTTGCATGGCCATGATGTCTTTGTTGCCCAACTTACCGAATATCAGTTTTCCACTATGACCTTCGACAGTAGATATCGGGAAGTTAGGAATATCCGAATACTTTATTTCATACTTCTCGGTGATTTCGTCCGCCAAACTGCCAAGTCCGGTGCCAAGAATGATGGCTGTTTCAGGACTGGTGTGCATCTTCCCTTTCAGAAAAGCTGCTGTTTCTTGTATTTTCTCTAACATAGCCAATAATGTGTTGGTTAAATTTATCTTGTTGATTTTGTAATATCTCAATTTCAATGGGCAAGGCGTAGATAAACGGTTTCAATTCCTCACTCAAAGCCGGATGATGGATCAGACGGGTCGCATCTTTCTCGGTGGTGACAATCAGTTTATGTTCGCCTTTCAGTCTCTTGAATCGTTCCTTGATCTGTAGCATGTCCCGATGACTGAAATGATGATGATCTTCGAATGAAAACAGATCGATCTGATCGGTATATGTTTTCAACTCTTCGAGCATGCGTGCGGGGGATGCAATGCCGGTGACCAGCAAAATATCCGTATTCACCAAAGCACTCAGAGGTAATTCATTGGTTAGGGAATCAGCCTCCGGAGCTACCGATGGGAATACCGGCTGCAGATTTCCATAGCGGAACGATGAGAAATATAACTGCTGATAGGGATAAAGGTTCAGTCGTTTCGTGATAATATTATAGTCGATAGGCTTAATGTCTTGCGGACACTTTGTGACAATAACGATTTGTGCCCGGTTTTTACCGTTGACAGATTCGCGTAGACGACCTGCCGGAAGTAAAGTATCGTCGCAGAAGAGGCGGTGATAATCCGTCAGCAGGATGCTTAATCCAGGTTTGACATACCGGTGTTGGAAAGCATCATCCAGCAATACCACTTCAACAGACGGTTCTTTGATGGCAAGGAGCTGTTCTATGCCATGGCAACGGTTCTCATCGACTGCCAGCGTGACAGACGGGAACTTGGTGTACATCTGGTAAGGCTCGTCACCGATGCTGTGCGCGGTGCTTTGGGAAGTTGCGAGCACATATCCCCGGCTATGCCTTTTATATCCCCGGCTCAATACAGCCACATGATAGCTGTTACGAAGTAACTTTATCAGATATTCAGTGTGCGGTGTTTTTCCTGTTCCGCCTACAGACAGATTGCCGATGCAGATGACAGGAACGTCAAAACTCTTTGACCGGAGAAATCCCCAGTCAAAGAGTTTGTTTCTTACTGTTACCACTGCCCCGTAAATCCACGAGACAGGGTAAAGCCACTTATGTATCTTGATAAAGTGTTCGTCCATGTAGTACGGTTTACTTAATATTTAATTCGAATGGAATGCGTGCCTGAATCATGGAACGCTCTGTTAAATTCTTCAGCATGCCGAATTGTTGATAATACTCGCCTAACTTGCTTTTCAGTATTTGTGCTTCCACATAATTGGTAGGCTTGGTGTCAAGCAAGGAAGATAAAAAGTCTTGTTTGGCTGGATAAGATACTACTGTATATCCTTCTATTCCAGCTTTCTTTACAGCAATTTCCAAGGCAGTATCAATGCCTCCGAGTTCATCCACCAGTCCAAGTTCTTTGGCTGCTTCTCCTGTCCATACACGACCTTCGGCAACTTTTTCGATCGCTTCTTTAGTCATGTTTCGTCCTTCAGCACAACGACTGACAAATGTATCATAACCTTGTGTAATCATCATTTGCATCAGTGCTTTTTCGTCCTCGTTGAAAGGGCGCATGATATTTCCGAAATCGGCAAACTTGTTTGTTTTTACTACATCATAGGTCAAACCGATCTTTTCGGATAGTTCCTTTGCATTCGGTATCATACCGAAGATTCCGATGGAGCCGGTCAATGTAGTCGGCTCTGCAACGATGGTGTCGGCTACACAAGAAATATAATAACCTCCTGATGCAGCATAATCACCCATGGAAACAATCACAGGTTTCTTCGTTTTCAGTTCCTTCACCGCATGCCAGATTTGTTCGGATGCAAAAGCACTTCCACCCGGAGAATTGACGCGGAGTACGACAGCCTTTACATCGTCGTTATCTTTCAGTTTGCGCAGGTCGCGGATCACTTTAGTACTTACAATACCCTCTTCGGAGGCGGAAGAACCGCTGTAATCAGTAATTTCTCCGGATGCATAGTAAACAGCTACGATGTTACCGCTCTTATCTTTCGGCATATTCTTCTTTACATTGATCATGTCGTTCAGTCCTAATATCGGGAGACGATCATCTTCTTTCAGATCCACCCACTGCTTCAGATAATTGCGGACATCATTGCGGTAAATTAATGTATCTGCCAAACCGCATTGTACACTCTCTTCTGCCGGATAGAACATCAGCATACGGTCAGCATAAGCGTTCAGTGAATCGACCGGAAGACTGCGGGAAGCGGATACTCCTTCGGTTACCTGTCCCCAGATTGAGTGGATGAAAGCGGTCACCTGTTCACGGTTGGCAGGGCTCATCTCGGTAGAAGTAAACGGTTCTACAGCAGATTTGTAAGTGCCTACTTTGAAAATTTGCATTTCTATTCCGAGCTTTTGCAACAAGTCTTTATAGAACAGAGGAGCAGAAGCTATTCCTCGCCATTCAATCATTCCTTTCGGATTGAGCAATACCTTATCCGCTACACTGGAAAGATAATACAGTCCTTGTGTATAGCTGTCTCCATAGGCAATAATGAACTTTCCGCTTTCTTTAAAGTCAAGTAATGCGTTGCGGATTTCCTGCAGAGATGCGTATGAAGTTCCAAGCATGCTTGCTTGCAGATAAATGCCTTTGATATTTTCATTCTCTTTTGCCTTTTTGATGGAAGAAAGAATATCGTCCAGTCCATATGTGTTGGAGTCGTCGCTGAACAACTCTGATAAAATGCCTAACGGACTCTCCTGAGTGCGTTCGACCAATGTACCGTTCAGATCGAGCATCATCACAGAATTCTTTTTCACTACTGTCTCGGTATCCGAAGTAGATACGATGCCGAACAGCGTTACCATGCCGATAATAAATAATACGATGCTTGACAGGATGATACCAGTCACAGTGGCAAGCGTAAATTTCAAGAAATCTTTCATTATACTATTGTTTTTTTAGCCAGCTTATTTTTAAGCTAACAAAGATAAATAATTGAGTTGATATTTATTCAATAAGTCGTGCGAATTTTTGTTTTGTCACAGTCAATCAATATAATTATTCGGACCTCCCTCTTTAAATAAACATACTGTACCATTACTATAAGAGGGATTTTTTTTATCTTTGTCGCTGTCATCATGCGACATTAACTTAACATCATACTTATCATGAAAAGAAAAATCCCTCTTATGGCCGCTGCTCTGGCGGGTGTGTTTTTAAGCACATCTTGTGATCCGGTAGAAAAAACGGATACAAAAGACTACACTCAATATGTGAACACTTTTATTGGTGCGGCTGACAATGGGCATACGTTTCCCGGTGCCTGTTATCCTTTCGGAATGATACAGACCAGTCCGGTGACAGGGGCAGTCGGCTGGAGATACTGCTCGGAATATACTTATCAGGACTCTTTGATCTGGGGTTTCACTCAGACTCACCTGAACGGAACCGGCTGTATGGATCTGGGGGATATTCTGGTAATGCCGGTTACCGGAACTCGTGCCCGTGCATGGGATGCTTACCGCAGTCACTTCCCGAAAGACAAGGAAGCTGCTACTCCGGGATATTATACAGTAGAATTATCTGACCCTCAGGTAAAAGCAGAACTGACAGCTTCTATCCATGCGGCTCTTCATCGCTATACATATCATAAAGCTGATTCGGCTTCCTTGTTAATAGACTTGCAGCATGGACCCGCCTGGAGAGAAGAACAATATCACTCGCAAGTGAATAGTTGTGAGGTGAACTGGGAAGATGCCCAGACACTGACAGGACATGTCAACAATACAGTATGGGTTGATCAGGACTATTTTTTTGTGATGAAGTTTAACCGTCCTGTTATAGATTCTCTTTACCTGCCGATGGGAGAAACAGAGAAAGGCAAACGGATCATTGCCACTTTCGATATGAAACCGGGAGAGGAACTGATGATGAAGGTCGCTCTTTCAACTACCAGCGTAGAAGGAGCGAAGAAAAACCTGCAGGCTGAAATTCCTGACTGGAACTTTGACGGCGTGAAGCTGGCTGCCCATGACGAATGGAATAGTTATCTGAGTCGTATTGATGTAGAGGGTACTGATGATGAAAAGACGAATTTCTATACTTGTTTCTATCATGCATTGATTCAGCCTAACCAGATTTCGGACGTAGACGGTATGTATCGTAATGCTGCCGATTCGATCGTGAAAGCCGGAACAGGAATGTTCTACTCAACATTCTCTTTATGGGATACCTATCGTGCCGCTCATCCATTCTATACATTAATGGTTCCCGAACGTGTGGATGGTTTTGTCAATTCATTAATCGAACAGGGTGAAGTGCAAGGCTTCCTGCCAATCTGGGCGTTATGGGGAAAAGAAAACTTCTGTATGATTGGCAATCATGGCGTATCTGTCATTGCCGAGGCTTACCGCAAAGGTTTCCATGGCTTTGATGCTGAACGTGCTTTCAATATGGTGAAGAAGACGCAGACCGTATCTCATCCGCTGAAGTCTGATTGGGAAGTGTATACGAAGTACGGATATTTCCCGACAGACCTGACAAAGGCAGAGTCCGTATCTTCAACCTTGGAATCGGTATATGATGATTATGCGGCAGCTGACATGGCACGTCGTATGGGAAAAGAAGAAGATGCCGCTTACTTTGCGAAACGTGCTGATTATTATAAGAACTTGTTCGATTCGCAAACTAACTTTATGCGTCCGCGTAATGCTGACGGGGTATGGAAATCTCCGTTTAATCCCAGTGATGTAGGACATGCGGAAAGTACAGGTGGTGATTATACGGAAGGAAATGCATGGCAATATACCTGGCATGTGCAACATGATGTTCCGGGTTTGATTGCTCTCTTTGGTGGAGAAAAAGCATTCCTGAACAAGTTGGATTCTTTGTTTACAGTGAAACTGGAAACAACTCAGGCTGACGTAACAGGGCTGATCGGACAATACGCACATGGCAATGAGCCAAGTCATCATGTTACTTATTTGTATGCCTTGGCAGGTCGTCCGGAACGTACACAGGAACTAATCCGTGAGATATTTGACACTCAGTATAAGAACAAGCCTGATGGGCTTTGTGGAAACGATGACTGCGGGCAGATGTCTGCATGGTATATGTTCAGCGCAATGGGCTTTTATCCGGTAAATCCGGTCAGCGGTGATTATGTGTTCGGTGCTCCTCAGTTACCGAAGATTGTGTTGCATCTGGCAGATGGGAAGACCTTCACTGTAATTGCAGAAAACCTGTCGAAGGAGCACAAATATGTGGATAGCATCACGTTAAACGGTGAACCTTATTCCAAGAACACGATTTCTCATGAAGACATTCTGAAAGGTGGTACACTCGTATATAAGATGAAATAGGTCTTATATATAATAGTATAAAGAACCTCCCTCTAAAGAAATTTTTCTTTGGAGGGATTTCTTGTTTTATATGCATTAAATTCGAATAATTCTCTAAATTTGTGCCATTAATCCGGCTGATACATAATGGAGAATACTGAAACTTTAATAGTAGAACAACTGAAGGCAGGCAATGAAAATGCTTATCGTTACCTCTATGATCATCATTATGCCCTGCTCTGTCATGTTGCCAATGGTTATCTAAAAGATCAGTTTCTTTCCGAAACCATTGTAGGGGATACTATCTTCCATTTATGGGAAATACGTGAAACGTTGGATATCTCAGTTTCTATCCGCAGTTACTTGTTGAGAGCTGTCCGCAATCGTTGTATTAACTATCTTAATTCGGAGCGTGAAAAACGGGAAATTGCATTTTCAGCTCTGATGCCTGATGAGATGACAGATGATAAAATCATATTATCCGATTCGTATCCGTTGGGCACTTTGCTGGAGCGTGAACTTGAAAACGAAATATATAAGGCGATCGATAAATTGCCGGATGAATGCCGTCGGGTTTTTGCCAAAAGTCGTTTTGAAGGAAAATCATACGAAGAAATTTCCCGTGAACTTGGAATATCTGTCAATACAGTTAAATATCATATAAAGAATGCTTTAGCTTCTTTACATGTTGATTTGAGCAAGTACCTGCTCTCTCTATTACTACTTTTTTTCAGGTAAAGCGAAAAAAAATCATTTTTTGACTACCCTCAATTAAAAAGCAACTGTCTCCTTTATAGAAAGCATAAATATGGAAGAAGAAAATAGACATATTGATGAACTGATTGCCAGTTATCTGACTGAAGGTTTGGATAAGAACGCTCTAGACGAACTGAAAACGTGGATTGTCGCATCGGCTGAGAATCGGCAATATTTTATTCAGCAGCGGGAAATCTGGTTTTCTGCTGTAAATCGTGAAGCTGCATCTGTCTATAATAAGGATAAAGCGTTTGAGAATTTTAGAAACCGCGTTGAAAGCCGGAAGAAAACTCAGAGCACTTCCCGTCAAGGTTTTAGCTTGTCGGCGATATGGCGTTACGCAGCAGTGGTTGCAATCATGATAGCTGTGGGATGTATTTCTTACTGGCAAGGAGAAGTCAATGTGAAAGATACCTTTGCGGATATTTCAGTAGAGGCCCCTTTGGGATCGAAAACCAAACTTTATTTGCCGGATGGTACACTGGTCTGGTTGAACGCCGGTTCACGAATGACTTATTCGCAAGGTTTCGGGGTTGACAACCGGAAAGTGGAATTGGAAGGTGAGGGGTATTTCGAGGTAAAGCGGAATGAAAAGGTTCCTTTTTTCGTAAAGACAAAAGATTTGCAGTTGCAGGTGCTGGGAACAAAATTCAATTTCCGTGATTATCCGGAAGATCATGAAGTAATCGTTTCCTTGTTAGAGGGTAAAGTCGAATTAAATAATTTGTTAAGGAAGGAAAAAGAAGCAGTTCTTGCTCCTGACGAGAGGGCGGTGCTGAATAAGGCGAACGGACTTTTGAAAGTAGAATCGGTTACTGCATCCAATGCTTCTCAGTGGACTGACGGTTACTTGTTTTTTGATGAAGAACTTTTGCCGGATATCGCAAAAAAACTGGAACGTAGCTATAATGTGAAGATTCACATAGCCAATGATTCTTTAAAGACATTCCGTTTTTATGGTAATTTCGTCCGCCGCGAACAAAGTATTCAGGAAGTGCTGGAGGCATTGGCGTCTACGGAAAAAATGCAATATAAGATTGAAGAACGCAATATAACTATCTATTAACCGGTTACCAGAGATTTATAATACCTGTCTCTTATACACATCTCCGAGCCCACGAGACAAGAGGCAATCTC
>OJPD01001691.1_pt1 | contig 10205 bp, 15 predicted proteins | sample 1598371 | NCBI WGS metagenome assembly OJPD01 (sample SAMN03922478, study PRJEB24848) | human gut metagenome | isolation source: stool sample | host: Homo sapiens | place: Germany | collected 2010-11
GTATACGTGTATGTATATGATTATGTTTTCCCAATGCAGTATTACATGGAAATGCAGTGGCTATTGCCCGAAATTTTACGAGATGCAATCGAGGCATGCGGCTTTGCGTTTGTGGGATTGTGGCTAAAAGAAGGAGTCTCCCGTTCGACAAATACATCTGTTGATGCGGCCAGTGCAACAGATACAGATGCTTCACTCTTAACTGATAGCAAGCAATGATAGGGTGGTGTGCTCTATTTATGATTGGAATTATAATTCTTGCACTCTTAGTTTGGGTAGTGCTCGGCTCTGTGCTGAAAACTGGATTTACTGCGGCAACTGGAGACCCTGCACTTTCAAAAACACTTACCATTGTTGTAATTATTATTATAATCGTCATTATGTCCCTGAAATAATTCTAATTACGCCACATTTATAATGATATAATGAGAGGTAGACATGAGAAAATTCTGCGGTATTGCAATAGTTGTTGGTGTCCTATTATTTCTCCTTGGTACAAGTATGAAACACGAACCGGAGGTCGGTACATACCACGAAGTCTATAAAGATTATTCGGGAACATGGCAGGGAAGAGATGTTTCCTATTTAGGAGACAAATCGAACGGCCTCGAAATGACTGGCCTTGTAGTTGCTATTGCTGGCGGTGTAGGGTTATACATTGCTAAAAAAATTGACGAATAATCGACAGATGAACCTATAAAAAACTGCCAGAATCGGCATTTTCCATAAGGAAATTACCGATTCCGGCATAATTATCTTATCTTCGATGATGCAATTGTGTTTTCGATTAAGGGCGAGAGCTTCCGCGGCCGCCGTCTTGAGACGGTTTCCCTGCGGTCGTCCGCAGCGTCTCCGGCCGCCGCCCCCAACCAAAAGAGCGGCATTTAAAACCTATATCCAAACCGGGGCTGGCTACACCCTCCCGGCACGGATTGGCGATTTCTGCCCGGCTCAAAATGGCGATTTTCTCCCGGCGCTAACAAAACCGCCTATATAATTAAAATATACTTGAATTTATAGGCAAAGTTGTTATTATTAAATAAATTATATAGGCATAAAATATGCTTATGTAATTCATTTTCTAGGATTGGAAGTGATTGCTTTCGGTGAGGATAACGGCACACAACTCATGACAATTCATAGCATAAAATAAAAATGGAGTCTAATGATTATGAAAAAAATGTTTTGCCTTATTGTTGGTCTTGCTTCAGCCCTTATTCTTTTTGGCTGCACTCCTGATAGCAGTTCGTCTGCATCGAGCAACTCTCAGTCCTATCCGTCTTCGTCTTCATCCTCGTCCGCCTCATCTTCTTCAGGCTATACACAAGATGACGTCAAAGACTGGATGAAAGATCAGGCGGTTGGTAAGGACTATTCCTATGATGACGGCGGTGAGTACTATTGCATGGGTAAAAACGATACCTGTCCTAACAAGACAAAGAATGCGTATGACCTATATTGTAACTCCTGCGACCCCGATGGCGATAATATTGAGGGATAAAAGAAAGTGGGATTTCTATGAAGATTTCTATGAAATATCTCCTAAACACAAATTCGAGAACAGCCTACAAGCCGACGAATATCCTGTTAAATCTAAAATTATAAACTGCCGGAATCGGTATTTTCCATAAGAAAATTACCGATTCCGGCAGTTTTACTTTTATATTAGCCTTGCGTGTCCTTCAATGGCCTTTTCAATCCTCTGCGGCTCAATGCCGATGTAGCGCTGCGTCGTGGCGGCGCTGCTATGCTGTAAGAGACGCTGGACAAGGGCGATATCATAGCCGTTGGCTTTATAAATCTCTGTCGCATACCATTTGCGAAAGCTATGTGTGCTGATGCGCTCATAGCCCAGATAATCGCATACAAGGGCAAGGTGCTTTTGGACTGCGCGTTCTGTGATTGGGAAAATCAGATCGGCGCGCTCAATGCCGCAGCGCAGACAATAGTTTTCGATATACTGTTGCAGCACCAACGGCACGGTGAACACGCGAGCCTTGCCGGTCTTTTGCTCTACAATTTCCAAACGGTAGCGGTCACCGTCCCTGACGATATCGCACGGGCGCAGTCTGAGAATATCGGAAACGCGCAAACCTAAATTGCCCTCAAGCACAAGGGCTGTTGCGATGCGCTCATTCGGGCGGCAACCGCAAAAGCCGTTTTTCATTGTGGTGATAATTTCTTTATACTGCTCTATGGTAAGCGCCTTTGTCTTTATGTTCATAGATTTTTCCTCCGAAAGTTCGTAATATCGCGCCGCCTTGTTCGTATGCTCTGCGCGCAGAGCGAAAGCGGCGGCAATCGCTGAAAAATTGTGTTCGTAAAATCTGCCTTTTACGAACCGTGTGGGATAGCACCCCTTTTTGCGGGGTGCTATCCGTTTTTATTAGCGCCGCTTGATAAAGTCGTGCAGAAAGCTAACCAGTAGGAAGAGGAAAAGGAGCCTCGCCGGTGGAAAGAAGACGCATACAAGAATTGCAGTGATCAGCGTCCCCATGTCACGACCTCCATTTGCTTGCCGCAGTCCATACACATAATGCGGACTTCCTTTGTCGCTCTGACGCTCATGCCGCAGCACGGGCAAACATACTTCCGCGTGCTCGACGGTTTCGGCGGCGCGCCGTTTGTGTTTCCGCTGTGCGTTCCTGTGCCGGTGATTTGAAAGCCGCTCGCCTCATTCCGATTTAGTAAAATGTCTGTCAGTCCGTTTTGAAGAATGAAGTCAAGCAAGCCGTCCGCCGGTGATGTAATCGTCCAACCGTATCTTGCGTCATGCTCTATGCACAAGTCGCGCGCCTCTGCCGCCTCTTTGAACCGCTTGTTGTGGTATGTGCCGCCTCTGCTGCAATCCTGTATGCCGTTCTCATAGTTCCAATAGTGAACCATTTCGTGAAGCAGCGTTGCCGTCAGGTTTTCTATCGGCCTTGCGAGCGTTCCCGCACCGATATTGATTTCATGGCTTGTGCCGTTCTTGCTAATCCACGTATCATCACGCAGAGAAAAATGCCCGTAGGCTTTGGGCGTGGACTGTATCGTGATGGTTGGCCTTGAAAGTGTATTTTCAAAATATCTGGCATTGAGCAAGTCAAAAATCTTATTCAGATATCCGGCAGCGCGATTATAGCTTGTAAGTTCTTTCATAGTGTGCTCCTTCTTGATTTTGAAGAAGGGACAAGCTATAATGTGCTTGTCCCTTCCGTTTCCGGTTTGGGCTGAAAGTCTCTTGCGCTCTGCTTTGGTCGGCGTGTTGCGCAAGGGGCTTTTCTTATGCGATGGAAAAACGACGGCTGCTGACTTCCTTGGTATATGCCTTATAAAGTTCCTCGCCGAACGCCTCTTTGAATCTCTTAGTGTCAAACCGTGTGCTAAGAACAGAAGTCCAGCGGACAATGTATTTGCCAAGATTCAATTCTTCCGTGCCCTGTGCCGCCATTTCTGATTTGATATCATCGCGAATCGCATCTGCCTGTGCCTTGAGTCCATCCATAAGGATTTCCAATTCGTTCAGTTCCTCGATTTTTGCGACCATTTCATTCTGTGACATTGTGAGTTCTCCTTTCAATCTTCGGGGATTCTCCCCTGTATCTGCATTCAGTATATCACGAATTTCGTTATTTGTCAACTGAAATTCGTTATTATAGCAACTGTTTTTGATATTATATATCGATTATCGTATAGACAATGCACGAATTTCGTGATATGATATCCTACAAGAAACCGCTCTGAAAGGTGGAAAAGATATGATAAAATTCAAATTGAAAGTTGAGCTTGCGAAAGCAGATATGACACAAAAGGCGCTTGCTGAAAAAACAGGCATCAGGCCCTCAACAATTTCAGATATCAGCAAAGGCACAGTCAAGCATCTGCCTGTCGAAGCACTGAACAAAATTTGCGCGGCACTGGACTGTCAGCCCGCCGATCTTATGGAATATATCGCAGATGAGGTGTGAGGGGACAGTTTTGTGAAATTCTGCGCTTCCGCGCAAATCGAAGGGCGCACTCTGGCAACCTCTATCTACGAATAAAATTAGGGGGCAGATTTACAATCTGCCCCCTTTTTCTATGTCAAATGGAGAATGTCATTTTGCTTCCGATTTGCTTTCTAAGTTCCTCCATGATGCGTTCTGCGATAATTCGTTGATTTCGTTTGTCATTCAATATGACTTCACCGCTCGAAAGCGCCACATTTACGCAAGTAGTCACATCGAAGGACAAGTCCTCCATAAAGCTCTGATATGCGCTGGTGTATGCCTCTTGATAAAGCTGCGGCAAAATGCTGTCTAACTTCTTATCAACAATCTCATTTGCCACATCTACCACTTCTTCGCGGTGAAGCCGCGCATTTTCCATCGTTCCGTGTGTTGTGCCGAGCGGCACGAGCGGACTGATTCTGCTGCTTTGAAAAGACATTAGGTTCATATTCTACCTCCGGTCGTTCGAGTATACAGAGCCGGAGGAATTCCCCCTGTGCTTTACTAATAAGTAGATTTTCCGAAAGTCGTTTATACAAGTTTAGTGCGTATATAACTTTTATAGAGAAAATTATAGAGGGCGAAATTTGCTCGGCCTTGCGTCGCAGTCTTATCCATACAAGTGGAAATTTACTCTAACAAAAAAACTGCCAGAATCAGCATTTTCCATAAGAAAAATACCGATTCTGGCAGTTTTATTCCAGGAGAGTTATCTCGACATACCGCTTGTCGTTCTCGCGGCCTTCTTTTAGTACATAACCAGCCTCAATAAGGCGCTTTTTTACACCCGTCCATGCGTATGTTTCTTTTTTCCCAGGTTTAAAAATAGACAGGGCCTTACATAATGCTTCTTTATCCTCCGCAAAGAGGTTTCGATTCAAAAACTCCTCAGGGACTTCTATCTCGCACGCTTCATCTGACAGCACATACAGCCGCTCTAAATCGCTGTTTACTCTGCCTCTGACCTGAATTTTAGAATCTTCGCTTCCGGTATGTGTAATGACATAATCAACGCGTGACTTAATCTTTATGCTTGTTTCGCTGCTCGCATTGATAATCAGAAGATTGTATTGCGGCGGTATTCTGGAATTTTCCAAGACCTCTTTGCGCACGGCAAGCTGTTCTTCGGTCATTGGGAAGGTATCATTACCTGTGCTCCAAACACAGATAGGGGATAGTCCGGCTGTGACCGCCGTTGCTTCAATCTCTTTCATTCTCCTGATATGTTTGGCATAGCACAGACCTATTTCGTCCTTTGAGACCGTGTTAAAAACCGCGGTGAGGCTGTTATAATTTATGGTCTTCTTTGTCTCAAATTGGATAAGCAGCTCCGTATCAACCTTGATGGGATTGACTACACAGTCAGACATATCCTTGTAGATGCGATTTGGAGTTGCCGTCAGCGCAATCACTGTCGCATCACCCCTTTTGATCGCTCTCACAATTTCGTTTTTCGCGGTCTTATGGAAAGTGTTATTGCGGTCTGGATCATTACTTCTAATGCCCTTAAAGACTAACAAGCTGGGGAGTTCGTCACAGATGATATAGTCAAGCTTGTCAACGAAAAATGCGTCCTCCTCACACATTTTTCCAAATTTAGCGTAAGTCATTGCAACGATACGCCCGTCATTCATAAAGTCTATCATTTCGGTTTCAACACATTTCTGCCAATTCGGAGAAGGTGACATTGTATGATATATGCTCTTAATTTGTTCCCTACCGTTGATTGTGTCAATTAGAAAGATGACCTTGAAAAGCGCGTTCTTGATAAGGGCTGGAATGCGCTTCAAAGCAAAAGCGGTCTTGCCGCACCCCGTGGGCGCTTCAATCAAATTCAGCTTGCCTTTCTGAAATGTGGAGCAATCAACAAGCTCCGAGAGATACTTTGAGCCTTTCATTATGCTACCTCCTTATTCTTCTGGGACAGCGCAAACTCTCCCGTATCTTCTGCATTACGCACACCAAAATTCCGAACCTCTGGATAGCGTTCCAAAAACCACTTTTTGATGGTCGGATAGCGGAACGCTTTGCTGTGGCATTGAGAAATAAGCCTCATTTCCTCAAGCTCGTCGAGCACGGCTTTTGCCGTCTCATAATCTTCGTGTGCCGCAATATAGTCCTCCATATACTGATAGGTCAAGCCTCGATAGCTTTCCTTGTTGAGGTTGCGTTTGATCTGCCGTGTTACGACAGAATAGGTAGCGTAATCGCTGCGCGCTCTTTGGAGCATATCATATTCAGATGAGCCAACAATTTGTGCGTTCTTTGCGAACGTCTTGTCCATAACCAACTGCCGATTTACGGCATCAACGCGTAAGTAATTTGTCATTGTTCTTACCTCCAAATTTTTTAGGCTACCGTGCTTTCAAAGAGCGCGGCACGAGTGCTGTGGAACTCATTGATTTCCGTATACCGGCTGAGAAACCACGTCTTGATTTCCTTATAGGAACACGATTCGGCAAGTGCCTCTTTCGCTTCATCGGACTGGCCGCGCAGGTCAAGGAATTTCTTCATTGCAGTTCCCTTTTCATCATCGTGAGCCTCAATATACTTTTCCATATACGCATAGGTCAGTCCTTTGAAGCTATCCTTCTTTTTGGCTGCCGTGCTTCTGACAACCACCTTGAAATCAGGGAAGTCGTTGCGCGCGCTGCGGAGTTTCATGTATGCCTCAGAACCATAGCGGCTTGCGGCCTTGGCGAAGGTCTTGGAAACTTCCAGAGTCTTAGTAGACTCAAAAATTCGGATTTCAGTCATGGTAATTTCCTTTCTGGCATTTTGCCTATCAAAGTTGTTTGATTTTTTCTTTATGGTTTTTATAAAGTCGAATAATTGTGCTTTCAAAGTTGCTATAATTTGTTCAGTTTTTTCTTCATTTTGTTGCTCCCCTCCTTGGCTCTTTCTGAAACTTATTATACACTTGCCTTTTGCTCAACATGTCATTATAATAGCACTTGTAGCCTCATTTCCCCTGTTCTGTAGTAGTCTGCGGGGAGATACAAAATGAAAGGAAAACTATATAGAGCCGCTGTCCCTTTGCCCAACGGAAAACGCAAATGGATTAGTTCAACTACGAAGGAAGGACTTGATAAGAAAAAGAAAGAACTGCTATTACAGATATCCGCTGGCACGGACGTATTGAGTGATACGACATTTGAAGAATACGCGGAACTTTGGTTTCGCGTTTATAAAGAACCGTATTTGCGGCCGAAATCGATCGAAACGCTCAGAACCACCTTCAACACACATATTGCACCATACTTGGGCAGCATTCCCTTGAAGAAGGTCACGCCGATGCAGATTCAGATGATACTCGGCAATATGGCCGATTTGAGCAAAAGCCTGAACGACAAAGTAGTTCAGATTCTGCGCGGCATTTTCAATGCAGCGGTTGACAACAATTTGATTTCAAAATCGCCTGTTCCTGTCCGTCTACGCTCCGGCGGTGTTGCGACAAAAGAAAAAGCTGCCTTGACCGTAGAACAGTCAAAACAGCTTTTGAACGCAGTATTTGGGACAAGGGCATATCTCTTTTGCCTGATTGCCCTTCAAACGGGAATGCGGCGCGGTGAGATTTGCGGGCTTATGTGGGAGGATATCGACTTTGATGCTCAAGTCATCCATGTGACTCACAACGCAGTTTTCACCAATGCACAGACGGTCGTCAGCAATGACTTGAAAACATCGGCAGCGCGAAGGGATATCCCAATACCCCCAACGCTCTTAGCGGTGCTCACAGGCGCGCAGAAAGACAACGCAAGCCCTTTTGTGCTTCACATGAACAATGGCAAGCCGCTTTCTCAAACCAGCTTCTCAAATTTGTGGGACATGGTGCGCCGCCGAACGGTCGATGACGCCGCCGATCTGGGCAAGCCCGCACGGAACTCTAAAATGATACGTTCTCTTGACTTCCATGTCACGCCACATCAACTCCGGCACACTTACATCACACGATTGTTTGAAAGCGGGCTCGACATCAAGGAAATACAATACCTTGCAGGGCACTCGACCGTTGATATGACACTGCGGGTTTACACTCACTATCAGCATGAAAGCCGCAAAAAAGAAACGGCGCAGAAGGTCTGCGCCGCACTGGGCTGAGTCTCAAGTGCCAACGAGGTGCAACACAGGTGCAACAGTTTTGAGCAAAATATGCTCAAAACCTGTTTCAAAGCATTTTCGAACTCATATCCGACTTGATTGAAAGTCGTATCAGAGATGTAGCAATTTGCTGAGAAAATATAAGGAAAGCACTGTAAAGCAAAAAACTATCATTTTTGATAAAAGAAAAACCTCACTTCCGAAGAAGTGAGGTTTTGGTGGAGACTGCTGGACTCGAACCAGTGACCTCCTGCGTGTGAAGCAGCCATCAGAGGTTCGCCGCTGAAATCTCAACAACTAAAAAGCAAAACTTTTTGCAACGCAAAAGTCTCAAATCCGCTTTTGTTTCTACTTTGCTTGTAACTATATTATACCATACCTCCGCCGCCGATACAATCTTTTTTTACACAATTCCAGAAGAAAAAGCGCACAGTTTTTGAGGCTTGTGCGCTTTTTGTGCGCTCAATTTGAATGATGATTTTCGTTGTATTCCTTACTCCTCCATCATGCCGACTAACTTGTAAAAACTGGTGCGCTTTGTGTTCGTCTGCTCCATGGCGGTCTTTGCGGTAATTTCTCCTGCTTTCCAAGAGGTATAAACTTCATTCCAGTTTGCGGGGAAAGTGAGTGCGGGACGGCCTAACTTCTTGCCGTTCTGCTTCGCCGCTTCAATGCCCTCTGCCTGACGCTTGCGAATGGTCTCCCGCTCCTGCTCCGCGATAGTTCCCAACACTTCAATCAGAATGTTGTTGACCATCTCAAAAACCCACTCCTGCCCCTCTGGCAGTTCCATCATGGTTGTGGGGAGGTCAATGACTTTCAGCCGAATGCCGTTGTCCTTGAAGTATTGCAGTTCGTTTTTTATGTCGCATTTGTTGCGGCTCAAACGGTCAAGGGATTTCACAACAAGGGTGTCACCCCGCCGCAGCATGGCGTTTTTAAGAGCCTGATAACCCGCCCGCTCCAAATCCTTGCCGCTTTCCTTATCGGTAATAATCTCCCGCTCGGTTGCTCCAAGAGCCTTAAAAGCGGCAATCTGGCGGTCAAGGTTTTGTTCCTTGCTGGATACTCTGGCGTAGTAGTAAGTGCGGCTGTCCATGTCGTGTCCCCCTTTGTTCTATCTGTTCGTATTGTACCATAGTTGTTCGTAAATATCAATATATTTACGAATATATTTGTAAAATAAAAATTATATTATACGGACACGAAAAACAGGGGGATTTTCCGTGTTTGTAAAGGTGTACTCTTGCGAACACATAAAGAAATGGAGCGGGGCACGAGCCCCGCTCCCTGTTTGGTAGGTAATCAAAGACCAAGCAACTGCTTTTTCTTTGCGTCAAACTCTTCCTGCGTAATGACGTTCATATCAAGCAATTCTTTGTATTTTTTGAGTTCGTCAGCAGGAGTTGCAGCGGCAGCTGCAGGAGCAGTGCGCGCTTGCTTGTAATATTCAATTCGTTCTTTCACATACTTTGCAACTTCCTCCATTTTTTCATTGCTCTGCTGGGGTCTATCCCAAGTAAAAGTGTTTTCATTGAAAAAATTACTTGCTCTATTATTCATAATACCAGCAGCGGTTTCAAACTGGAGATATCCAAGCTGAAGTCCGCTTTTTTTGAACTGGATACCAATGCAGTCTCCATAATAGATTGTCTTTTCACCATCAGAAATATTGCCTGTTATAAATGAACCGATGCTTGCTTTAACCGTAAGAACTACTTTATCGTCATAAACTTGCATAGACCGGCCTCGTGCACCGTTCAGCTCATAAATTAAAGTACCCATTATTTCACTTCTCCTTTTACATTCATTTGTTTTTATAATATATTTTTGCTTACTGCTTTGCTCTTATTACAATACTCGCTGCACTGACAGCGGCTTCATATTCATGCACATAGCGGGAAACAGTGTCGGGACTTCTGCGCATCTTCTTTCCAATCTTGACAAAGCTGTTCCCGTATTGGAAAAGCTGCCACATCTTTTCCTTTTCCTTCTGCGTGACCCGCGTTCCTTTTGCTGCCATTACTTAACGACCTTATCCTCGGCGCGGAGCATAGTCTCTTTCATAGCCTTTTCAAACTGGTCTCTCACATAGGTCTGTCTCTTATACACATCTCCGAGCCCACGAGACAA
>OJPD01001692.1_pt1 | contig 10190 bp, 8 predicted proteins | sample 1598371 | NCBI WGS metagenome assembly OJPD01 (sample SAMN03922478, study PRJEB24848) | human gut metagenome | isolation source: stool sample | host: Homo sapiens | place: Germany | collected 2010-11
CCCTGAGAGACAAGGCCGCCCCAGCGGTTTTCCTTAAAGCTCATCACGGCGAAGCCGACCATCTGCGCGCAGCAGCCCGCGACGGCCGCGCCGCCGGCAAGACCCGTCAGGCCCAGCACCGAGCAGATGGCAGCGGAAGAGATCGGCAGTGTGAGCGCGACGCCGACAAGCACAGAGACCGCGATGCCCATCCAGAACGGCTGGAGTTTGGTCGCATTGTCGATGATAATGCCAAATGCCGAGGCCGCCGTGCCGATGGGCGGGGCGATCCACTTGGCGAGCGCGACGCCAACCAGGATGGTCACGGCGGGCGTGACCAAAATGTCGATCTTCGTCTCCTTGCTCACGGCCTTGCCGCACTCGGCGGCAAGGATCGCGATGATGAGCACGGCGAGCGGGCCGCCTGCGCCGCCCTCGGCGTTGGCCGCATAGCCCACCGCCGCGAGGGAGAAGAGCACCATCGGGTCAGCCTTGAGCGCATAGCCGATGGCGACGGCCATCGCAGGGCCGGAGACGGACATTGCATAGGTGCCGATATCCGTCAAAAACGGGACGCCAAGCTGTGCGCCGAGCGTCTTGATGATCGTGCCGATCAGCAGCGAGCAGAAGAGGCCCTGCGCCATTGCGCCGAGCGCATCGATGCCGTAGCGCTTGGCCGAAACTTCAATGTTTTTGCGTTTGCAGAACGCTTTGAATTTTTCCATGATATCCTCACAGCCTAAAAATAAAATAGTGTCATATGCAGGTGTCTTGACACATGCATATGACACTATAATCGCTTGTGTGAGGATTGTCAACCCTTAATTTCCGTTTTCCTCCAGCAGGACGCGCAGTGCGCGCAGCGCACTCTTCGTGCGCTCGAACGCCGCCTCGTCGGGACAGGAGAGCGTGTGCAGGTGGATGCCGTCGGTGAGACTGGACAGCGGCTCCGCCTTTTTGCAGCGCTCAATGAACTGGCTGACCTCGTAGCGGTTCGAAATTTGCAGCGGGCCGGTGAGCTGGCCGTAGATGGGGTGGTCGACGATGACGTCGATGACCGTACAGCCGTTGTCGACGATGGTGTTGAGCTCGGCTTCCATCTCCTGCGGCGTGTGCTTCACGGCGACACGACGGAGGATGCCGCGTGCCTCCTTCGGCGTCACATAGCCGCGCGGAGTGGCGAGAATTTCCTCGCCCGAGGAGCGCAGCAGCGCGATATCGCCCACGATGATCTGGCGCGAGACGGAGAATTTTTCCGCCAGCGCGGAGGCGCTGACCGGCGCGTCCGCCGCGTGCAGCACGTCGGCAATGGCCTTTCGCCGCTCGTCAGAATGCATTCGCTCTTCCTCCCCTTTTCGCGCAAAAGCGCCAAATTCCGATTGCGTTTCGTATTATCAAAATCAGAAATTACAGTTCGTTGTCAGATTTTGCCGATTTAATACTCAAAGCAGCTGCCGCCGACGAACTCTCGCACGATGGAGTCGCGCGGGACATAGTCCGTGCGCAGCGACGGCACGGAGTTGACAACGTCCATCAGGTCGCTCAGCCCGTGCTCGGCGATAAACTGATCGTCGAGCTGGCTGTAAAACTCGGGGATCTCCTTCAAATACCGCGCGAGGATGCACGGCTCGTAGTCGTGGAACGTGTCGATGTGGATGCTCGCGTTCGGCTTGTTCGGCATGATGTAGTTGAGCTCGCCGCGGTCGACACTCTCGGCGCGCTCGACGGTCTGACGCAGCGAATGGCCGCGGCCCTGATAGTCGCGGATCATGCGGCGCGCCACGCGCAGCTGCTCGGGACGAACGATGCGGTCCTTGTGCGTGATGATACGCGTACGTGGGGCAACGTAAACGCCCGTAGCTTCGCTTCTGAGCTGGTCGAAAATCAGCGGGTTGAGCATGTGGATGCCCTCGGCGATGATGACGGCGTCCTTGTCGCCCTGCATGGGCTTGTAGCCGCCGACGCCGCCGGCCTTGAAGTCGTAGACCGGCAGCTCCACGAGCTCGCCGTCCATCAGGCGGTGGATATCCTCGATGAGTAAATCGCGGTTCACGCAGTAGGGCGACTCCCAGTCGCTCGCCTCGGGCGGGCGCTGATCAAGCGGCAGGAAAAAGTTATCCATGCTGAGCATGCAGACCTTGACGCCGAGGTTTTCGAGGTATTCGCGCAGACGCATCGCCGTCGTCGTCTTGCCCGAACCGCTCGGGCCCGTCAGGCAGACGATGGGCTTTTGTCCCTTGTTCATTAAAATGCTCGCCGCGGCGGAGCTGATCTTGTCGTGGAAGACCTCCTCGCAGCGCAGGACGAAGCGGGTGTCGTCCTTCATGTTGGTCACAATGTTTTCAATATCGATCACGCGCATGGCATGATAATCTCCTTACTTTTGGGATTCTGCCGCCATCTTTACGGCTGTTTCGAGCGCGATTTTCATCATGGCGGTGAAGCTCGTCTGCCGCGCCTCGGGCGAAAGCTCCTCGCCGGTGAGGATATTGTCGGAGATCGAGCAGAGGGAAAGTCCGCGCTTTTTCGTATAGGCGGCGTTGCAGTAGAGGGCGGCGGCCTCCATCTCGATGGCGAGCACGCCCATGTCCGCCCACTTGAGCGACGGGTTCGACGCGTCGTAGAACGTGTCGGACGAGTAGAGGTTGCCGACGTCCATGCGGACGCCGAGCTCCTTCGCCGATTCAACGGCGGCGGAGAGCAGCTGAAAGTCCGCGATGGGGGCAAATGTGCCGCCAAGGCCGTACTGCGCGGCGTAATTCGAGTTGGTGCACGCACCCATGCCCGCGACCACGTCACCGAGCTTCAAGTCCTTTTGCAGCGCGCCCGCCGAACCCACTCGGATGATGCTCTCGACATCGTACTGCGTGAACAGCTCGTAGGAGTAGATACCGATGGACGGCATCCCCATGCCGCTGGCCATCACGCTGACGGGAACGCCCTTGTAGGTGCCTGTGTAGCCCTGCACGCCGCGGACGTTGTTGACGAGCCTTGGTTCATCTAAAAATGTTTCGGCGATGAACTTCGCGCGCAGCGGGTCGCCGGGCATCAGAACGGTCTTGGCGAAGTCGCCCTTTTTCGCGCTGTTATGCGGAGTCGGCATATTGAGCCCTCCCCTTTCTTAAAGTTCGCCCTTGGCCTCGAGCTCCTTGACGGCCTTGACGATGCGGGACGTGCCGAGGCGGTCGGCGCCGAGCTTGAGGAAATCTTCGGCGTCCTGCAGGCTCGCGATGCCGCCGGCGGCCTTGATCTTCTTGCCGTTGGTCATGTGGGCGGCCATGAGGGCGACATCCTCGCGGGTCGCGCCGCCGCCGGCAAAGCCCGTGGAGGTCTTGATATAGTCGGCGTGAGAATTGGAGACGACCTCGCAGAGCTTGATCTTCTCTTCGTCGGTGAGCAGGCAGGTCTCGATGATGACCTTTAAGATGTTGCCGTGGCAGGAGATTTTCACAGAGTTGATCTCCTGAAGGATCTTGTCGTACTGGCCCTCCTTGACCCAGCCGAGGTTGATGACCATGTCGATCTCGGTCGCGCCGTCGGCGACGGCGGACTCGGCCTCCATGCACTTGATGCCGCTGGGCGTGTAGCCGTTGGGGAAGCCGATGACCGTGCAGATGGGCAGCTGGCCGAAGCCATAGTGCTGCTGCTCGGCGACGTAGTGCGCGGCGTGATTCACATAGGTCTGCGGGATGCAGACGCTCGCGCAGCCGTATTTGATGCCGTCGTCACAGATCTGCTTGATGTCCTCCCAGGTGGCGGTCTGCTTGAGGAGGGTATGGTCAACGTGCTTGAGAATTTCCTTAACGTCCATGATATATTTCCTTTCTGTCGTTGAAAGCGTATTTGATCAAAAATCATTTTATTTTAGCATGTTTCCGTGCTTTTGTCTACCGTTTCGGCAGGTCTCTTACAGTGCGCTGCCGAAATACTCCGTCATCGCGCGGATCAGGAATTCATAGTCCTGCACGCCCGCGGTCTCCCACGAAGAGTGCATCGCGAGCTGGGGCAGGCCGATGTCCACCGTGCTGACCGGCACGAGCGTATCGGAGATCGAGCCGAGCGTCGAGCCGCCGGGAAGATCGGAGCGGTTGGACATGACCTGCGTGGGAACGCCCGCGTTTTCGCACACGGCGCGGAAAACAGCGCAGGAGCGGCCATCGGTCGCGTAGCGCTGATTGGCGTTGAACTTGATGACGACGCCCTCGTTCATATACGGGCAGTTGTCGGGGTCGGCGTATTCACCGTGGTTGGGGTGCTGGGCGTGCGCGTTGTCTGCCGAGACGAGGAAGCTGCGCGCGAGCATCATCTGGAGCTCCTGCTCGTCCTTTCCGAGGCACAGGGCGATGCGGCGCAGCGTGTCGCGCAGGAACGTCGAGCCCGCACCCTGCTTGGTGGACGAGCCGACCTCTTCATTGTCGAAAATGCAGCAGACGGCGATATTTCCGCTCTCCTTCGCCGCAAGGAAGCCCTCGAGGCAGCCGCAGGCGCACTCGAGATCGTCGAGCTTGGGAGAAAGGATGTACTCCTCGTTCTCGCCGAGCAGCGTCCCCTCGCCGCGGCAGTAGAGGAACAGGTCGCTGCCGAGGATGTCGTTTTCTGCAACGTCCGCGGCTTTGGCGACGATGGGCAGGATGCCGCCGCTGTCTTTACCGCCGAGCAGCGGCAGCGTGTCGATATTCGCGAGGTACTTCATGCCGTCGTTCGCCGTGCGGTTCATGTGGATGGCGACATTGGGAATGACGAGCAGGTCGCGGTCGACGCTCACGAGTTTTTCGACGATCTCGCCGTTTGCGCGCACGAAGACGCGGCCCGCGACGGAGAGTGGGCGGTCGAACCACGTGGACATCAGCATGCCGCCGTATTTTTCGGTCGAGAGCTGGACATAATGCGCGCTGCGGCGGTCGGGATGCTCTTTTAAACGGAACGCTGGCGAGTCGGAGTGCGCCGCAGCCATGGCGAAGCCGCCGTCGATCATCTCCGGCACGCGGAAGGCGATGGTGCTCGAGCCGTTGCGGCGGACGAAATACTTCCCGCCGGGGACTACCTCCCAGCGTTCGCGTTCGGAAAGCTCGGTATAGCCGTTTGCGAGGAGCTTTTGGCGGATGTTCTCGGTCACATGGTAGCAGGTGGGGCTATTTTTGATAAAATGCAGCAGTTCTCTTGCCGGTGCATGTTGCATGGTGATGTCCTCCACAGTTTATTTTTGTTTGGCGGTATTATAGCACACGTCATGCTTCTCGGCAAGCGGACACTCCCTCTGTGCCGCACAAAACAGGGGCAGCATTTGTGCATTTGTCCATATTTGGTGGAATTATAGTTGATTCTTTTATCGAAATCCTTTATAATGCAGTTGATTTCCGTCCCCCCTCCCGCATCGAGCGGGCTTTTGTTTGCGCTCTTAAGCCGGAAGGAGACTATTTCTATGAACGAATCCTCTTCTCCCGCGCCAGCTCCGGTCTCACCGCTGTGGACGCGGGATTTCACTATCATCACATTGGGCAGCGTGATCTCGATGCTGGGCAATTCGATGTCCGGCTTCGCGCTGAGCCTGCTCGTACTGGATTACACGGGCTCGAACCTGCTCTATGCCATCTATATTGCGACATTTACGCTGCCGCAGATCGTCATGCCGATCTTCTCGGGCGCGATCCTCGACCGCTTTTCGCGCAAGAAGACGATCTACACGCTGGACTTCCTTTCCTCCGGGGTCTACCTTGTCGCTGCACTGATCCTGAGCCGCGGCTGGTTCAGCTTTCCGATGCTCGCGGTCTTCTGCTTTATCATCGGCTCGATCAACAGCATCTACTATGTCGCCTACGACAGCTTCTATCCCCTGCTGATCTCTGAGGGGAACTACTCCAAGGCCTACTCCATCGCGAGCGTGCTGGAGACGCTCTCGGCGCTCATCATCCCGATCGCAACGTACTTTTATAATCTCTTCGGCATTGCGCCGCTGCTCGGCATCAACGCGCTGTGCTTCTTCATCGCCGCGACGGCGGAGACGCAGATCCGCGCCGAGGAACACTACATCGAAAAGCAGCGTGCCGCGCTCGCGCTCGAAGAGCAGCATTCCTCGGGCCGCCAGCTCCTGCGCGACATCAAAGAGGGCTTTCGCTATCTGATGAGTGAAAAGGGGCTTCTGCGCGTGGCCATCTATTTCACATTCAGCATGCTGGCCTCGGGCGCGTCGCAGGTCATCACGCTGCCGTACTTCAAGTCGACATTCGATAACGGCGAATACATCTATATGCTCGTCTGGGGCATGGCGATCTTCGGCCGCGCCATCGGCGGCGGCATTCATTATAAAATCAAGCTGCCTGTGCAGCATAAGTATTCCATTGCCCTGATGGTTTATGTTGTCATCTCGCTGTGTGAGGGCTTCTATCTCTACTGCCCGCTGCCGGTGATGATGGTCTCGTGCTTTTTAACGGGTATCCTCGGCGTGACGAGCTACACCATCCGCATCTCCGCCACGCAGAGCTACGTGCCCGACGAGAAAAAGGGCCGCTTCAACGGCGCGTTCAACATGCTCAACACCGTCGGCAGCTTCACGGGCAATCTGCTCGCGGGCGCGCTGGTGGCGTTTCTCCCCGTGCGCGGCGTGCTGACGGGCTTTATGCTCGTCACGGCGGCCGCGGCGATCGTCGTCATCGGCGGCGGACGCAAGGACGTGTCCGCGATCTATAACCGGCAAGAATAAGAAATGTAACAATAAAAATTTGATGGAGGAAACAACATGAAATTTTCCGAAATGACCTACACCCGCCCCGATCCCGCGGCGAGCAAGCAGCAGCTTTCCGCGCTGACGGCGGAACTCAAGGCCGCCAAGAGCTATGAGGAAGCGCGCAAGGTGTTCCTTTCGCAGCAGGAGCTGATGAGCCACATCTCCACCGCCGCGACGCTCGCGAGCATCCGCCACTCGATCGACACACGAGACAAATTCTACGACGGCGAGGAAAAATTCTGGAACAACTTCAACCCCGAGCTGGAGGAATACAATCAGGCGTGGACGGCGGCGATGCTCGAAAGTGCCTTCCGCGCGGACTTTGAGAAGGAATACGGCGATCTGATGTTCGTCAACGCCGAGATCGCGCTCAAGACCTTCTCCCCCGCCATCATTCCTGAATTGCAGCAGGAAAACGACCTGACGCAGGAGTATGAAAAGCTGCTCGCCTCGGCGCAGATCCCGTTCGAGGGCAAGGTCTACACCCTCTCGCAGCTCTCCCCGTTCAAGACCTGCGCTGACGATGAAAAGCGCCTTGCCGCGTGGAAGGCCGAGGGCCAGTGGTACAAGGACAATCAGGCAAAATTCGACGAGCTCTACGACAAGCTCGTGCATCTGCGCGACGCGATGGGCAAAAAGCTCGGCTACGAGGGCTATACCACGCTCGGCTACTACCGCATGGGCCGCAACTGCTATACGAAAGACGACGTCGAGAAGTTCCGCGAGGCGGTCGTCAAGTATCTCGTTCCCGTGGCGGACAAGGTGTACCGCGAGCAGGCCAAGCGCCTGGGCAAGCAGTATCCGATGAGCTTTGCCGACAACGCGCTCGAATTCCGTTCCGGCAATCCCCGCCCCGCGGGCACGCCGGACGACATTCTCGCCCAGGGTATGAAGTTCTACAGCGAGCTTTCGCCCGAGACGAAGGAGTTCTTCGAAACGATGCTGCGCGACGAGCTGCTCGACGTGCTCTCGACCGAGGGCAAGCAGGCGGGCGGCTACTGCACGAGCATCATGGACTATCAGGTGCCGTTCATCTTCGCCAACTTCAACGGCACGCAGCACGACGTCGAGGTCGTGACGCACGAGGCCGGTCACGCCTTCGAGGCCTGGACGAACCGCAAGCGCATCCCCATCGACTACATCTGGCCGAGCATGGAGGCCTGCGAGGTCCACTCGATGTCTATGGAGTTCTTCGCAGAGCCCTGGGCGGACGGCTTTTTCGGCCCCGACGCGAAAAAGTTCCTCTACAGCCACCTCTCCGGCGCGCTGACGTTCATCCCCTACGGCACGATGGTCGACCACTTCCAGCACATCGTGTATGAAAAGCCCGAAATGACGCCCGCCGAGCGCCACGCCGTTTGGAAGGAGCTGCTCGGCGTCTACATGCCGTGGATGAAGCTTGACGGCGAGATCCCGTTCTACTCCGAGGGCATGGGCTGGCAGCGCCAGCACCACATCTATTCGAGCCCCTTCTATTATATTGACTACTGCCTTGCCCAGACCGTGGCGCTCGAATTCTGGGCGATGATCCGCAAGGACGTGGGGAACGCCTGGCAGCACTACATGGCCTACACCGTGCAGGGCGGCAGCCGGACGTTCACCGACCTTCTCAAAAACGCCGGCCTTGAGAGTCCGTTTGACGAAGCGTGCCTTCGCGGCGTGTGCGCCGAGGCGGAGAAGGCGCTCGCGGACTTTGACCTCACGGGCATCGAATAATGGGTGAACAGCACAAAAAGCACAGCCGCCGCGAGCACCTGAACGACTTTCATCTGAACATCGCGGGCGAATATGTTTACGATGGGGCACTCTACGCCTGCCAAAACGATGATGCAAAGCAGCGCAGATCTAAGCGCGCCGTGTGGGGAATGGCAGCCATTCTGACCGTTGCGGTCGCCGCGGGCGGGTGCATTCCTGCGCCGGGGATGCAGAACTGTTTTTACGTTCTGCTCCCCTACCTCGGCGAGTTTCTGGCGGCGGGAAGCGTCATCTGGGCGCTCGTAAAGCTCGGAATGGACTGGAGCGCGGTGCGCGAGTACAACTACAAAAAAAGCGTGGCCGTTCTGCCCGTGCGAACGGCGGTCACGGCGGTCTTTTCTCTTCTCGGCGTCGTGTGCGAATTGATCTTCTTTTTCGTCAATGACCACGCAGGACAGACGTTTTTCGCGCTGCTCTATGTCCTGCTGAAGCTGATAGCCCTACTGAGTGTCCTTGTTCTGCGCGCCGAAATTATGCAGGCAGAATGGGACAAATTGCCTAAAAAAGATAACTTCTAAGATTTTACTCTGTACAATGTTCATCTTTTCATGCTATAATTAAATAAATTCCATGCGCTGTTTTTCGGCGCACAAATGTCCATAGGCGGCGCACTTCCCTTTCCGCGCGTGTATACGCGCGGGCATCTTACTTTGTGCTGCACGGGGCGACCCGTTTTGGCAAAAATTTATAAAGGAGTAGATTCAATGAAAAGAACACTTGCACTGATCCTTTCTCTGGTCATGTGTCTTGGTCTTCTGGCCGGCTGCGGCGACAAGAAGACGGACGACGGCCAGACCGACGGCAAGACGCTTGTTGTCGGCACGCAGAACTTCGACGGTAAGTTCTCCCCCTTCTTCTATACCAATGACTATGAAAACCAGGTCATGGGTATGGTCTTCGACGGTCTGTTTCTCGTCGACCGCGAGGGCTCTGTCGTCCTCAAGGGCATCGAGGGCGACGTCCGTCCCTACAACGGCACCGACTATACTTACAAGGGCATTGCCGACTGCGACATCGTTGAAAACAGCGACGGCACGGTCGACTACAACATCACGCTGAAAGAGGGCGTCAAGTTCTCCGACGGTGAGGAAATGACCATCGACGATGTCATCTTCTCTTACTATGTCCTGCTTGACCCCGCTTATGACGGCGTTTCCACGCTGTACTCCCTGCCCATCAAGGGTCTGGAAGCCTATCGCAGCGGTATGGAGACTGTGCAGAACCTGATCCTCGCCGCCGGTCCTGACGCCTACGCCGCCAACGACTTCTACACCGAAGAGCAGTACAACGCTTACTGGACCGCCTTCAACGCCGCCGGCGTGAAGTTCGCCCAGGAGATCCTTGACTACGTGGTCGCCGCCGGTTACGCCACCGCTGACGACTCCGTCGCCGCGCAGGCTGGCAACTGGGGCTTCGAGCTCGCCGATGACGCGACCGTCGAAGACTTCTGGGCTGCCATCGTTGCTAAGTACGGCTACGACATCTCCGATGACGGTATCAACGCCGAGACCGCCGGCACCAGCATCTCCTCCTTCCTCGAGGCCGAGCTGGGCGACGCCTACAACGACTATACCGTCGCCGTCCAGACCGGCGAGTCCGCCCCCAACGTTGCCGGTATCGTCAAGACCGGTGACTACTCCATGACCGTCACCCTCACCGAGGTCAACGCCACCGCCATCTATCAGCTCCCCGTCACCGTGTGCCCCATGCACTACTATGGCGAGACTGACAA
>OJPD01001697.1_pt1 | contig 10136 bp, 9 predicted proteins | sample 1598371 | NCBI WGS metagenome assembly OJPD01 (sample SAMN03922478, study PRJEB24848) | human gut metagenome | isolation source: stool sample | host: Homo sapiens | place: Germany | collected 2010-11
TCGTCGGCAGCGTCAGATGTGTATAAGAGACAGGGTCTGCAGGGTTCCGGCAAGACGACTTTTTCGGGCAAGCTGGCCAATCTGATCAAAAGCAAGAAAGGACGGCAGGTGCTGCTCGTGGCGGGGGACGTCTATCGTCCGGCGGCCATCGACCAGTTGAAGATTTTGGGGCAGCAGGTCGGTGTCGAGGTCTATACCGAGGAAGGAAACCGTAATCCGGTGCAGATCGCCGAGAACGCGGTCCGCTATGCCCGGGCGAACCATATCAATACGGTGATCGTCGATACGGCGGGCCGTTTGGCCGTCGACGAGCAGATGATGCAGGAGATCGAGGCGATCAAGCGGGCCGTTTCGCCGAGCGAGACGCTGTTCGTCGTCGACTCGATGACCGGTCAGGACGCCGTCAACACGGCCAAACAGTTCAACGACCGGCTCGACTTCGACGGCGTCGTGCTGACGAAGCTCGACGGCGATACGCGGGGCGGTGCGGCTATCTCGATCCGCGCGGTGGTCAACAAGCCGCTGAAGTTCATCAGTTCGGGCGAGAAGATGGACGCGCTGCAGGTGTTCCACCCCGAGCGTATGGCCGACCGGATTCTCGGCATGGGCGACATCGTGTCTCTCGTCGAGAGGGCGCAGGAGCAGTACGACGAACAGGAGGCGCGCCGGCTGAAGAAGAAACTGGTCAAGGACCAGTTCAACTTCAACGACTTTTTGAGCCAGATCGCGCAGATCAAGAAAATGGGCAACCTGAAGGACCTGGCCTCGATGATTCCGGGCGTCGGCAAGGCGCTCAAGAACGTCGAGATCAGCGACGACGTGTTCAAGCAGACCGAGGCGATCATCCAGTCGATGACTCCCGCCGAGCGCGAGAATCCGTCGATTCTGAACGGCAGCCGCAAGCAGCGCATCGCTGCGGGCAGCGGTACGACGATTCAGGAAGTCAACCGGCTGCTCAAGCAGTTCGAGGACACGCGCAAGATGATGAAGACGGTGGCCGGCGGCATGCCGAAAATGATGCGCCACGGCAAAAGGCGTTGATTCCGGCCGGAAAGTTCCGACGCTCGTTGACCGGAATTTTTCAGGCCGTGCGGTCTGAAATCCGCAGGCTGGGTTTCCCCCTTCGCGGCGGCGTTGTGACGGATAGCGGGCGCGGCCGATGCCGAAACGGAACCCCGTGTCCCGTCGGATGTAGCCGAAACTTTTCCGGAGTTCCGGTCGTAAGCGGATAGAACGTGCTGCCAGGTTGCGGGCCGGAACGTAAGTGTCTGTCGGGAAACTTGCAGGACGGATTTCGGACGGTTCGGGCCGGCGGGTTGCCGGGAAGTCCGGGAGCGATGCGACGAGCCGCTCCGGCGGAAAGATGCGCGGGCCGGGTCGCGGAAGAACCGGCGGAAAACTCGGTTTCCTCGGGCAAGGGCGGAGGACGCTTTCACGTATCCGATATTATTGTTTGAAAATTTTAAGATAGCGAGCTATGCAGATTATGGACGGGAAGGAGGTCGCAGCCAGCCTCCGCAAGCAAATCGCCTCCGAGGTGGAGGCTCTCGTGGCCGCCGGAAACAGGCCGCCGCATCTGGCGGCCGTTCTGGTCGGGAACGACGGCGCGAGCCAGACGTATGTCGGACATAAGGAGAAATGCTGCGGCGAGGTGGGCTTCCGCTCGACCGTGCTTCGCCTGCCCGAGGAGACGACCGAAGAGGCTCTGCTTGCCGAGATCGCCCGGCTGAATGCCGATCCGGACGTCGACGGCTTCATCGTGCAGCTTCCGTTGCCGAAGCACATCTCGGAGCAGAAGGTGATCGAGGCGATCGATCCGCGCAAGGACGTGGACGGGTTTCATCCGGTCAATACGGGGCGGATGATTTCGGGCCTGCCCGCCTATCTACCCGCTACGCCCGACGGGATTCTGGAGTTGCTCAGGTACTACAGGATCGAAACCGCCGGAAAGCACTGCGTCGTAATCGGCCGCAGCAACATCGTAGGCCGTCCGATCGCCAATCTGCTGTCGCAGAAGGGCTGGGATTGCACGGTAACGCTTTGTCACAGCCGGACGAAGAATCTCGCGGAGGTCGTTCGCGGCGGCGACATCGTAATCGCCGCGCTGGGCAAGGCCGAGTTCGTCACGGCCGACATGATCAAGCCGGGCGCGGTAGTCGTCGACGTGGGTATCACGCGCGTGCCGAGCGACCGGACCAAGTCGGGGTGGAAATTGCTGGGCGACGTCAAGTTCGACGAGGTGGCTCCCGAGTGCAGTTACATAACGCCGGTCCCGGGCGGAGTCGGGCCGATGACGATCATCTCGCTGATGAAAAATACGCTGAAAGCGGGTCGCGGGGAAGTGTACGGAAAGTGACGCTCCCGGGAGCCCGGCACGGGGAGGAATAAACGCTCCGGCCGGGTTCTTCGCGGTCTTGTGCGATCTTGCCCCTGTCGCGTCGGTGCGGCGGGGGCGAGTCGTTTCCGGGGAAGCGGCCGGCACTTCTTCCGTTTGCGGATGCCTTGGCCGTTGAGGGCCGAATGTCAGGTGCTGCCGGAGGCGGTTTAGCATGTTTGGAACGGTGCTTGTCCGCATGATGCCGGAAGCGTTAAGACGCGCGGAGTCACGGTGCGGCCGGCCCGGCGTGGGATGCAGCGCCCGGAACCTTGCGGCGGCGAGCGGCTCCGGCCGTCGACAGGCGGTTTCGTCGCGTCGGACCGGCTCGGCCGTGCGCGCGTAACTCGTTGCGCTGCGCACGCCGTTGTCGTGCGCGCGCTTTTCATGTTAGGACCGCTGTCGCACGGTTGCAGTCCGGAGGTGCGGGCGGTCCGAGGATTCTCCCTGATCGGGCGTGCGGGATGGCGGGGCCCGTGCGGAAACGGCAGGCCGGCGGTGATGCGAAGTTCGGAATCCGGAATCTCGGAGCCGGGCGAGGCCCCGCCGCGCGATAAATTTCGGCGCGTAACGGTGTCCGGCACAAGAATCTCGACAATTTTTCGTTACTTTGCAGATCACTATCGATTAACCGGTCCCTATGGAGAACAAGCGCAATATCCGACGGTGGCTTCCCGTGGCGGCGGCTCTGGCCGTTTTCGTTCTGATCAACCTGTTCTATTTCGCTCCGCAGTTCAGCGGACAGACGCTGCTCCAAGGCGATGTTCAGCAGTACAAGGGCTCGTCGGAGGATATCATGCAGCACCGCGAGAAATACGGCGAGGACCCGCAGTGGGAAGGCAACATGTTCGGGGGTATGCCGGCTTACCTGATCAACGTGCAGTACGAGGGGACCGTCATCAAGACGCTGTCGAAAGCCTTCTACTTTCTCGGCCAGCCCGCCGCGCTGATCTTCATCGCCATGACGGCTTTCTTTTTCATGCTGCTGTGCATGCGGTTCAACCCGTGGATCGGGATCGTTCCGTCGCTGGCCTACGGCTTTTCGACCTATTTCTTCATTATCATAGGGGCGGGGCATGTGACCAAGATGATGGCGCTGGCTTTCGCTCCGATGCTGTTCGGGGGAGTGTGGTACGCGTTCCGGCGCAACATGTGGGTCGGTGCGGCGCTGACGGGCGTCTTCGCGTCGATCGAGATCGGCGTGAACCATCCGCAGATCACCTACTATTTCCTGTTCATACTGGCCGCGTTCTGGATCAACGAGCTCGTGTCGGCCGCGCGTGCGAAAGCGCTGCCCCGGTTCGCCAAGACGACCGGACTGCTGGCCCTGGCCGCCGTATTGGCTGTCGGCAGCAATGCAGGCATGCTCTACTACATCAATTCCCATTCGGCCGAGACGATGCGCGGAGGCAGCGAGCTGCGCGAGGCCCGTACGGGCGAGAAGCAGCAGGGGCTCGACATCGAGTATGCGACGGCCTGGAGCTACGGGCCCGGCGAGACGTTCAATCTGCTTATTCCCAATCTGTACGGCGGCTCGTCCGAGGGCGGATTTTCCGAGGACGGAGCGGTGGCCGACGCGCTCGGCAAGTACAATGCGCGGCAAGTAGCAGCGCATCTGCCCGGTTATTGGGGCCCCCAGCCCGGAACGTCCGGTCCGGTCTATGTGGGCGCTGCGGCGCTGTTGCTCGCCGTGCTGGGACTGTTCGTGCTGCGCGGTCGGTCGAAATGGTGGGTGGCCGCGGTCGCGCTGCTCGCCGTGCTGTTGTCGTGGGGTAACCATTTCATGGGGCTGACCGAGCTGTTCTTCCGTCATTTCCCGATGTACAACAAGTTCCGCACCGTGTCGATGATTCTCGTGATCGTCGAGTGGTGCGTGCCGTTTCTCGCGGCCGTCGTGCTGCAGCGCATCTGGTGCGGCCGGATCGAGCATGCCAGACTGATGAAGGGGCTGAAATACTCCGTGTTGACGGTCGGCGGCATCTCGTTGCTGTTTCTGCTGTTCGGCGGCGCGTTGCTGTCGTTCTCGGGCGGAGCCGATTCGCAGATGCAGTTGCCGGACGACGTGCTTGCCGCGATGCGCGACGAGCGGGCGTCGATGATGCGTGCCGATGCGCTGCGCTCGCTGGTGTTCGCGCTGCTGGCGGCCGGAGCGGTGTGGCTGTTCGCGACCGACAAAATCAAGCGGGGCGCGCTGGCGGCGGCGCTGGCCGTGATCGTGACGGCCGATATGGTACCGGTCAACCTGCGCTATCTGGGACGCGAACGTTTCGTGCCCGAAAGCGCCGTACGGATCAGGCCGACGGAAGCCGACCTGCAGATACTGGCCGATACGGTCGGCGAACCCGGATACCGCGTGCTGAATCTGACCGTCAGCCCGTTCAACGATGCGTCGACTTCGTATTTTCACCGCTCGGTGGGCGGGTACCACGGGGCGAAGCTGCACCGCTACCAAGACCTGATCGAGCATCATCTGTCGAAGATGAACTGGAACGTGTACGACATGCTCAACACGCGCTACGTGATCGCTCCGTCGGACGACGGCCGAGGCGCTTCGGTGCAGCGCAACGACGGGGCCAACGGGGCCGCTTGGTTCGTGGACGAGGTGAGGATCGTGGCCGATCCGGACGAGGAGATCGATGCGCTCGACTCGGTCGATACGAAGCGTGTGGCGGTGGTGGACAAGCGATTCGCCGGGATGCTGGAGGGCGTTTCCGTTACGGCGGACAGTTCGGCCTCGATCCGGATGACCGAGTATCGCGTGAATCGCCACACGTACGAGTATTCCGCTGCGGCGGAAGGGGTGGCCGTATTTTCCGAGATTTATTATCCGCACGGGTGGACGGCCTATGTCGACGGGCAGGAGGCTCCCTATTTCCGGGCCGATTACGTGCTGCGGGCGATGAAGCTACCTGCCGGCGACCATGTCGTCGAGTTCCGCTTCCGCGCGCCGCATTACGAGACGCTGACGGTCGTCACGCTCGTCTGCTCGCTGCTGCTCCTGCTTTCGCTGGCCGCGGCCGTCGGCGTGGCCGCCGTGCGCAAGCGCAAAACCGAACAAACCGCTACTGAGAATGGCTGTGGACAAGAATAAGAGAATCAAGCGCCGGGTGCGCAACGCCTACATCGTTTCGACGGTCAGCATCGCGCTGGTGCTGTTCCTGCTCGGAGCCGTGGGATATCTGATCATGGGCGCGCTGAACGCGACCGAACGGCTGAAGGAGAACGTGACCGTGTACGTGATGCTCCGCGACGACATAACGGCCGAGCAGAGCGCCGCGCTGAAGGGAAGAATCGAGAAGCACGAGGGCGTGCGCGAGGTGAAGTATACGTCCAAGGACGAGGCGGCGGCCGAGTTTCAGGCCTATCTGGGCGACGATTTCGTCGGCTTTCTGCAGGAAAATCCGCTTCCGGACATGTATGAGGTGAAGGTGGCTTCGACTTCGGCGGAAAAAGAAGCTCTCTCGGCGCTCGAGAGGCAGCTGCTGTCGTGGGAGGGAGTCGACGAGGTGGTGTACCAGCGCAGCGTGATCGATCAGATTACGTCGAACATCAACAAGTTCAACCTGATTCTGCTGCTTTTCGGCGCGACGCTGCTCGTCATTTCGCTGATTCTGCTCAACAATACGATTCGGGTGACGATCTTCTCGAAGCGCTATATCATCCATACGATGAAGCTGGTCGGCGCCACGCGCTGGTTCATCATGAAGCCTTTTCTGGTGACCAGCGTCCTGCAGGGAATTTATGCCGGGCTGATCTCTTGGGCGATGCTCGCGGTGATGATCGTGGGGCTCAGCGAGGGGCTGCCCGAGGTGAACTTCGTGGGCGAGCATGCCTATATCGCGGCGATCTGCGGCGTGCTGATGGTCGGAGGCATTCTGATCTCGCTCGTTTTCACGAGCTTCGCCGTGCGCAAGTTCCTGCGGATGAATACGAGTAATGCGAATCTGTATTGACTGTATTTTAGACGCGTATGCTGTTTGGCGAACGTTTGAAAAAACAGGGCGGCAGGACTTCCCGGAACCGGGAAAGCCGGCCGCTGGTCGTACGCGCTTTGCTAGTCTCCCTTTTCGGGCTGGCCGTCCGGGTCCGTACGGCGGGACATACGCCGGACCGGACTTCGGACCGCCGCACGGCGGAAGGACAGGTGCCCGACGAACCGAATACGACGGGAATCTATTCGGTGATGCGCAACCCGTTGTATGTCGGCGATCTTTTCAAGTGGCCGGGTATCGCGCTGCTGCCGATTTTCAGCCTGTTCGACTGCGCCGGCGAGTGGCTCGAAGGAGAGGGACCCCAATACGGTTGGCTGTGGGCCGCCGCAGACTTGAGCGCTATCGTGTACGCCGTTCCGAAATATCTCAAGTGCCGGACTGCCCGGTTCGACGGGTCTTCCGTACAGGCGCGCGTGCCTGCAGACAGCGTCCGTGAAAAACAAACCGTTTTATGACGATAAGATGAAAAAGAATGCGAAACCGTCCGCTCCGGCGGATAAGCAGCGCGAGATGCCGCTGACTTTTACGAACTACAAGTTGATGCTTATCGGGCTGGCGATCATCGTGCTCGGCTTCGTTCTGATGGCGGGGGGCGGCAGCGACGATCCGAACGTGTTCAACGAAGAGATGTTCAGTTTCCGCCGGATCACGCTCGCTCCGCTGCTCGTTCTGTTCGGCTTTGCCTTCGAGATTTACGCGATCATGAAGAAACCCGAAAAACGGCAGTAGGCGATGGAGTTCTGGGAAGCGATCGTTCTGGGAATCGTGCAGGGCCTGACCGAGTTCCTCCCGGTGAGCAGCTCGGGCCATCTGCAAATCTTCAATACGCTGTTCGGACTGCAAGGCGAGGAGAATCTGACGTTCGCCGTGGCGGTGCATGCCGCGACCGTGTGCAGTACGATTGTCGTTTTCCGTGCGGAGCTGGGACGGCTCATCGTCGGTTTTTTCCGGTTCCGCCGGAACGCGGAGACGGTGTACGTGGGTAAGATTCTGCTGTCGATGATTCCCGTGGCCGTAGTAGGGCTGCTGTTCAAGGAGCAGGTCGAGGCGCTGTTCGCGTCGGGACTGCTCGTCGTGGGAGTCTCCCTGATTCTGACCGCCGCATTGCTGACGTTCGCCTACTATGCCCGGCCGAGGCGCCGGAGCGATATTTCGTTCCGGGACGCTTTCGTGATCGGCATCGCTCAGGCGTTCGCCGCCGTACTGCCGGGACTGTCGCGCTCGGGCTCGACGATAGCGACCGGACTGCTGCTGGGCGACCGCAAGGAGGATGTCGCCAAGTTCTCGTTTCTGATGGTGCTGATCCCGATTTTGGGAGAGGCGTTTCTCGATGCGCTGAAAGGCGGTTTCGCTCCGGCCGAAAGCGGTATCTCGGCGGCTGCGCTGACGGGCGGATTCATCGCCGCTTTCGTCTCGGGCTTTCTGGCCTGCAACTGGATGATCGGTCTGGTCAAGCGCGGGAAATTGATCTATTTCGCCGTGTACTGTCTGGCGGTGGGAATCGCCTCGATCCTCTATTCTCTGATTTAAAACGCTGATATTTTGAGACAACCGCTTTCTACGGATTTGCCTTTCGCGGAAGGTTACGTGCTGCCTGTCGACAAGCCGCTCGGGTGGACTTCGTCCGACGTGGTGCGCAAGGTCAAGGTACTGCTTCGCAGGCTGGGGCACCGCAAGATCAAGATCGGTCATGCAGGGACGCTCGATCCTCTGGCTACGGGCGTGCTGCTCGTCTGCATCGGCCGCGCGACGAAACGGGCCGAGGAGCTGCAAGCCGAGCAGAAGGAATATCTCGCCGGATTGGAACTGGGAGCTACGACGCCGAGCTTCGATAGGGAGCACCCGGTCGACCGGACTTACCCTTTCGAACATATCACGCGCGAGAGCGTCGAGGAGGCGCTGCGAGGCATGGAGGGCGAGCAGTGGCAGCTTCCTCCCGTCTATTCGGCCAAGATGATCGACGGCAAGCGGGCCTATGAGTACGCCCGCCGCGGCGACGAGGTACAGATGCGGCGCGCGCTGGTCCGTATCTATGAAATGCGGATCGAGGAGTTCGAGCCGCCGCGGCTCGCGATTCGCATTCGGTGCAGCAAGGGGACCTACATCCGCTCGATCGCGCGGGATTTGGGCGAGCGGCTCGGCAGCGGAGCCTATCTGACCTCCCTGCGCCGGACCCGGAGCGGGGCCTGCTCGCTGGAAGACACCTATTCGCTCGCGGAAATCGAGCGGATACTCGGAAATCGCCCGGGCGTCGGAAACGATGACGCACCGGCCGGTTGACTCCCGGTCCTTCGCTTTTCGCCTCTTCCGGTGCGAAAAACGGAGGGAAAAGACGGCAAAATGAAACAAAACGGTTCGATTTGCGTATGAATATTACTGTGTTTATTCCGAATCAAGAACTAAAGATCGTCCGATCATGAAACTATCTCAGTACAATTACAGCTTTTCGCCCGATATGCTCGCGAAATACCCGGCCGAAAGCCGCGACGAGTCGCGGCTGATGGTGCTGAACCGCCGCACAGGCAAGATCGAGCATAAGGTATTCAAGGAAATGATCGATTATTTCAGGCAGGGCGACGTGTTGGTATTCAACGATACGAAAGTGTTTCCGGCCCGCTTGTACGGTAACAAGGAGAAGACGGGAGCCGAGATCGAAATTTTCCTGTTGCGCGAGCTGAACCGCGACCTGCGCCTGTGGGACGTGCTGGTCGATCCGGCGCGCAAGATACGTATCGGCAACAAGCTCTATTTCGGCGACGACGACCTGATGGTGGCCGAGGTGATCGACAACACGACCTCGCGCGGGCGGACGCTTCGTTTCCTGTTCGACGGCGACTACGACGAGTTTAAGGCGGCGCTGTACAAACTCGGCGAGACGCCGCTGCCCAAGTGGATACGCCCGAAAGTCGAACCGATCGACGAGGAGCGCTATCAGACGATTTTCGCGAAGAACGAGGGAGCCGTCGCCGCGCCGACGGCCGGACTGCATTTCAGCAAGCACCTGATGAAAAGGCTCGAGATCAAGGGCGTCGACATGGCCTTTCTGACGCTGCATGTGGGATTGGGTAATTTCAGGACCGTCGACGTCGAGGACCTGACCAAGCATAAGATGGATTCTGAGCAGATGGTCGTGAACGGGGATGTCGTGAATATCGTGAATACGGCAAAAGATAACGGACGACAGATTTGTGCAGTCGGTACCTCCGTGATGCGCGCTATCGAAACAGCTGTTAGTACGGACGGTCACCTGAAAGAGTTTGAAGGGTGGACTAATAAGTTCATTTTCCCGCCGTATGACTTCAGTGTGGCGTCCAGTATGATTACGAACTTCCATATGCCGCTGTCTACTTTGTTGATGATGACAGCCTCTTTTGGCGGATATGACCTGATCATGGATGCTTATGAGGTCGCATTTCTATGAAACGGAACCGTGGGGGTTTGAGTCGGAGAACTTTTTCTTGAATGCTTCTGTTAAATTGAAGACTTCTTTTTCTCCGTTGGAAGTATTGCAGATAACCCAGCAGATCGAAAAAGAATTGGGTCGCACGGAAAAAAGCAACGGAGTCTATCATGACCGTATTATCGATATCGATATCCTTCTGTATGGGGACGAGGTTTTACAGATACCAGAGCTTACCTTGCCGCATCCTCTCATGCATGAACGGAAGTTTGTGATGGACCCTTTGGCCGAAATAGCTCCGTTTGTCGTACATCCTGTATTGAAAGAACGTATAATAGATTTAAAAGAACGATTATGAATGATATAGAAA
>OJPD01001698.1_pt1 | contig 10119 bp, 10 predicted proteins | sample 1598371 | NCBI WGS metagenome assembly OJPD01 (sample SAMN03922478, study PRJEB24848) | human gut metagenome | isolation source: stool sample | host: Homo sapiens | place: Germany | collected 2010-11
ATACGAGATTGCCTCTTGTCTCGTGGGCTCGGAGATGTGTATAAGAGACAGAAAAGGAACAGAGCCGCGATTTGCTTTTGCAAATCGCGGCTCTGTTCCTCTCGTGGCGAGAGTACGTTACGAATTTTCAAGAACAAGCTCTAACTGACGCACATCCTCCATAGTCGTTGCCCAGCTGGTTACAAAGCGCACAACCGTGTGTGCCGCATCCGCCTTTTTCCAAAAGCGGCAGACGACATATTCCTGCAAATGCCGGAATTTCTCGCCTTCCATGATCACAAATATTGTCTCAGTTTCCTCCTCGTGTCCGCCTACTCCATTACAGTCAACTGGTACAGACTTACGTTCGGTATCTTCGAGAGCACAGCGGCACACCCTATGTCTGGACCTGCCCCGGTGGGACCCCGCTCTATGGCATCGGTTCCTTCCGCCGGCGATTCTACACGGCGCTGAAAAATGTCGGTCAGGTGCGGCTGCTTTCGCCGCATTGCTGCCGCCACACCTATGTGACGATGCTGCAGGCAGGCGGCATTCCCATGGAGACCATTGCAGCGCTCACGGGACACGCAGACATTAAAACGACCGAGGGCTATCTGCATCAGTCTGCGCCTGCGCTCGCCAAAGCGGTCGAGGCGCTCAACGCCAAGGCGGTCTCCTGAGCCGCCGGAAAGGAAACCATATGGATAAGAAGCCCGCCACGGCGAAGGCCTTTACAGACGAGGAAAAGTGGGAGATCAAGGAAAACGGAAAGTACATCCTCACTGCCATGAATACCATCGGCAAGAATGGGGATGCCTACTGCACGGATGAGAGCCTGTTCCGCGTCAGCAAGACGGTGAGACCTGACCTCACCAAACAGCAATTCTACATGGATAAATCTCTCCTGCTGCAAGCCGCCTTCCTCCATCAGGAGGGGTGTCATCTGTATGCCCAGCGGACATGGGAATATGAGGTGACTGCGGCGGAGCAGCTCGCTGACATCCTTAAAGACCCGGCTTTGCCGGTCATGGAGATCCCGAAGGAGCTCCGCGCCGGGGACATACTTCTCAGCGAGCAGCAGCGCAAGGCGATCGGTCTGGCGCTGAACAGCCGCCTCGCCGTCATCCTCGGCGGCGCCGGCAGCGGCAAGACCACGCTCATTGAAGCCATTGTACACTGTTTCAGAGGGAGCGTTGACAGTTCCGAGGCATATGTGCTCGCCGCCCCGACCGGCAAGGCTGCGCGCAACCTCACCGAGCGCACCGGGATCGAGGCGCGCACGGTCCACGGCGCACTGGGGAAGGTCCCGGATGCAAACTTTCTGGACGCCGTTTGCTGGATCCGCACCGGACTGGTCGTTGTCGACGAGGCGTCGATGGTGTCGCTGGAGATGCTCGCCGGTATCCTCAACCATGTTCGCAGGAATTGCCGCGTCGTCCTGCTCGGCGATCCGAATCAGCTGCTGTCCGTGGGGGCAGGAAATGTCCTTTCCGACCTTCTGAAGCTCGGCGTCCCCTCGATCTTTCTGGAGCAGCAGTACCGTCAAAGCGCGGCTGCCGCGGCGCTGCGGCAGAACGTCGCAGCCTTCCCAAAGCTGAGCGATGAGCGGGAACTGCAATGGGATGACAGCTTTCGTCTGCTTTCCGCGGATAGTAAGATCATTCCCGATCTTTTGTGCGAGGAGGCTGCGCGGCGCTACCGGGCGGGCGAGAGCATTCAGGTCCTCTCTCCGGTGAAGACCAAAACCGACTTTTCCGTACAGGCGCTCAACACGCGCCTGCAAAATGAAGTCAACCCGCTGACAGCGGAAAAGCAGACATGGGGAGCATTCCGTGACGGCGACCGTGTCATCGTTACGCAGAATAACTCCTATTACAGCATCTGCAACGGCGATGTCGGTGTGCTGCATCTTCGCGGGAAGAAGCCTCACCGTGTCGCCACGCTTGCGGTCAGGGGAACGTTGAAGACCTGGCAAATCGACTGTATGGAGAAATACGGCGCTGCCAATGACGACGCGCCCCCACCGCGCCTTGCGCTCGCCTATGCGCTGACGGTACACAAAAGTCAGGGCAGCCAGTATGACGCCATTCTCATGCCGGTGAGCACGGCGACTGCAAAAATGCTGTATCGCAATCTGCTCTACACCGCGATCTCGCGGGCGGGGAGGGAGGTGATCCTCGTGGGAAACCGCGAGGCAGTGAACACCGCGATGCAGTGCATCCCGTACCCGCGCAAGTCCAAGCTCGTCGCCCGAACCAATCTGCTGCGTCTCGGGCGCAGCGCGTGAGGCGGCGCTGCCGCGGGGTGCAGGCTCGGCAAAAGTAGCATTGATGTGAATAATTTCGACAGGAAAAAAGTTATTCACATTGATATTAAAAACTTTACTTAATGCTGGAGATGTGCTATCATGGTTTCAAGGTGGTGACAGGATCATGGAGTTAAAAAACAGATCGCAGTACCTTGATAAGCTCATTTCCGTTCAGGATATGGAGGTCATCAAGGTCGTGACCGGAATCCGGCGCTGCGGCAAATCCAGCCTGCTGAAATTGATGATGGCACATCTGCGGGAACAGGGCGTCATGGAGGAACAGATCCTCTCGATGAACTTTGAGTCCATGCAGTTTGCCGATATGGACAGCAAGCAGCTTTATCAGTATGTGATGGAGCGTGCACCCAAGGAAAAGCGGCTCTACCTGTTTTTAGATGAGGTGCAGAAGGTTCGGGACTGGCAGGATGCCGTGAATTCCTTCCGTGTGGATCTGGATTGCGACATTTATGTGACCGGCTCCAACGCCTACCTGCTGTCCTCCGAACTGTCCACGTATCTGTCCGGACGCTATGTGGAGATCAAGATGCTGCCGCTGTCATTCCGCGAGTTTTTGGACTTCCACGGCTATTTGCTGGAGGAGTACAAAGCCCCCAACGGCACTATGAAACAGCGCGCCAAGGGAAAAGACGGCGAAGCGTATGAGCTGCGAGACCTGTTTGAAGCCTACGCACAGTTTGGCGGTATGCCGGCGCTGGCCGAGGCGGAGCTGGATCAGGAGCGCGCCAATATGCTGCTGGACGGCATTTATTCCGCTGTTGTTGTGCGGGATATTCTGGAACGCGGCAAACGGAAAGAACAGCGGGCCGTTACCGACGCGCTGCTGCTTCGCAAGATCATTCTGTTTCTGGCTGACAACATCGGCAACAACACCTCGGCGGCGTCCATCGGGCGCACCCTTGTCAGCGAGGGCCTGTTGGATGATGGCAGAAAGGCCAAGCCTGCGGTGCAGACCATCTCTGCCTATATCGACGCACTGTTGGAGTCCTATATCTTCTATGAGGTCAAGCGGTTTGACATCAAGGGGAAGGACTATCTGCGGACGCTGGGCAAATACTATATCGTCGATCCCGGCCTCCGCACCTACCTGTTAGGAAACCGGGGCGGCGATGTGGGACACATTCTGGAAAACATCGTTTATTTTGAACTGCTGCGGCGTGGTTATGAGGTGGCTATCGGCAAGGTCGGTGAAAAGGAGATTGACTTCATCGCAACGAAGATGAATGAGAAAAAGTATATCCAAGTCACCGACAACATGAACGCCCCCGAAACCCGCGCACGGGAGCTTGCGCCGCTGCAAGCTGTGCAGGACAATTACGAAAAGATCGTGATTGCCATGGACTGCGACCTCATCAGCGACGTGGACGGTATCAAAATCGTAAAGGCGCTGGACTTTTTGTTCAACGAAGGGTAATTCCATGCCAAAAAGGGAGGCTGCGCTTGTGAAGCGCAGCCTCCCTACATTCCGTTCTATCCCGCGTCCTCCGGTTCAAAGGGGCGAAGGGCGTGGTAAAGCTTCTGTCGCTCTCCGGCACTGCGGTACGCGGCAAGGGGGCGAAACGGCGGACGTTTTCCCGTCTTTCTCTGCTCACGGTAGCGCAGCACCAACACGGCAGGCGCGACAGGCAGCAGGAGGGGATGCTCCTTGCAGGCGGGCCAGTGGGTATGGCAGGTCTCCACGCCGGTGCGGAAGAAACTGACCAGTCGGTTTTCCGCCCGTCCATCGGTAAAGAGCCGCTGCCCGTAGCGCTCTTCCTTGCAGCCGAAGTTCCCGGTACGCAGGATATCCGCAAGCAGCGCGCGGCACAGCGCCTCATCCGCGGTCATGCACCACGGGGCATCCTCCCGCGGCAGGCCAAGCTCCTCCACGCAGATGCGGGTAATGACCCGTGCGAAGTGAAGCAGTCCGAATCGGGACAGCTTTGGCAGCAAGTCCTCCCACCGCTCCGGCGTCATATCACGGTGGACAAACACCGCCCAATCGCAGAGCTGCCGCAGCCCAAGGCCGCTGCTCGTGATATGCTCCAGCTTATGGAGCAGCAGCACCACCGCCTGACGCTCCGGCGGCAGGACGGGAAGACCGCCGCGAAGGACTCCTTCTCCCGCAGCATTCTGGAAATACTCGCGCAAAGGCGCGCCGCTGGCGCCCAAAGGGATACCGGGCGGCTCAAAGTGCAGCTCCACGAGAAATTGCTCCCGATGCATGGAGCGATGGAACGGATGGTTGTCCTCCGACGGCCGGTAGCCCCGGGCGCTGAGGATCGCCTCCGCTTTTTCCAGATCGGCAGGGAGGATCAGCAGGTCAATGTCCCCAGCGCAGCGCAGCTCCGGCCGTGGATAGCACGCGGCAGAGGAACTGCCCTTCAAGATCACGCAGGGGAGCCCTGAAAGTGCCTTCAGCACCTCCTGCTGCTCGCCGAGGAGCTGCTCGTTATACCACATGGCAGAGAGGACCTCCTGCCGCCAGGGGACGGCTGTCTCCTTTGGGATGGCAGCCCGCTCCTGTTCCGTCAGGCAGTCATAAACCAGCAAATGAACGCTGTGGCTCGCGGCCTCTTCAAAAATGCTCTGCCAGTCCACATCCGATGGCAGCGGCAGTTCACATCCAAAGAGGGCGCGGCGCAGGAGGGCCAATAAGCTCTGTTCCGTATCCGTCATAGGGCTGACACCTCCAAGCTGCAAAAAAGTCGGATATAGTATAGCAGAAAACGGCAAATACCACAAGCACCTGCTTTTCCGCGTCTCCGACCATGGGCGTTCTATAGGATCGCGCGGAGGGGAACACGGTCGAAACATTGAACAAAATCAAATTTTTGTTCAATGTAGGGGAGGGGCGCTTGCCGCAGTCCGGCAAGCGCCCCTTTTTTTATCCTCCCCATTCCGACAAGCTGTGCAGCGTGATGTTCTCCGGCTTTTCCACCGCTTTCATCGCTTCAATGGCGGCAGTGCAGTCTGTGTAAACGTTCAGCTTCTCGCTGCGGTTGAACTGCGGGTCGACCGCAAAGCCTGCGTCCGAGGGCCGCAGCAGCACCAGCGCCGAAGCGCCGGGGATCACGCACTCTCTCAGCAGACGGGAAACGTTCGCGCCGAGGATCACCGTATGATACAGCCCGCTGCCAAGCTGCTCGTCCTTCGCCGCACCCGCGTAGGCCCCCTCGCCGGAAACGGTCACCGTTTTCGTGCCCGCGTTGTAGCTCCAATATGTCCCGGGGCCAGCGATCTTCGGGTTTCCCAGTTCCTCCGGCACGTCCATCCCCTGCATATTGTAGGCAGGCGCCGACGCTGCGGCATATTGGTACTCCGTGCCCGCCCTTGCGTTGATGTAGAAATAGTTGAAGCCCGCACTGTTTCCCGGCGAGACCGTGTAGACCATGACCGCGCCATTCGGTTTTGTGAAGGTCGCCGTCCCCTCCTCGATCGAGGGAAATCCGATCTTCAGCGTGACGCCGATCTCCGCGAACGCCTTTGTGAGCAAAAGCCCATGCTCTTTTATGTCTTTTTGCGGAATGCTGTTGCAGGTATACCAGCCCTTTTCCGCGCAGAGCGCGAGCTCGTCGTCCATCAGGCGGCAGAAGTTCTGATAGGCCTCCTCTGTAACGGTCACGGAATCGTCGAACAGCTCCCAGAAAAAGCTCTGTGTATACGCCCTGTCGTAGGCGTTGCCCATGGAAAAATGCCGCTGGAGCCGCTTCAGCAGCAGATACTTGTACTGATTGGATGTATAGCTCATACCTTGCCCCGCTTTCTTCTGATGCTGCCGTACATCTTGACCGCGTGGCGGAACTCTCCAAGGGAAAAGTCCGGGAACAGCGTTTCGGTGAAGTAAAGCTCTGAATAGGCGGACTGCCACAGCAGGAAGTTGGAGAGCCGCTGAAAGCCGCCCGTGCGGATGATGAGGTCAGGCTCGGGAAGATCCTGATACAGCGCCGCCGTGATCTCCTCCTCCGTCCGCGCGCCCTTGGCAACGGCGTCCACGATCTCCATCCGCCCGGAGTAGTTGCAGCACAGATTCAGCGTCAGGCCGTCACAGTGGGCGGTCTCGCGCTGGATGCGCTCCATTTTTTCGATGCTCTCAGGCGGCACGCGCTTGTCCGTCCCGGAGATGAGCACGCGGATGTTGTTTGCCGCAAATTCCCGATACCGTTCAAAATACCGGTTCGCCATGGAAAAGAGTGCGTCCACCTCCTCCTTGGGACGGTTCCAGTTCTCCCACGAAAAGCAGTAGACGGACAGCACGGGGATGCCCATGTCCACGCACCAGTGCATCATGTCCTCCACCCTGTTCAGGCCCTGCTCGTGCCCCAAGGAGCGCTCCAGACCGCGCTGCTCCGCCCAGCGTCCGTTTCCGTCGGCGATGACCGCAACATGGTTCAGCCAGTTCACGATTTCGCCCCCTTCTCGGCGGTCGCCGGATAAACGGCGGTCACAACGCCGCTGTTCGCAGCATTGCTGACGCTCGCCGCGCCCGCTGCCGTGAAGAAGTTCTCCGCCACGCCGTCAAATGTATATCCGATCTTCGGCGTCAGCGTGATGGTCGCCGTGTAGACCGTAGCGTAGTTAAATGCCACAGCGCTCGGCGACCACGCGACCGTGCCGGTGAACTGTCTGCCCTCCCGGACGACCTTCGCGGGATATTTGCGCGCAACCGGCGCGGGGATGCCCTCGATGACGGGCTCTGTCACCGTGACACGTTCCGCCTCTTCAAGCCCGAAGATGGCGACGGTCAGTTCCCGGCTCGGCGCGTTCACAGCGGAAATGGTGATGGTGGTGAAGCCCACCGTGTTTGTATTCTTGTTCGGAGCGGTAACAGCGGTGTTCACAATGGTCAGCGCCGCTGCGATCACTGCTTGCGTGTTGACAGTGGAGGAATCGGACGGCAGACCGAGCTGCACGCCGTTTTCGCCGATCTTGTAGCCCTCGGCGGTCAAGGTGTAGGTCGTCCCCTGCTCGGCGGTGTCCCAGCCGGTGAGCGTGAACAATACCGGCGCGCCGACCACATAAGCGGAGCTGCCGCCCCCGCTCTCCTCCAGCGTGCCGACCAGCTTCTGCCCCTTGGCGTAGGCGGTCTTGCCCTTGCGCACGTCGCCTGCCGCCGCCGTCGCGTCGCTCGTATCCGTCCCGGTCTGGATCGCGGCGATCTTCTCCGGCATCTGCGCAAGCGTCAGCTTGTCCGTGCCGCCGTTTTTCGCGCGGATCGCGTCCGCGATCGCCGTCAGCTTGTCAGTAAGTGCCATTTTCGACCACCCCCAGCCGTCCGTCGATGTATTCCCGCATGGCGCTTACATCGTCCTCGGTCCAGTAGTCCACGCCGCGAATCGGCGTTTTGCCGTCCACGCCGTCCTTGCCGTCTGTCCCATTTCTTCCGTCTGTCCCGTCCTTACCGTTTACGCCGTCCTTGCCGTTTACGCCATCCTTGCCGTTTACGCCATCCAGTCCCTTCGGCAGTGGGAAAGCACTCTCCTTGTAGCTGTGGCTATCCAGTTCCCACAGCATCCAAAAGCCGTTTTCACCGGGGATGGGCGGATGACCATTCATCTCCCGGACGTTGGACTCCAAGCGGATGAACTCGCCGGGCGAGGCGGGCCATTCGCCGTCCGTCAGACTTTCCGCCACAAAAACGCTGATCACATTGCTGTGCTGTACGGTCACGCCGTCGGTGCGGAGCGTTCCCACCAGCTGCAGGCTGTACCAGCCCCACAGCGCCAGATGCTTTTCCGTCAGCACGCAGCCCACGTCCCCCTCCATGGGGCTCAGGGGAATGACCTCGTACCAGTCCCCCTTCCGTACCCGCATCTCCCAGTCATAGCCCTGCGGCGTGCCGCGCACCAGCAGCACACGGGAAAGGTGGTCGTACTGGCGTGCCAGAATACTGCCGTCGTGTGAGATCTCCCAATCTTTGAAATAAATCATATTTGCTCCCCCCTATTCTTCTATTATTCATCAAATTTTGGAAGAACGCTTCCGACCTAACTCTCAGAATCACGACACGCCATCAATATGCAGTAAAATTTTTTTCGTTATGACATCATTTCGACCATTCTCCTCTTGACGGCATGACATTATAATGTCATAATGTTAGCAATGAGCGGTTGCTGCGGGCCAGCCCGCAGCCGTGCAAAACGATTTCATCTGGAATTTTCAAGGAACGACATCAAACGACGCACGAACGGAGGTCTTGTCGATGGAACAGGAAAAGAAGATCAAGTTGCTGGTCTACGCCACGGAGGACGAGCGGGCACGCATCAAGATGGCTGCCGCCAAGCTGCACATGAGCATGAGCCAGTTGATCTTAGACAGCGTGCTGGAGCAGGTCGCCAGCATTGAGGAGCTGGAAAAGAACGGAGGGAGCCAGTTATGAAAACGATCGCTGTCATGAACCAGAAGGGCGGCACCGGCAAGACCACCAGCGCCATCAATCTGGCGGGCGAGCTGGTTCGCCGCGGCAAGAAGGTTCTCATCGTGGACATGGACACTCAGGGCAACGCCACCAGCAACCTCCAACTGACGGACGTGTCCCCCTTCACCCTGACCGACGTGATCGTATCCAAAACCGCCGTCCTGGCGGACACCATCTGCCACACCAGCATCGCAAACCTCGATCTCATCCGGGGCGGCGGTCTGCTGGCGCCGGCGCTGGCAGCCATGCAGGAAATGCCCTTCGGCAGGGACACCACCCTGCGCCGCCTGCTGCCGCAGCTTCCCGATACATACGATTTTGTATTCTTCGACTGCTCCCCTTCTCTCGAAAGCCTTTTTAACATCAACGTGCTGGTCGCCGTTGAGTATGTTCTCATCCCCATCAAGGTGGACAAGAACTCCATCGAGGGCTATGACGTGATGCTGGAAACCATCCAGTCCGTCCGCGAGATCGCCAACCCCGACATTCGCGTGCTGGGCATCTTTATGACGGCGGTGGAGGTCTGCTCCAGTCTCGATAAGGAAATGATCTCCCACTTCCCTGCCATGCTGCCCGACCTTGCGTTCAAAACCTTCATCCGCAAGAATATTGACGTCAAAAAAGCGCCTCTGGCGCTTCAACCCCTTTGCTTCTTCTCTCCCCGCTGCGCCGCGACCGCCGACTATGCCGCTTTGTGCGACGAAATGCTGGAAAGAATGGGGGGCTGATGAATGGCGAGCAAGAAGAATCCCTCCATTTTCTCCACGCTGCAAAAGACCACCGCCAATGCCAGCGCCGTGAACGGTGAATTCACCCACCAGATCCCGCTGGACGCGCTGGAGGATAACCCCCTGAACCGTTTTTCCATGGCGGAGGATGAGGAATTCCTCTCCACCATGCACTCCATGGAAAAGGACGGCTTGCTGGAGGATATCATCGTCACCCCGTCGGACACGGAAGGCCGTTACCGCATCATCAGCGGTCACCGGCGCGTCCACGCCTCCCGAAAGCTGGGCCGCGCCACCGTGCCCTGCAAGATCCGCCATTACGACAGTAAGCTTTCCGAGCTGCGGGCGCTGATGGGCGCCAACATCCACCGCCGGAATATCTCCCCCTTCGACATGGCGCGCCAGTTGGAGACCCTGCGCAGCACGCTGGCGGAAGAGGGCGGGCTCCCCGATAATGTGAAGGAGCAGTCGGAGCTGATGGCATCTCAGGTCGATCTGAGCCGCGCCACCGTGGAGCGGTATCTGGATCTTCTGAATCTGGATGAGACCGTTACCGCGTGGGCGGAAAACGGGCAGATGACCATGACTGATGCCTATGAGCTGGCCCGTCAGAAAAATATGCACCTTCAGCCCGTCGTAGAGCTGTCTCTTATACACATCTCCGAGCCCACGAGACAAGAGGCAATCTC
>OJPD01001702.1_pt1 | contig 10106 bp, 10 predicted proteins | sample 1598371 | NCBI WGS metagenome assembly OJPD01 (sample SAMN03922478, study PRJEB24848) | human gut metagenome | isolation source: stool sample | host: Homo sapiens | place: Germany | collected 2010-11
AGGTCCTCGATGTCCAGCTCGTCCTCCACGTCCTGGATCTCGGTCTTGCGGTCGTCGCCGTACTTGTCGGCAATGGCGGTCAGCTCCTCCTTGAGGATGGACTTTACCAGACCCTCGTCATTGAGGATGCGCAGGAAGTAGGCGATTTTCTCCTCCAGCTCCCTGTACTCGGTCTGCAGCTTCTCCCGGTCAAGGCCCTGCAGGGCCTTGAGACGCATGTCCAGAATGGCCTGGGCCTGCACGTCGTCCAGTCCGAAGCGGGACATCAGGTTTTCCTTGGCGTTGTCGTAGCTGCTGCGGATGATCCGGATGACCTCGTCAATGTTGTCCTGCGCGATGAGCAGGCCCTCCAGCAGGTGGGCGCGCTCCTGCGCCTTTTTCAGGTCGAAGCGCGTCCGGCGGACGATGATCTCCTCCTGGAACTTCAGGTACTCGTCGATGATGTGGCGCAGGGACAGGATCCTGGGCTGCCGCTGGTTTTCCACCAGCGCCAGCATATTGATGGCAAACGTGGTCTGCAGCTGGGTCTGGGCGAACAGGCGGTTCAGCACCACCTGGGGATTGGCGTCGCGCTTCAGCTCGATGACCATGCGCATGCCGTTGCGGTCGGACTCGTCCCGGATGTCGGAGATTCCCTCGATGCGCTTGTCCTCCACCTGGTCGGCGATGGCCTTGATGAGCATGCGCTTGTTCACCTGATAAGGCAGCTCGGTGATGACGATGCGGATGCGGCCATTGCCGAACTCCTCAAACTCATGGCGGGCACGTACCATCAGGCGGCCCCGTCCGGTGGCGTAGGCGGCACGGATGCCGCTGCGGCCCATGATGATGCCCTTTGTCGGGAAATCGGGGCCCTTGACGTGCTCCATCAGGTCGCTGAGGGTGGCGTCCGGGTCGTCCAGCACGCAGATGCACGCGCCGATGACCTCCCGCAGGTTGTGGGGCGGGATGTTGGTGGCCATGCCCACGGCGATGCCGCTGGAGCCGTTGACCAGCAGATTGGGGAAGCGGCTGGGCAGCACGCGGGGCTCCCTGCGGCTCTCGTCAAAGTTGGGGTCCCAGTCCACCGTCTCCTTTTCGATGTCCCGGAGCATCTCGTTGGAGATCTTGCTGAGCCGGGCCTCGGTGTAACGGTAGGCAGCAGGGGGGTCGCCATCCACGGAGCCGAAGTTGCCGTGGCCGTCCACCAGCATGTAGCGCATGGAGAAATCCTGCGCCAGACGCACCAGCGCGTCATAGACGGAGGCGTCGCCGTGGGGGTGATACCGGCCCAGCACATCGCCCACGCAGGTGGCGGACTTCTTGAAGGGCTTGTCGCTGGTGAGGTTATCCTCGTACATGGCGTACAGGATGCGCCGGTGGACGGGCTTCAGGCCGTCCCGCACATCCGGCAGGGCGCGGCCCACGATAACGCTCATGGCGTATTCGATATAGGAATTTTCCATTTCCGGCACCAGCGGGGATTCCACGATGCGCTGGTTGGGGAAACGGATCTCCTCGGGGTCGTATTGGGGCTTTTTGCTCATCTGTTCCAGCCCTCCTTAATAATCCAGATTCACGGCGTACTTGGCACGCTGCTCGATGAACTCCTTGCGGGGCTCCACCTTCTCGCCCATCAGGACGGTGAAGGTGGCGTCGGCCTTCACGGCGTCGTCCAGCGTGATGCGCCGCAGGGTACGGGTGGTGGGGTCCATGGTGGTCTCCCACAGCTCGTGGGGGTTCATCTCGCCCAGACCCTTGAACCGGCTGATGTCGATCTTTACATTGGGGTTGCCGCCCCGCAGCTCGGCGGAGATGGCGTCCCGCTCCTCCTCGCTGAAGGCCAGACGGGTGGTCTTGCCACGGGTCAGCTTGAACAGCGGCGGCACGGCGGAATAGACGTAGCCGTTTTCGATGAGGGGCCGCATGAAGCGGAAGAAGAACGTCAGCAGCAGCGTGCGGATATGGGCGCCGTCCACATCGGCATCGGCCATGATGATGATCTTGTGATAGCGCAGCTTATTCTCGTCAAACTCCTCGCCGATACCGGCGCCCAGCGCCACGATGACGGGCTGCAGCTTGTCGTTGCCGTACACCTTGTCCACGCGGGCCTTCTCCACGTTGAGCATCTTTCCCCACAGGGGAAGAATGGCCTGGAACCGGCTGTCGCGTCCCTGGGTGGCGGAGCCGCCTGCGGAGTCGCCCTCCACGATGTACAGCTCCGTCAGCTCGGGGTTGTTCTCGTTGCATTCCCGCAGCTTGTCCGGCATGGCGGGGCCGCCCAGCACCGTCTTGCGGCGGATGGACTCCCGTGCCTTGCGGGCCGCCTCCCTGGCGCGGTTGGCGGTGAGAGCCTTGTCCAGAATGGTGCGGGCCACCACGGGATGCTCCTCCAGATACACCGCCAGCTGGTCGTTGACGATGCCGTCCACCAGCGTGCGGATGTGGGCGTTGCCCAGCTTGGCCTTGGTCTGGCCCTCGAACTGGGCCTCCGTCAGCTTTACAGAGATCACGGCGGTGATACCCTCCCGGACATCCTCACCGGAGACCTTGTCGCCCTCCTTGATCATGCCGTATTTCAGGCCGTAGGCGTTGAGCACGCGGGTCAGGGCCGCCTTGAAGCCCGTCTCGTGCATGCCGCCCTCCGGCGTGTGGATGTCGTTGGCGAAGGACACCAGCGTCTCGTTGTAGCCGTCGTTGTACTGCATGGCGATTTCCGCCGTGCTGTCCCCCTTGGCGCCGGAGAGGTAGATGACCTCCTCGTGCAGCGGGGTCTTGTTGCGGTTGATGAACGTGACGAACTCCCGGATGCCGCCTTCATAGCACATGGCCTCGGACTGCTCCCTGCCGGTGCGGGCATCGGCGATGGTGATGCGCAGACCGGCGTTGAGAAACGCCTGCTCCCGCATGCGGGTGTGCAGCGTCTCGTAGTCGTACTCCAGCGTGTCGAACATCTCCGGATCCGGCTTGAACGTGACGGTGGTGCCGGTGCGGTCTGTGTCGCCCACTACCTGCATCTCCTGGGTGATATTGCCCCGGGAGAAGCGCATCTCGTAGATCCTGCCGTCCTTGTGGACCTGCACGGTCAGCCACTCGCTAAGGGCGTTGACCACGCTGGCGCCCACGCCGTGCAGGCCGCCGGACACCTTGTAGCCGCCGCCGCCGAACTTGCCGCCGGCGTGGAGCACGGTGAACACCACCTCCAGCGCGGGGCGGCCCGTCTGGGCCTGGATGTCCACGGGGATGCCGCGGCCGTTGTCGCTGACGGTGATGGTGTTGCCCTCGTTGATGGTCACATGGATATCGGTGCAGTAGCCGGCCAGCGCCTCGTCGATGGAGTTGTCCACGATCTCGTATACCAGATGGTGCAGGCCGCTGGCGCTGGTGGAGCCGATATACATGCCGGGCCTCTTGCGCACGGCCTCCAGCCCCTCCAGTACCTGTATTTCCGCCGCGTTGTACTCATTGGTCACGACGGTCTTTTCCAAATCTGCCATATGTTATTCTCCTTTCCCCTGAGCGCGCCTGAGCAGCGTCTGGGAATTCAGCTGGGATATATAGATGATCTGCCGGTGATAGGGGTGGTCGCACACCACGAAGGACTTTGGGATGTCCTCGCAGGCGGTCTGTACCACACTCTCCTCCTCCGCGGCATGCAGAAAGGCTCTTGTGATCTTGGAGGTGGACGTGTTGTCCAGATCGAAGATGCCGATGATGCGCTTGTCCTCCAGCATCACGTTCTGCCCGATGTGCAGGTACGCCATCACAGCACCTCCCCGTCCCGGATATGGAATACCCGGCCCCGCAGCATGGTGTCCAGCCGGTCGTTCTCGCAGCAGGTGATGAACACCTGTCCGCCCCGTATCCGGTTGAGCACATATTCCTGCCGCCGGGGGTCCAGCTCGCTGAGCACGTCGTCCAGCAGCATCACCGGGTACTCCCCCGCGGCGTTTTTGTGTATCTCCCGCTCCGCCAGCTTCAGGCTCAGCGCCGCCGTCCGTACCTGTCCCTGTGAGCCGTACTGCCGAGCGCTGCGGCCGTTGATAAGCACCTCCACATCGTCCTTGTGGGGGCCGGACAGGCAGAGCCGGCTGGCCCGCTCCGCCGCCAGATGGGTCTCCTGATGGCGCCGCAGCGCCTGATAGATGTCCTCCTGGGACGCAAAGGCGTTCTCCACGGTCCTGACGGTCTGGTAGGAGAGCGTCAGCTCCTCCCTGTCGCCGGAGCATTCCAGATGCGCCTGCCGGGCATATTCCGCCAGCGACGCGCAGAACCGCGCCCGGTAGCCGATGAGCACCGCGCCCACACGGCACAGCCGCTCGTTGAACTCCGGCAGCATCTCCAGCAGCTGCGGGTGCTCCTCGCTGTCCCGGAGGATGCGGGTCTTGTGCTCGTACAGCCGCCCGTATTCCGCCAGCGCCTCGGCATACCGGGGCCGCAGCTGGCACAGGGACAGATCCATGAACCGCCGCCGCTCCGCCGCGCCCGCCCGGATGAGGAACAGGTCCTCCGGGCAGAAGAACACGGTGTGCAGCACGTCGGACAGCACCGCGTTGGTTTTGGCCGGCACGCCGTTGACCGTCATTTTCCGCCGTTTGCCGCGAAAGATCTGTATGTCCGTGGTGAACGTCCTCTCCCGGGACAGGAGCTGCGCCGTGACGGACGCCTCCTGCCGGTCAAAGCCGATCAGCTCCCGGTCGCCGTGGGCGCGGGGACTTTTTCCGCAGGACAGGTACACCATGGCCTCCAGCAGGTTGGTCTTGCCCTGGGCGTTCTCGCCGTAGATGACGTTGCAGCTCCCGTCAAAGTCCAGCGTCTGCCGCCGGTAGTTGCGCCAGCCGTCCAGCGTCAGCTTATCGATCCGCATAGATGACCGCGTAGTGCTGTCCGTTGAAGCACACGTCATCGCCGGGGCGCAGCTTCTTGCCCCGCATGGTGCACACCTCGCCGTTGACCGTCACGTCACCCTCCTGGATGACGAGCTTGGCCTCGCCGCCGGTCTGCACCGCCGCAGCCAGCTTCAGCAGATCCTGCAGCTTGATATATTCCGTTGTGATACTGATCGTTTCCATATCTGTATTGTACCCTTATTTTGTTTATTGTGCCTTCAATCTTACGGGAAGTACCATATAAAGGAACTCGTCCCCGCCGTCCACCGGCGTGATGATGCAGGGGGAGATGCCGGTATTCAGCTGCAGGTGCACCTTGTCCGCCGGAGCGTAGCGCAGGGCGTCCATGAGGTAGCGGTTGTTGAATCCGATCTCCAGCTGCTGGCCGTCGCCGCTGATGGGGCAGATGTCCTTGGCCTCGCCGTTGCCGGTGCGGGCGGAGAGATAGACGCGGTCGGCGTCGAACAGGCAGCGGACAGGGCTTTTCAGCTTCTCGCTGATGACCACGGACACGCGGTCCAGGCTCTCCAGCAGGGCCTTTGTCTCTACCTCCACGCAGATGGGGTTGTTTCTGGGGATGGCATTGCGGTAATCCAGGAACTCGCCCTCCAGCCGGCGGCAGATGAGCTGGGTATTCTCCACCTCAAACATCAGGTGCCGCTTACCCTGCACCACCGTCAGCAGCGCGTCGGTGTCGGCGCAGATCTTCTCCACCTCGTTGAGGGCGGCGCCGGGGGCCACAAAGCGAAACGCGCCGCCGTCGATGCGCTCCAGCGGCTCGCGGCGCAGCGCCAGACGGAAGCCGTCCACCGCCACCATGGTCAGGCCGGTGTCGCTGATCTCGAACAGCGCGCCGGTGTGGATGGGCCGGGACTCGTTGGTGGACACGGCAAAGCTGGTCTGGTTGATCATGGCCTTGATGGTCTTTTGCTGGATGGACACGGAAAACTCGTCGTCCACGGCGGGCAGCTCGGGATAGTCGTCGGCGGACAGGCCGGGCAGCTCAAAGCTGGCGTCGCCGCAGACCAGCTTCACCACATATTTCTCGTCGGCGGAGAACACCACGATATCGTCGGGCAGGCGGCGGATCATCTCGCCGAACAGCCGGGCGTTCAGAACGATGCGGCCCTCCTGATGGATCTCGGCGGCCACGGCGGTGCGGATACCGGTCTGCATATTGTAGCCGGACAGCGTCAGCTGGGTGTCGCCTTCCAGCAGTACGCCCTCCAGCGCGGGGATGGAGCTTTTGGCAGCCACGGCGCGGGACACGGTACTGACGGCCTGCTGGAGCAGTGTCTTTTCACAGGAAAATTTCAGCATCTCGATCTCGGTCCTTTCTTGTATTTGGCAGGCATATTTCTCAGAAACAAATCATAAACTAATCATTTTTTAGTAACAGGAGTCGTAGGGGCTGCAGTTTGTGGAAAAGCCTGTTTTTCCCTGTCATACCAAGGGTTTTCTTTCCACAGCCATGCTGGAAACAGCCCCCTGCTTATCCACCGTTTTTCTCTTTTTCCGGTTATCCACAGGTTTTCCCCGTGGATTTCACAGCGTTCGTGGAAAACCTCACCGCTTGTTGTTGATGTTGGTGGTGATCTCCTTGACCCGCTCGGCAAAGGCCGGGTCGGTCTGCATCTGCTGCTCCACCTTCTGCAGGGAGTGGAGGATGGTGGTGTGGTCGCGGTTGCTGAACTCCTTGCCGATGTCGTTCATGGGCAGGGCGTTCATCCGCCGGATCAGGTAAATGGCCACCTGACGGGCTGCCACAATGTCCCGGCCCCGGCTCTGGCCCCGGATGGTGTCCTCGTCCAGATGGTAGTACTTGGCCACATAGCTGATGATGATCTTGGGCGAGGGCACGTACTCGTTGCTCTTGAGCAGCATGTCCCGGACAGCCCGGCCCACGGCCTCCTCGTCCACCTGGTCGCCCAGCAGGTCGCGGTAGGCCAGTATTTTATTGAGGGTGCCCTCCAGCTGCCGCACGTTGGAGGTCACGTTCTCCGCGATGTAGTCCGTCACCTCGTCGGGCAGCTTGACGCCCAGCGCCGCAGCCTTGTTCTGGATGATGGCCAGCCGCGTTTCAAAATCCGGCGGGGCAACATCCACCATCAGACCCCATTCGAACCGGGTGCGCAGGCGGTCCTCCAGCTGGGTCATCTCCCGGGGCGGCCGGTCGGAGGTCAGCACGATCTGCTTGCCGGACTCGTACAGGGTGTTGAAGGTGTGGAAGAACTCCTCCTGGGTCTGGATCTTGCCGGCGATGAACTGGATATCGTCCACCAGCAGCACCGTGGCCTCCCGGTACTTCTCCCGGAACTCCGCGTTCCGGTTCTCCCGGATGGAGCTGACCAGCTCGTTGGTGAAGTCGTCGCCCTTGATGTAGACGATGCGGGCCTCGGGCCGGCGCTTCTTCACCAGATGGGCGATGGCGTACAGCAAATGGGTCTTGCCCAGACCAGAATCGCCGTAGATGAACAGGGGGTTATAGCTCTCTGCCGGCTTCTCCGCCACGGATTTGGCGGCGGCGTAGGCCAGCTTGTTCTGCGGCCCCACCACATACGTCTCAAAGGTAAAGGCGTCGGAGTCGAACAGGTCGCCGGGCCGGTCGGGGGCCACGCCGTGATAGGCGGCCAGCTGCTGATCGTTGAGGATCTTGACCTCCATGTCCGTGGAGAAGATGTCCTTCAGCGCCGCCTTGATCTGGGGCAGGAACCGGGCCTCCACGGTGTTCTTTTTAAAGGCGTTGCTGCAGTGCAGCACCAGGGCCGAATCCTCCATGGTCACCACGGAGATCTCGTCGAACCAGGTCTTGATGGTGGTGTCGGACAGCTCGCCGCTGAGCCGGGCGAGGATGCTGTCCCACAGGTCTGACAGTGATTTCAAAGGAAGCGCTCCTTTCTTCTATCCTGTGTGTCTCGTCTCATGCGCAAAGAGCGCAGAATATCCCGTTACATTATACCAGAACCGGTGGAAAAAGTCCATTACATATTCTAAATATAAAGCAGATTTCTTTTTGCCGCGGCGGCGCTTTTTGCGGCGGCATGGGGAATTTTATGTTGACATGGTGGTTTTCGTTATGTATAATGTATTTCGCGCCGTTTTTCGGCGTCTGATGTGTCGACTGCGGCAGGGAACTCACGGCCTCTGCTGTCGAGTAAGAGCGGCGGCTCCGTTCCGCCGCCGGATATTTTTCAAAATGGAGGTGTCATGCAATGTTCCGTACCTATCAGCCCAAGAAGCGCCAGCGCTCCAAGGAGCACGGCTTCCGCAAGAGAATGGCCACCCGCAACGGCCGCAAGGTGCTGGCTCGCCGTCGTGCCAAGGGCCGCGCTCGCCTGACCCATTGAGGTCGCGGAAAGTGCATCGCACAGTGAGATAAAGCCTTGAGGGACGGTGGATCAGCTGCCGTCCCTATTGGTGTTTCTCCGGAAAAACGCGGTGCGTCCGCCAAGGATACCGGAAAAAGAGGGAACATATGGATCCGCGCGTAACGGTAAAGGAAAACGGCGATTTCCGCCGCATCTATCGCAAGGGCCGCTCCGCCGTCTCCGGCGGCGTGGTGGTCTACTGCATGAAAAACCGGCAGGGTATGAGCCGGCTGGGCGTCACCGTGTCCACAAAGCTGGGCCACGCGGTGGTGCGCAACCGTGTCCGCCGCCGCCTGCGGGAGCTGTACCGCCTGCATAAGCAGGACATGCTCCCCGGATACGATGTCATTGCCGTGGCCCGTGTCCGGGCCGTGGACATGCCCTACGCCAAGCTGGAAAAGCAGTATCTGCGCTGCCTCAGCCAGCTGGGACTTTTGCGGGAGGACGTATGAAAAAGCTCCTGCTGCGGGCCATCCGGTTTTACCGCCGGGCCATTTCACCCCTCTTTCCCCCTACCTGCCGCTTTGTGCCCACCTGCTCTCAATACGCGCTGGAAGCCATTGAGAAGTACGGGGCGGCCAAGGGCGGCTGGCTGGCGCTGAAGCGCTTTCTGCGGTGTCACCCCTTCCACAAGGGCGGCTGGTATGATCCGGTGCCCTGAAAGAACCTGAAAGCCTCGTTCTATTTTACAACGAAGGAGATCACCCATGTTTGCACAACTCGGATACTACATCTGCGTACCGTTCGCGTGGCTGACCCGCCTGTTCTACACCTGGACGGGCTCCTACGGCGTGGCACTGATCCTGTTCACCCTGCTGGTGAAGCTGGTGCTGCTGCCCTTCCAGCTCAAGAGCAAGAAAAGCATGCTGCGCATGAACCGCATGCAGGGCAAGATCAAGGATATCCAGACGCGGTATGCCAACAACAAGGAAAAGCAGCAGCAGGAGATGGCCGATCTCTACGCCCGCGAGGGTGTGAACCCCATGTCCGGCTGCCTGTGGTCCTTCATCCCGTTCCCCATCCTCATCGCCCTGTACTACATCATCCGCACCCCGCTGCGCTACTTCATGAGCCTGTCCCAGACCGTGATCGCCGAGGTCACCACGCTGGCGGCGTCCCTGGGCTACACCGCGGCTGCGGATGGTCAGGCCGCTGCCTATGAGCAGATCTATCTGGCCAAGTTCATCCACGAGCACTGGGCCGATTTCGACGGCAAGTTCGCCGGCCTGATCGACCTGGACTACAACTTCCTGGGCATGGACCTGTCCTCCGTGGGCAAGGACCTGTTCAGCCAGTTCCCCTCCGGCGGCTGGCCCGTCATCGGCATCCTCATCCTGCCGCTGATCTCCGCCGGTCTGCAGTTCCTGATGACCATGATCTCCATGCGGAGCAACGGCAACACCCAGATGAACGGCTCCAGCAAGGCCATGATGTACATGATGCCCCTGATGACGGTGTGGATGGGCTACATCCTCCCCGCCGCTCTGTGCGTGTACTGGATCTGCAACGCCGGCTTCTCCTGCATCCAGGAGCTGTTCCTCAACAAGCATTTCAATAAGATCCTGGACCGCGAGGAGACCGACAAGGAACGCGAAAAGCGGGAAAAGCGCTATGCCAAGATGCAGGCGGCCCGCGAGAATTACAACCAGCAGCTGGCGTCTGCCAAGGGCGACAAAAAGCCCCAGCCCCAGCAGAAGAAGAAAAAGTCCTCCGACGGCGAGCACCGCGGCAGCACCACTGAGGCCGGCCGCGTGGGCCAGCGCCCCTATGCCAGGGGCCGCGCCTTCAGCGAGGAGCACTACAACGACAACTGATAAGGAGTTTTGTCTATGAGTTATATCGACGTAACGGGCAAGACTGAGGACGAGGC
>OJPD01001704.1_pt1 | contig 10100 bp, 8 predicted proteins | sample 1598371 | NCBI WGS metagenome assembly OJPD01 (sample SAMN03922478, study PRJEB24848) | human gut metagenome | isolation source: stool sample | host: Homo sapiens | place: Germany | collected 2010-11
ACCTTCTCTTGCCGCTATGCGGCAATTCACCTTGGGTCGCTGCTCGCGATCAAAGTCAAGGGCTGCGGCCCTTGACAATCCCGGAGAGGTTTTTTCGACAAGCTGTGAAATTTACAAATTTCCTTGCCCAAAAGGCAGATTTGCTTTTTTGCGCATTTTGGAATATAATCAACATGTTATAGTATGTGTGTAGGATTTCCGTTTTATTTTTTTCCTGCACACGGGCGTGAAAACGCCGGGGCATTATATTTTTATTTATGGAGGACTCATACAGAATGGAAGCCCGAAAACGGCGGCATGGCGACCGCCGGGACGGGTATTGGTTGCGTGACCTCGATGCGCTGCACGGGTTCACCCCATACCTGTTCCCAAACCGCGCCGACAACGAAGCCTTCATCGAGGAGGAGATCGACCTTACGAACCTCAACGCGTTCCTCGAGAAGAAAAACCAGGGAAACCCGGAGTTTAAGTACACGTTCTTTCACGCGATCCTCGCGGCTTTCGTGAAGACCGTCACGCTGCGCCCGCGGATGAACCGCTTCGTGCAGGGTAACCGCATGTATATGCGCAACTGCCTGACAGCCTCGTTCGTCATCAAGAAGCAGTTTAACGACGAGTCGCACGAGTCGCTTGCGTTCCTCTACTTTGACCCGGAGGACACGGTCGATGACGTGCATCAGAAGCTCTACCGGGAGATCCACACCTACCGCGGCACCAACGCGACCGACAATTCCACCGACGGCATGGATATGCTGCTCAAATTCCCGCGCTGGATTTTACGCATCATCATCAAGATCCTGCACAGGCTGGATTACTATGGCTGCGTGCCGCTTTCGCTTGTAAAGACCGATCCGAACTATGCCACGATCTTTGTTTCCAACCTTGGCTCCATCAAGCTCAACGCCGCATACCACCACCTGAACAACTGGGGCACCAACTCCCTGTTCGTGACGATCGGCGAAAAGCATCTCGTGCCGTATCATGACGCGGAAGGCAAGGTTGAGATGCGCGAAACGCTCAAGCTCGGCATCACGCTCGACGAGCGTATTGCGGACGGCTATTACTATTCCAAATCCATCAAGCTCCTCAAGCATCTTCTGCAAAACCCGGAACTGCTGGAGCTTCCCGCTAATCAGGAGGTAGCATATTAATATGAGCAATTATACAACGGCGGCATGCTCCACCCCGGAAACCAAACCCGTAAGGGCGCCTTGGCTGCGCTTCTATGATACCGTTCCTGCGACGCTGCAATATTCCGACAAGACCATGGCCGAGGCTGTGTTCGAAGTCGCGGAGAAATACCCGGACCTTATCGCCTGGGATTTCATGGGTGGCAAGACGACCTACAAGAAGGCCGCAGAGCAGATCCGCGGCTGCGCCCGCGCGCTTATGGCCATGGGCGTGCGCGAGAACGACCGCGTCACCATCTGCATGCCGAACGTGCCGCAGACGGTCGCAATGTTCTACGCAGTGAACCTCGTCGGCGCGATCGCCAACATGATCCACCCGCTTTCGAGCGAGGGCGAGATCGAGTTCTACATCAAAGAGTCCGGCAGCGTCGCTGCGATCACGCTTGACCAGTTTTACGGCAAGTTCGAGTCCATCCGGCCGAACGTGGATCTGCCGCACCTGATTATCACGAGCGTTGCGGACGCGCTCAACCCGGTCATGAAGGTGGGCTACAAGCTCACCGAGGGCCGCAAGTTCCCGCCTGTCCCGAAGGACGCGCCCGTGGTATTCTGGAAGGAATTCCTCAAAAACGGCGAGCAGTTCCGCGGCAGCTATGTCCGCCCGCGCAGAGCGGAGGACGGCGCGGTCATCCTTTACAGCGGCGGCACCACCGGCGTGACGAAGGGCATCCTCCTTTCCAACCTCAACTTCAACGCCCTCGGCGCGCAGATCATCGCCACGAACCCGATGTTTCAACCGGGCGACAAAATGCTTGCCATCATGCCCATGTTCCATGGCTTCGGCCTTGGCGTGAGCATCCATTCCATGCTCGTCAACGGCGGCCGCTGCATCCTGATCCCGCGCTTCACGCCGCAGACCTATGCCGAGCTTTTGAAGAAGCACAAGCCCAACTTTATCGCGGGCGTGCCGACGCTTTATGAGGCGCTGCTGCGCATCCCGAACCTCCAGGATCTCGACCTTTCCTGCCTCAAGGGCGTGTTCTCCGGCGGCGACTCGCTCTCCGTGGAGCTCAAGAAGCGCTTCGACAAGTTCCTCAAGGAGCACAAGGCCACCATCGAGGTGCGCGAAGGATACGGCACCACCGAGTGCGTCACCGCGAGCTGCCTCACGCCATACCACATGTCCCGCGAGGGCAGCATCGGCATCCCGTTCCCGGATACGTTCTACAAGATCGTCCGCGTCGGCACGGAGGAGGAGCTTCCCTATGGCGAGGAAGGCGAAATCTGCCTTTCCGGCCCCACGGTGATGATGGAATACGTCGGCCACCCGGAGGAAACGGCGAACACGCTGCGCACCCATGCGGACGGCATGACCTGGGTACACACGGGCGACCTCGGCAAGATGGACGAGGACGGCTTCATCTACTTCCGCCAGCGCATCAAGCGCATGATCGTCACGAGCGGTTACAACGTGTATCCCTCCCAGATCGAGAACATCCTTGACGCGCACGACGCGGTGCACATGAGCTGCGTCATCGGCGTGCCGGACCCGCTCAAAATGCAGAAGGTGAAGGCGTTCGTGATGCTCAAGCCCGGCTTCGAGCCTTCCGAGGAAACCAAGCAGGAGCTGATCGCCTATTGCCGCAAACACGTGGCAAAATATGCGATGCCCTATGACATTGAGTTCCGCGCGGAGCTCCCCAAGACGCTCGTGGGCAAGGTTGCCTACCGCATCCTGGAAGAGGAAGAGCTCAAGAAGTCCGTACAGGCATAACCTGTTGCAGCAAGGGCGGCCAAAGGCCGCCCTTTTTTGAATGGAGCGCACCCCGGCCCGCCGGCTCGGGAACGGCGTTCCCGGAAGGAAAGGAGAACCAAGCATGAAGCAACGCCATCCCCTGTATCAAACCCTGCTCGACGGCATGGCGCGCTATGGCGGCACGCCTGCGGGCGCGGCGGAAGAAACGCTCGGCATCCCTGCGGAACGCATCCGGCGGCGGGTGCTCCTCGCCCCGTGGTGGGAGCCTTCGATGTTCGCGCCGGAAGCCTTCGGGCAGGCGGAATACATTTCCCCCGTGCCCAACGCGGAAACCATGGTGTGGGAGGTAACGCCCCCACAGGGCGAGGCGGTCACGTTCATCAAAACGCACATTGGCGCGCCAGTGTGCACGGAGGTGGCGCTTGCGCTCGGGCTTACGGCATGCGAGGAATGTCTGTTCATCGGCGCTGTGGGCGCGCTCGACCCGGCGATGCACATTGGTGACATCGTCGTGCCCACATCCTCCGTCTGCGGAGACGGCACAAGCCGCTATCTGCTTCCCGGCACGCTTGCGCAAAACGATCCCTTCGGGATGCGGGCCTGCCCGGACGCAGCGCTCAACGCGCGGCTCATCCGAACCGCGGAACGCATCGCAGGGGAGGAGGGCGTGGGCTTCCATGTGGCGCGCAATTTCAGCATTGATACGATCTTCGCCCAGTTTTCCCGCATTGATGAGATCCTAGCGCTCAACTGCAACACCGTGGAGATGGAGACGGCCGCGGCTTTCCGCGCGGCGGAGCTCGCCGGGTACCGCATGGCTGCGCTCTTTAACGTAAGCGATAACACGCTGCAAAACAAGTCGCTCATGGGCGGGCGGGAGGCGGGGGAGCGCGCTTACCGCAAGCGCGTGCGCGCAACCGTGTTCCCGAAAATCCTTCATTCCTGCTTCGCGGAAAGCGCCGATTCTTAACGCCTCATTTTCCCCCGCCTGAATTGCGGGAACACGCCGCTTGTGATACAATACAAGCGGCGTGTTATTTTTGAGACAACGCTTCATTTTGAAAAAGGAACTGCGGTGTATGAACAACAAAAAAACCTTGCAGAGCAACCTTCTCCTCGTGCTGACTGCCCTCATTTGGGGGGCGGCTTTCGTAGCGCAGCATGCCGGCAATGAGATCGGCTCGTTCACGTTCAACGCGGTGCGTTCGTTCGTGGGCGGCGTGGCGCTTTTGCCCGTGATCCTCTTCTTCGACAAGCGCAACGCGCGCCTTGCCATCCCCAAACCGCCGCAGGATAAGAAAAAGCTCATCCTCGGCGGCGTGTGCTGCGGCACGGCCCTCGCCGTCGCAAGCTCGCTCCAACAGATCGGCATCGGCTACACCACGGTGGGCAAAGCAGGGTTCATCACGGCGCTTTATATCATCATCGTGCCGATCCTCGGCATCTTTTTGAAAAAGAAGGTGCCGCTTGCGGTCTGGATCAGCGTGTTGATCGCGGCCGCAGGCATGTACCTCCTTTGCATCACGGAAGAATTCTCCATTGGCAAGGGGGATCTGCTCGTGCTCGCGTGCGCGTTCGCTTTCTCCATCCACATCCTGGTGATCGACCACTTCACCCCGTATGTGGACGGCGTGCGCATGTCCTGCATTCAATTTTTTACCTGTTCTGCGTTTTGCGCCGTGGCAATGTTTCTCTTTGAAAAGCCCAGCCTGCCAGACATCCTTTCCGCATGGCTGCCCATCCTGTATGCGGGCGTGCTTTCCTCCGGCGTGGGGTATACGCTTCAGATCATCGCGCAGAAGAACACGAGCCCGGCCATGGCGTCCCTGCTGATGAGCCTAGAGAGCGTGTTCGCGGTGCTCGCGGGCTGGGTGCTGCTCGGCCAGGCGCTTTCCATCCGGGAGCTGCTCGGCTGCGTGCTCGTGTTTGCGGCGATCCTGCTTGCGCAGCTCGCGCCGGATCTTTTCAAGGGGAAGAAGGCCAAGGCTTCAGAGGGGTGATCCCCGCCCCGGATAATTAACATAAGGAGAAACGCAACATGGTAAGGATCGTCACAAAACTGATGACGGAAAACGATTGCTACAAGGCCGGGCGCGCCATCGTGCCGCGCGGCATCACCATCCACAGCACGGCGGAACCCGGCGTGCGCGCGGCGGACTGGTTCGCCCTTTGGAACAAGCCCGCAAGCGAGCAGAACGGCCGGCAGGTCTGCGTCCATGCCTTTTTGGACGACGAGGGCGTGATGCAGTACCTGCCCTGGGACATGCGGGGCTGGCACGCAGGCGGCAGCGACAACAACGACCACATCGGCGTCGAGATCTGCGAGCCGCCGCATATGGCGTATTGGACGGAGTTTGAGATCATCGGCTACGACGCGGCCGCCCAGCAGCCCTATTTCGACAAGATCTGGCAGAACGCCGTAGAATTCTGCGTGTATCTTATCCGCAGGTTCCCGGCCATTTCGGTAGATGAGATCGTCAGCCACAGCGAAGGTTATGCGCGCGGCACGGCCTCCGGCCATATGGACCCGGAGCATTGGTGGAAATTCCACGGCCGTACCATGGACGACTTCCGCGCCGCGGTGCGCGCGGCGCTCAAACAAGGACAATAACATACCCGGACAAAAGAAAGGACGAACCCAATGAGCAACATGCGCTTTATCGACCTGCACTGCGACACACTTGCCTGCGAGGTTTACCGCAGCAACGGTGCGAAGAGCCTCCGCAGCAACGATTGCCACCTGGATCTTACCCGCATGCAGAAGGGCGGGAGCCTGCTGCAATGCTTTGCGCTCTATATCCCGACCCCGGCGCACGACGCCGCCACGAAGGAAGAGATTGGCCCCTGGGAGTACTTCCAGAAGACGGCCGCCTGCTATGAAGCGGAGCTTGCGAAAAACACAGACCTGATCGCCCCTGTGCTGCGCTATGCGGACATCGAAAGGAACATCGCGGCGGGAAAAATGTCCGCTATGCTTACCGTGGAGGACGGCGTGCCGCTCGAGGGCAAACTGTCCCGCGTAGATGAAATGTATGAAAAAGGCGTTCGCCTCATCACCATCACCTGGAACCACGAAAACAGCCTGGGCTTCCCGAACAAGACCGCGCCGGAGAAGGGGCTCAAGCCCTTCGGCATCGAGGCGCTCGCCCGCATGAACGAGCTTGGCATCATCGCGGACTCCTCCCACCTTTCGGATGCGGGCTTCTGGGATCTGGTGAAGTATTCCAAGAAGCCGTTCGTCGCCTCCCACTCCAACGCGAAGGCGCTCTGCGGCATTTACCGCAACCTGACGGACGACATGCTCCGCGCCCTCGCGGACAAGGGCGGCGTGACCGGCCTCAACTTCTCCGCGGACTTCCTGGTGGATAACGCGCATTACACCCGCGTGGCCGACCTGGTGCGCCATGCGCGCCATATCGCGGACGTGGCGGGCGTGGAGACGGTCGCGCTCGGTTCCGATTTCGACGGCATCAGTTCCGAGCTGGAGTTCAAGGACTGCGCCGGGATGCCCATGATCGAGGAAGGGCTCAACCAGGCGTTCACCGCGCGCGAGGTGGATCTTATCACCCACGGCAACGCGCTGCGGGTGATGAAGGACAATTTAGACGCTTGAGGGCTGCTGCCGTGAACCAAGCGTTAAGTATATATTTTCCTGCACCCCTGCGGAGTGCGGGAAGCCGTGGTATAATATACCCCGGCAGCTAAATTCAAAGTGCATATTCCGGCAGGGCCGGCTTCCCGCGGGCGGAGGCCCGCTTGAAAATCCAGGAAAAGGAGAACAAAGCGTATGGATATTTTCAAGGCAATATCCGATCTCACGACGCTCCCGGGCGTGACGGGCAACGAAGCCGCCGTGTCAGAGGCCGTGCAGGGATATTTCCGCGCCCATACCGACGACGTCTGGATCGACGCGATGGGCAACACCTACGGCCGCATCGGCAATCCGGACGGCCCGACGCTGCTCGTCATGGCGCACATGGACGAGGTGGGCATGATGGTCACGGACATCGAGGAGAACGGCATGCTGCGCATCCGCTCCGTTGCGGGCGTCGACCCGCGCGTGCTGCCCGGTTCCGAGGTGCGCGTGTTCGGCCGCGAGATCCTGCCTGCTGTGGTGGGCGCGATCCCGCCGCATCTGCAGGGCGCGGAGGATAAGAACAACGCCTACAAGATCGATGATCTCATCTGCGACACGGGCCTCCCGGCGGAGCGCGTGCGCGAGCTTGTGCGCGTTGGCGACAACGTAACCTTCGCCCCATTCCCGCCGATGCAGCTTAAGAATAACTTCATCGCGGGCAAAACCTTTGACGACCGCGCCTGCATCGTCTGCATGCTGGAGGCGATGGACATCCTCAAGAACTATAAGCTCCACTGCAACGTGGTGTTCTGCGCCTCCGTGCAGGAGGAGAGCGCCGGCGGCGGCGCAAAGGCCGGCGGCTACAACATCGACCCTGCCATGGCCATTGCGATGGACGTCTGCCATGCCCCGCAGCCCGGCGCAAAGCCCACGGACTATGTGGAGTTCGACAAGGTATCCGTCTGCCGCGGCGGCAACATCCACCCCAAGATGTTCGAGAAGATCAAGGCGGCCGCCACGGAGCAGAACATCCCTTGGGAGACGGACGTCTGCATGGCGCACACGGGCACGGACGCCTGGGCGCTGCAGGTGGAGCGCGGCGGAATCCCGACGGGGCTCATTTCCCTGCCGCTTCGCTACATGCACACGAGCGTGGAGTGCATTTCGCTCGACACGCTGAAGAACTGCGCAAAGGTGATCGCGGGCGTTGCCGCGAACATCGGCGCGGATTGGGAGGAAACGCTATGCTTGGACGATTAGAGGAACTCTGCAACCTCAATGGCGTATCGGGCGACGAAGGCCGCGTGCGCCGCTACATCCGCAACATCGCCAAAGAATATGCCGACGAAACCTGGGTGGACGCGATGGGCAACCTCTATGCCCACAAGAAGGGCGAAGGCAGGAAGGTCATGGCCTGCGCTCATATGGACGAGGTCGGCATGATCGTCTGGGGCGCGATGGACAACGGCCTGCTCGCATACCAGGCGGGCGGCATCGACCCGCGCGTGGTCGTTTCAAAACGCGTCGTGATCGGCCCGGACGAGGTTCCCGGCGTGATCGGCGCGAAGGCCATCCACCTGCAAAGCCGGGAGGAGTTCTCCCGCGCGCTCGGCCATAGCGAGCTGTTTATCGACATCGGCGCAAAGGATAAGGCCGACGCGCTCAAATACGTCAACCCGGGCGATTACGTCGCCTTCACGACCAAGTGGGAACGCTTGGGCGAGGACTGCATGAAGGCGAAGGCGCTCGACGACCGCGTGGGCTGCGCGATCGCGCTCGAACTGCTCAAAAACAGCTATGACTGCGACTTTTACGCCGTGTTCACCGTGCAGGAGGAGCTTGGCCTGCGCGGCGCGCAGGCGGCGGTCTACAACGTTGCGCCGGATGTGGCGCTCATCCTTGAGGGCACGACCGCCAACGACATGCCGGAGGCCGAAGGCCACCAGCACGTGACCAGGGTCGGCGGCGGCCCGGCCATCTCCTTTATGGACGGCGGCACCATCGTGAAGCCGAAGATGTTCGAGGCGCTCAAGCGCACGGCGCGGGAGGCGGGCATCCCCTTCCAGATCCGCCAGGGCACGCGCGGCGGCACGGACGCGGGCGCGATCCACAAGGCGCTTTCCGGCTGCGTCGCGGGTGGGATTTCCGTTCCCTGCCGCTACATTCACTCTCCGGGCAGCGTTGCTTCCATCCGCGATTTCGAGAACGCGTACAAGCTCGCGGATTCCTTCCTGAAGACCAAAAAATTCGATGAGGTGTTGTGATATGTTTGATAAGGATATGCTCAAAAGCATTTTGGCGGCATACGGCCCCTCCGGCCGGGAGCAGACGGTCAGCGACGTGATCCGCGGCTATGTGGAGCCCTTCGCGGACGAGGTATACAACGACACGCTCGGCAACCTGATCGCCGTGAAGAAGGGAACCTCCGGCAAGAAGGTCATGCTCAGCGCGCATATGGACCAAATCGGCCTCATCGTGGTGGACATCGACGAGAAGGGCTTCCTGCGCGTATCGAATGTGGGCGGCGTGAACCCGGTGATCTCTGCGGCGCGCGAGGTCAGGTTTGAAAACGGCACCCATGGCGTGACCTATTTTGAAACGGAGAAGCATGGCGTGAAGGACGCTACCATGCCGGAGCTTTTCGTGGACATCGGCGCGGCGAGCCGCGAGGAAGCCGAAGCGAAGGTGCAGATCGGCGACGTCGCGGTATACGTGACGAACTTCGTCGAGCTGGGCGGCCGCATCTCCTGCGGCGCGCTTGATGACCGCATCGCCTGCGCAGCGGTGGTGGAGGCCTTCCGCACGATGAAGAACGTGCACGACGTTTACGCGGTTTTCACCGTGCAGGAGGAAGTCGGCCTGCGCGGCGCGGGCGCGGCGGCCTATGCCATCGAGCCGGATCTCAACATCAGCCTCGACGTGACCGGCACGGGCGACACCCCCAAGTGCGGCCGCATGAGCGTGAAGCTCGGCGCGGGCGCGACGGTGAAGGTCATGGACTCCTCCGTCATCGTACCGCCGGTAGTGCGCGCGTTCCTGGAGGAGGCGGCAGCTGAGAACAATGTCCGCTTCCAGCCCGAAGTGCTGCGCGCGGGCGGCACGGACACCGGCGCGGTGCAGCGCACGCGCGGCGGCATCCTTTCCGGCTGTATCTCCATCCCCACGCGCTACATCCACTCCCCTGTGGAGACGGCGGACATAGGCGATTATGAAGCGGCTGTGCAGCTCGTCTGCGCGGCTGTGGCGAAGCCGGAGCTGCCGCACCGGTAAAAACCGGCAGCGAAACAGTTGCGAATGCAGGGGCGATCTTTGATTGCCCCTGCGGCGTGCCAGGGCCTGCCTGCGGCGATTCTCACCGGCAGGCTTTGCGGGGCAATGTTGTATTACGGCAATCCCCGGCATGCTACCCCCTTTCAAAAAGGGGGCGTTTGGGAGTGGTGATCCCAACGGGTTCCCATATTCGGGCAACGCTCGAAAGCGCGCAAACCAAAAGGCTCCTTTGGCAAAGGGGCGAAGCCGAGGCGCACCCCGCCCGCAGGCGGGGGATTACGGCGCGTCTCCCACGCCGGAAGTTCCTTGCTTGGCGATGCAGCGAGGCGGAAGCCCAGTGAGCAAGGGAGCGCTAGGAAGCCGCTCC
>OJPD01001712.1_pt1 | contig 10060 bp, 10 predicted proteins | sample 1598371 | NCBI WGS metagenome assembly OJPD01 (sample SAMN03922478, study PRJEB24848) | human gut metagenome | isolation source: stool sample | host: Homo sapiens | place: Germany | collected 2010-11
TTCGCGAACTGTGGTCGCGTTAGCGGGAAAGATAGGTAGCTGCCGGTTTCCAAAAGAAAGAGAACACCATGTGGTGTTCTCTTTCTTTTGCAGTCTGATACCTCTCTTTCCAGGCCTTGAGCCGGCAAGACGCGGAGCGTTCTTGGCTGAAGACGGGTCGAGGCCGGTGCGCAGCAGAAAACGATACGGTGTATCGTTTTCAGGCCGAGACGGGCGGACACTTGCGGCCGCCCCGGGTTGTGATGCCCTAAGTAAATCCCCGCCCTTTGAGCGGGGGGCGCCCCTCCATACATGATAGGTAGCTGCCGGAGACGCCCGCAGGCGTTTCTTATGCGATAACATTTGCGCGCGATTCCTGCTCAGCAAGCAAAACTGATTCGTAAAATCTTGCATCTGACAATAGAATATGCTATACTTTATAAAAATAATCATGAAAGGCAGGTGGGCAAAATGACAACTGATGCGCTGATAAAATCAAATGCCGTTTTGTCCATTGCATAAAGCTTTTAAAGGATGGAAAATCGCTTCTGATTTTATCAGGAGCGATTTCTATTTTTTGAAAGAGGTACTTTTATGAAACAACTAAAGTTTGTACAATTGGTGAAGAACGATGCAGAGCTATTTAAAAAGGCTGAGAGCGTGTGGATCCCTTTTATAAAGGAGGTAAATGCGAATGATGGAATAATGCGGGATGATGCCGAAATAGCAATTGGATTACAAAAAAGGATTAGTATTCAGGGATTGCGGAGTGATATGCACTTTGAGATTGCCTTGTTGGACAATATAGTAATCGGCATATCAATGTTTGCGATTGACCTTGGCACAGTGTATGGATTGCTGGATCATCCAGGTTACGGCACTGTAATGGGATTTTATATTAAACCGGAATGCAGACGCAAGGGATATGGCAGACAAATGTACGAGCATATTCAGAAAACTTTGGCGAAGGATGGCGCACGCAAAATATATGTATGCCCTGATGCGGTGACTGGCGTGCCGTTTTGGAGTGCAATGGGCTTTTCTGAAAGCGGAAAATATGACCCTGACGAAAAAAAGCCAATATACATTAAAGCGTTGTAGCGCAGGTAGTTTGCAAGTTTAGCTAAGCCGTATTATAGTTAGGGCGGGAAGCAGTGAAATGACTTTGGAGGATGTTGACCAGGGTATTTCCCTTTCCGTCCTTCGGTTTGTCCTTGGTAGCGATGATATATATGCTATGATACCATAAGTACAAGAGGCCGTATGGCTTTAAAGGCCCGGCAGAAGGAACATCAGCTGACGAAACAATGAAGCATGCCGAATGTGACCCGCTTGCGGCATGTCTCCCGCGGTGAAGGTACACAGGTTTGTACGTAAAGCTATACCCACAGGCGAGCGTACGATCCTCACCAATCAGGATATAAGACACTCTTTACAGAGGAGACAGTCACCGTGCGCAAACGCACTTATAAGGCGTTCTACATCTCTACATCTCTACATCCATGTATGGCGGTTGATTATTGTAATTCTTGGTTTACGTCACGGCGAGCTGGCAGGGATAAAATGGAGCGACATTGACGAAAACGGCATCCTTGCACATCCAGCGGTCCATAAACAGGCTGGGAGGAATCAGCGACAGCAAGATCGAGAACGCAATGCGCGACATCCTGCTTCCACCGCATGCTCTGTGTGTAATCGAGGATCAGAAAGGCATGCGCAAGGAGCATGGAATAGCGACACGCACGTGGATTTTCCTGGCCCCGATGGGAACCGAACCAACACGAATATGCTATACAAGCAGTGGAAGCTATATTGCAAACAGCACGGCATAGAATTCACGCTGCGCGAGCTGCGGCACACAACCGTCAGCCTCGTAAAGACCGAGCTGCTGGAGGATTTGCCGAAGCAAATGATTGGCCCCTCTGAAAGCATGGACGTAGGTATAAGCACGAGGGTGAGGGCGTTTTCGCTAAGATTTTGTAATTGTGTACTTTGCAAAAGCAAAACCCGCCAAACCTTTAGAAGGCTAGATGGTTCCTTTTGGCAGTAGTAGTGGGAGCCCTTCGACTCGCATCGGCATGCTTGCGTGCGCTCAGCGCAGCGCAATTCGCCTGCTCGCCGAAGCCGGCCGCTTAAATCGCAACACCGTTGCGATTTGTCCCGGCAAAAGCCGGGCCGCGGCTCCGGATCCCTTCAATTCGCAAATTCCAAACAAAAAACCACCCGGTTGGGTGGTTTTTGTTTGGAGCTGGTGATGGGAGTCGGACCCATGAACCTCGTCATTACCAATGACGCGCTCTACCAACTGAGCTACACCAGCGAACTCCGCAGGCGCGGAACGTATAGTATTATACCCAATCTGACCGCCAAATGCAAGGTGTTTTTCGCTCTTTTTTTCGGTTTTATTCCGGCTGTGCCCGGCTGGGCTCTTTGCCCTTGCAGGCGCGCGGCCAGACCACGCTGCCGCGCGGTACGCAAAGCAACGTGGCACCGCTGGCCTGCACATCCGCAGGCTGGAAACCGAATGACGCGAAGAGCGGCCGCGCCGCTTCTTCTACAGCCGCTTCGATTGCCGCAAAGGGCATTTGCTGCGCCTTATAAAGCATCACACGCAAAAGCAGGTCGTCATACAGCTTGCCGCGGAACAAAGGCGCGACGACAAGCCGGTCGATCCGCACAGCGCCGCGCTCCGGGCAGGGGTACATCCGCCCGGCGCCGATCGGCTCGCCTGCATCCGTGCGCACGAACAGGTGCGCCGCGAATGCGTCCAGCGCGTCGAATTCCGCCTCCGGCAAAACACCCTGCTCCCGTACGCGCACGGCCTCCCGCAGCGCGCGGACAGGCGTGAAGCCTGCGCCCGTACCTACGGTCCATTCCGTCATAAACATGAAACGTATCCTCCGGATTTTATCGTTCCGTCATGCGTTCTATCTCATCATCCGTAGGCGGCGTCTCGCGCATGCCGGCCGCATACCGCTTTTCCTCCACGCGGCGGTTCACCCACTCGCTTACGAGTGTGTATAGCACGGCCATCACGGGTACGCACAGCACGATGCCGACGATGCCGAACAACCCGCTGCCGAGCAGCACCGCGATCATCACCCAGATGCCCGAAAGGCCCACAGCGTTGCCCACCACGCGGGGGTAGAACACATTTGCCTCGATCTGCTGCACGACGAGCACCAGCACAATGAACCAGAGCACGCGCGAAGGATCGCTCACGAGGATGATGAGCGCGCCGAACAGCGCGGAAACCCAGGGGCCGATGATCGGCACGATCTGCGTTGCGCCGACGACCACGCTGATAAGCAGTGCATACGGGAAACCGAACAACGACATGCCAATGAAGCACAGCGTGCCGAGAATCGTGCATTCGATGACCATCCCATAGAAATAGTGGTTAAGAGCTTCGTTCGTGCGCGTGCTCACATCCAGGATGCGCATGGCACGGCGCCGGTTGAAGAGCGCTACGACGACCTTTTTCCCCTGGAAGATCAGCTTTTCCTTGTTGAACAGGGCATAGATGCTGATGACCGACGCGAAGAACACATCTATGACCGTGGAGGCAACGCTCACGGTAAACTTGGCGGCGCCCGCAACGAGTGCGGTGAGCAGTTCGTCGAACTGGGTCAGGATGGTTTGCACCGCGCCCCGGATCCGCTCCTCGATGGCCGGGTTCAGCTCCAGTTTATCCCAAAGCTCGCTGCCCCAGGCCGTGAGCGATTCGACGTAGCCGTCCATGCCGTTTGCAAGCGTGACGACGCTCCCTGCGATGCGCGGGATGATCAAAAAGAGCACCGCCGCGACAATGACCAGGATAAACACGATCGCGATCGACTGGCACACCGCCCGCTTAAGCGAGCAGATATTCCATTTTTTGAAAACCCGGTTCTCCAGAAAGCGCATGGGCATGTTGGTGATAAACGCAAACGCGATGCCGATGAACACCGGCTTGAGCACGGAAAAGAACGTGCCGGTTACTTTCGTAACATCCGTGAAGTTTTCAAAGATCTCATAGACGAGTACCGTCACGAGCGCCACTGCGAGCGGCACGCGCGCGCTGCGCCAGACGCGCTGCTTTTCCCGCTTTTCCTGGGCCTCCTTCTCGCGCTGCGCCTGCTCCGCTTTGGCCTTCTTTTCAGCCAGCTCCGCCGCTTCCCGTTCCGCTGCCTCCTGCGCCGCTTGCGCTGCGGCCTCGCTGCCCGCGCCGGGGCGATTCCTGCCGGTATCGTTTGGTGTATTGTTCAACGGTTTGTTTCCTCCTCAAAATCTCTCTCCCGCGCCTCGCGCTCGAACTTCTCGGCCAAAAGCTTCGCCGAAAGATAGGCGCTGATGGCGTCGATCGCCATGCGGTTCTTCCCGCCGCGCATGACGGCGAAATCCGCATCGTCAATATATTTGCTGATATACTGCTCATACATGGGCTTGACGGTGGTCAGATACTGTTCCGATATGTTTTCGATGGACCTGCCACGCGCCCGGATGTCCCGCTTGATACGCCGCAGCAGGCAGATGTCCTTATCCACGTGCATGTAGACCTTGAGGCTCATCGCCCGGGTCATGCGCGGGTCGTGGAACATATGGATGCCCTCGAGGATCAGCACGTCCGGCGGATTGATCCATTCGTCGGTATCCGCGCGCATGTGGTTGGCGTAATCGTAGCCCTTGCGCGTGATGGGCTGCCCTGCCGCGAGCGCCTCCACATCCCGGAACATTTCATCGTAATCGAAAATGGCCGGCTCGTCATAATTGATGCGCACCCGCTCTTCAAACGGGAGATGCGCATGGTTTTTGTAATAGCAATCCTGCCCGATAATGAGCGCATTGCAGGTGAGCGAATCGCGGATTTCCCTTGCAAGCGTGCTCTTCCCGCTGCCGCTTGCACCGCAGATGCCAACGATGATCATGATGCGCCTCCGCATTGCGTATGATATGATTTCCCAAATTTATTATACCTGCTCGCGTACCAAAACCGCAAGCCCCTGCCTGCGCGCAATGGAACCGAAGTGCGAAGCGCTTATTTTGCTATATGGAAGGCTGGGCCGAACCTGAAACCGTATCCGGCAGCCCTGGCTGACGAACGACGCATAAATGACCGCAAGCAAAAGCGAACTCACATGCGCTCTCCCAAACAAAAAACGCCCCCGCGCTTTATAAATAGAAAGCTGCGGGGGAGCATAATCGCAAAGAGGCTCCATTTTTAGGAACCGGGTTCCAGAAAAGCGTATTCTGCGAATTTCTGTGATATTCCGCGCAATGTGGTGGATACCATCTGATACAGTTAAGCTGGCTGTGCAGAATGCCGCATTTCAGAGAGCTGGGAAACTATGGGCCAGAAAAAAGCAGGATATTTACATCCGCAGTAGCATCTGCCGTCTGAGCCGCGCCGCAGCTTGGCTCAAGAACAGGTTGCGGCGCGGCTGCAAGCAATAGGCTTTAAAACAGCTTTTTCCCGTAACGCTCCAACACGTAGAAAAGCGGCATGCCGAGGCCATAGCAGGCGATTGCCTGCCCGGCTCCCACATAGGCCGCGCCGGCGAGGAACGTCACCTCGCCCGGGAGATACACAAGGTGCATCAGCGCCCCGATGATGAGCGCGTTCAGAACCACTGCGGGCAGCGGTGCGAGCCATTTGGAAGCCCCGCGCGCCCGGAGCCACCAGGTCAGGAGCGCGGCGAGCAGCGTTGCAAGGCTGCCGAAGATCACATCGTAAAGCACAGCGCCGCCGGCGAGGTTCGCCACCAGGCAGCCGATGAAAAGCCCCGGCACCGCCGCGGGCGTAAAGAACGGCAGGATGCAGAGCGCCTCGGAAATGCGCACCTGCATGAGCCCATAGCTGATGGGGGCCGCCGCCAGCGTCAGGGCGGCATAAAGCGCCCCGATCAGGGCGCCCTGCACAAGTTTTTTTGTCGTCATAGCGGTTTATTTGCTGGCCAGGTACTCGTTGATCTTTTCCACCAGTTCATCCACGTTGATGCCGTGCACCGCGCAGGCCTGCTCGAGATCCTCGCCGCTTGCCATCACGCAGCCCAGGCAATGCATGCCGCTTTCCATCAGGATGTCCGCCGTGCCGGCGTCCGCGCGCAGGATCTGCTCGATGGTCATGCTCTTGTTGATCATGGTTATATTCCTCCATATCGGTTTTTTATAGTCTCTGCGCCCGTTTCCCGTTTCATGCGGCGGGCGCTGAAGGCATTGTAACACATCGCCCCCGGCGGTTCAACGCATTTTGTCAATTTTTTCGGAAATGAGCATCGCGCCGGAGAGCGGCGGCAAAACGAGGTTCAGCGCGCCCGCGCTGCTTGCGGCGCGCACGCCCGTGATCGCCCCCACATAGGCCGGGGAGAGGAACATCCGCGCGCCGTCCGGCCCGCGCCGGAACGCCTCCGCCGTGACGGTTACGCGCTCGGCGCGCTCCGAGCGGTTCACAAGCGTCAGCGCGCTTTCCTCCCCATGCGTGCGCAGGATGGCAAACACATCCGGCGCGAGCGCCGCAAAGCCGCACGCGCCTGCGGAAAGCGCCTTTGAGTTGCGGCGTGCCGCGGCAATCCGGCGATATTGGGCGAGCTGCGCCTCGTCCTCCACGCCCCAGGGATAGGGCGCGCGGCAGAACGGGTCCGCCATGCCGAACATGCCGAGTTCGTCCCCATAATAGGTGCAGGGCACGCCCGGATGGGAAAACAGCAGCATCTGCGCGAGTGCAAGGCGCGCCTTGCCGCGCGCCGCCGCGTCCGGGCTCAGGCGGAACTTCGCCTGCTCCTCCCGGGTGAGCGCATCCCGGTGCGGCGCGCCGCCGAGCACCGTAGCGATGCGCGGCGTGTCATGGCTGCCGAGCAGGTTCAGGCACGCGTCGTAAAAAGGCTTCGGATAGTTTTCCCGCAGCGCGAAAAGCCGCGCCGCAAGGCCGTTCGCGTCTGTGCGGTACAAGAAGAAATCGCAGAGCGCGTCCCGCAGTGGGTAATTCATTGCGGAGTCAAGCTCTGCGCCGTCCACGTATTTCCGCCGCGCGCCGAAGCCTTCCTTATTGGAGGCGTCGTCCCACACCTCGCCAAGGAGCAGGCCCTCCGGGTCGAGCGCCTTCAGGCGCGCGCGCAGGAAGGCGATGAACTCGTCTGGCAGTTCGTCGGCCACGTCGAGCCGCCAGGAGGTGAAGCCCAGCGCTGCGTAATGCGAAAGCACCCCTGCGATGAACTCCAGGTAGGAGGGTACGAGCTCATTCACCTCTGGCAGCGTCGGGAAGCCCCACCAGGCGCGGTAGCTGTCCGGCCAGGCCCGGAAATCATACCATTCGTAATACGGCGACTCCTTGGATTGGTAGGCGCCAAGCCCCGGATAGCGGCCGTAGCGGTCGAAATAGAGGCTGTCGTCCCCCGTGTGGGAGAACACGCCGTCCAGAATGACGCGCATGCCCGCGTCCTTTGCCGCGGCGGCGAGTGCGCGCAGGTCGTCCTCGCTCCCGAGTACGGGGTCGACGTGCAGATAGTCCGCCGTGTTGTAGCGGTGGTTGGAGGGCGATTCGAAAATCGGGTTCAGATACAGGCACGTTACGCCGAGGCTTTGGAGGTAGGGCAGTTTTTCGATCAGGCCGCGCAGGTCGCCGCCGTAAAAATCGCAGGGGTCGTAATCCTTCTTCCCGGGCAGCGGCCCATAAAGCACCGGCTCGTCCCACGCCTCGTGCAGGTACACGCTGCGCCCGAGCACGCGGTGGTATTCCGCGCGGTCAAGCCCGCCGCGTTCCCCGCTTCGGTGGAACCGGTCGGTGAACACCTGGTAGGCGAGCCCTTCCCGGAACCAGGCAGGCGTTTCAAACGCCGGGTCATACATCGTGATCTGGTAGGCGGGGGGCGGATAATCATACACCGCGCCAACGCCGCTGCGGCCGCCGTAATAGCGCGGCCCCACAGGCGTTTCCAGCAGAAAATAATACCAGACTAGCCCGGTATGCGCAGCCTGGAACACGAACTCATAATACTCTCCGGCGCGGCGGCCTTCCACGATGCGCTCCGCGTTTTCCACCCAAAGGCGCAGGCGGGCGCGCACATCGGGATCCGGCACGCGGATGGAAAGGCGCACGTCCGTGCCGCAGGGCACGGCGCCAAACGGGACGCGGAAGCGCGCCCCGATGGAATCATGCAAAATACCTTCGAACATGAATCCCCCTTCGGTGAATCGTTGCTTCGTTTAGGCGATCAGCTGGGCGTACAGCGTTTCATACTGCTTGGCTGCCCGCTCCCAGGAAAAGTCGCATTCCATACCCCGGCGGACGAGGCGTGCCCAGAGCGCCGGGTCGCTGTGATAATAGGCCACGGCGTGCTGCACAGTGAAAAGCAGCTCGTGCGCGTTGTAGTTGAGGAACGAGAAGCCAACGCCCGTGTCGGTGAACTTGTTGTAGGATTCCACGCTGTCCACCAGGCCGCCTGTCTCCCGCACGATGGGCACCGCGCCATAGCGCAGGGCGATCATCTGCGAAAGGCCGCAGGGCTCGAAGCGGGAGGGCATGAGGAAGAGATCCGCGCCTGCGTAGACGCGGTGCGCCAGCCCTTCGTTGTAGGCCATGTGTGCGGCGAAGCGGCTGCCATAGCGCCAGGAGGCCCAGGAGAAGAGCTGCTCATAGCGCGCGTCGCCAGTGCCGAGCACGACGAGCTGGAGTTCCTGCTCCATGATCTCCGCAAGCACATGCTCGAGAAGGTCGAGCCCCTTCTGATCCGTCAGGCGCGAGACGAGCGCCGCGACGGGCACATCCGGGCGCGCCGCGAGGCCAAACTCCTTTTGCAGCGCCGCCTTGCAGGCCGCTTTGCCCTCCATGCCGTCCAGGGAATAGTTAGCGGGCAGGGCCGGATCGTCCGCCGGGTTAAAATATGCCGTGTCAATGCCGTTCAAAAGGCCGGTGAGCGCGTGCTCGCGTTCGCGCAGCACGCCGTCGAGCCCTTCGCCGTAATAGGTCGTCAAGATCTCGCGCGCATACGTCGGGCTGACGGTGCCGACGCGGTCGGCATAGACAATGCCGCCTTTGAGAAAATTAACGCAGCCGTTGTATTCGAGCAAATGCGGGTCAAAGCAGGGCGCGCCGAGCGAGAGCAGCTCATCCATGAACCCGCGGTCGAAAATGCCCTGATAGCGCAGATTGTGGATCGTAAGGAGCGTGCGGATGCGCGCATAGGCAGGGTCGGACGCGTATTGCAGCTTTAACAGCGGCGCGGCCATGGCGGTCTGCCAATCGTTCAGGTGCAGCACATCCGGCATGAAGCCGATGCGCGGCAGCATCTCCAAAATGGCCTTGGAAAAATAGGCGAAGCGCTCGCCCTCGGCGGAATCGAAATTGCCGTAGATGTAGTCCCGGCCGAAGTAATATTCGTTGTCGATGAAGTAATATGTCACGCCTCCGAGCGCGAGGTATTCCACGCCGCAGTATTGGCTGCGCCAGCCAAGGCGCAGGATAAAATCGCACACATGCTCGCATTGCGCCCGGTATTTTTCCTTGATGGGCTTGTAAAACGGCAGCACGACGCGCGCGTCCGCGCCGTCCCGGCAGAGCTGCGCGGGCAGCGCGCCCGCCACGTCCGCAAGGCCGCCGGTCTTGACGAATGGCAGGCATTCGCTCGCCGCGAAGAGCACCTTCAGCTTGGTTTCGGGTTTCGTTTTGCTCATAAGCATTCCTTTCTGTGCACAGCGTGTGCCGCGCTGCGGCGGGAACCATCCTCAGTCACGGCTTGCGCCATGCCAGCTCCTTTCAAAAGAAGCCCTTGGAATCCCTGCAATTTAAGCCTCCCTCTAAGAGGGAGCATTTTGGTCGGTACGCTCCCCATAGGCGGTGAAGGGGCGCAGCCCCTTCACACTATCTTCCCCTTCCCGACGCGGGAAGGGGCGAGGGGATGGGCCGTCACGGATGTGCGCTGCCGAATGGCTTAACCGCTGCGGCGGGAACAATCCTCAGTCCGCTTCGCGGACAGCTCCTTTGCCAAAGGAGCCTTTTGGTCAGTGCGCTTCCCTGCGCCATATGAATACGAAACCCGTTGGAGCTCACCACCAAACGCCCCCTTTCTGAAAGGGGGTGGCAGCGCGCAAGCGCTGACGGGGGATT
>OJPD01001716.1_pt1 | contig 10038 bp, 6 predicted proteins | sample 1598371 | NCBI WGS metagenome assembly OJPD01 (sample SAMN03922478, study PRJEB24848) | human gut metagenome | isolation source: stool sample | host: Homo sapiens | place: Germany | collected 2010-11
GCCACCCCCTTTCAAAAAGGGGGCGTTTGGGAGTGGTGAACTCCAACGGATTTCGCATTTGGATGGCATTCGAGAGCGCACGCCCCAAAAGGCTCCTTTTGAAAGAAGCTGTCACAGCGCAAGCCGTGACTGAGGATTGTTTCCTGCCGCAACCGGCGCTATGCCGGCCCCAAGCAAACGCTTGGCGCGACAGCCTTAGTCCTTTTCCTCCTCCGGCTCTGCGCTCCGCTCCAGTGGGCGCACGACGACCTCCTGCACGCGCTTGTTGTCGGTCTTTGTGACCTCCACGGAGAAGCTGTCGTCATACGTCAGGGTGTCGCCCTCGTTGGGGATGTCCCCGAATTGTTCCACGACCCAGCCGCCGACCGTCGCGGATTCGGTTTCGATCTCAACGCCGAACAGGCGCTCGAGCTTTTCAATTTCGGCCCGGCAGTTGATCCGCCAGGCGTTTTCGCCCGCGGGGAAAACGTCCTCCTCTGCGTCCTCGTCGTCAAACTCGCCGACGATCTGGACAAGGAGGTCGCTCATCGTTACGATGCCGTGCGTCCCGCCGTATTCATCCAGCACCACAGCGAAGTTGTTGCGGTTCTTCTTCATGTTGCGGAACAGGATGTCCGCCTTCATGCTTTCCGGCACAAAGAACACCTCGCGCACCGCTTCCTTCATGACGTTTTCGCGGGAGAGGTCGGTCAAACGCAGGTAGATCTTCGCGTTGAGCACGCCGATGATGTTGTCGATGCTCTCCTCGCAGATGGGGTAGAAGGAATAGGATGTGCTCTTGATGGTCTTATCCCACTCCTCCATGGACTCGTCGTTCCAAAGGAAAGCGATCTCCGTCCGGTGCGTCACGATCTCGCCGACGGTCAGGTCGTCAAACTCGAACACGTTTTGGATCATCTCGCTCTCCTCGGAATCGATCACGCCCTTTTCGCTGCCGCTGTCCACCAGCATGCGGATCTCCTCCTCGGAGACTTCGCTGTCCTCCGCGTCCGGGTCGATGCCAAGCAGGCGCAGCAGGCCGTTGGTTGAAACCGTCAGCAGCCAGACGATCGGCGCGAACAGCTTGGAGATGAACGTGATGAGCCCGGAAAGCGCAAGGCTCAGGGATTCCGCCTTCTTCATTGCAAGGCGCTTGGGCACGAGCTCGCCGAACACCAATGTAAAATAGGAAAGGATCAGCGTAATGAGGATGACGGAGATCGAGTTGAGCGTGCTGGCCGGGATGGCTACGCCGAGGCTCACAAGCCATTCCGTGAGCATGGAGGCGAAGTTATCCGCCGCGAACGCACTGCCAAGGAAGCCGGAAAGCGTGATCGCTACCTGAATGGTCGCAAGGAAGCGCGCGGGCTGGCAGGTGAGCCGCGCAAGGCGGATGGCGCGCTTGTTGCCCTCCTCCGAGAGCTTTTCAAGCTTTGCCCCATTGAAGGAAAGCACGGCGATCTCCGCGCAGGCGAACACCGCGTTGAGCAAAATGAGCACGACCTGTAACAGCAACTGTCCGATTATGTTATTATCATCCATGGTATATACAATACTCCTGTTTTCTAGTAAAAATTATAGTTTGGCGTACCTGCTGGAAAGGAAATGCCTCAGCAGCGCAGGCGGGCATGCAGGAACGCCCGGGGGCGCGGGGAACACCCAAACAACACAAAAAAAGCATAACCTGCCGCTTCCCAAGAAGCGCAAGTCATACCCTGTTTTTGCTTATGTGGCGGAAACCCGTTGCTGGGGTTGTCGCTACTGTCGCCGTCGTCCATGGGGAAAAAACACACCTCACCAATATAATCAACGTTACAATGATATAACAAACCGTGTGCGCTGTCAAGGCGGTTTTTGCATGTTCTGGCTGTGAAAACCGCCGGACAAACGCGCTCCGCGTTTGCGTGAAGGGCTTAGCTGTCCATCCTGTCCTTGGGGGCGGGGAGGCTTTCCGCATCGGCCATGCGGTAGCCCACGCCGATCTCTGCGAGGATGTAGCGCGGGGTGTTGTGGTTTTTCTCGATCTTGCGGCGGATGTTGGCGATGTTCACCCGGAGGATCAGGTTGTTGTTGGAAGGCGCGTACGGCCCCCATACGCTCGATATGATGTAATCGTGCGTCAGCACCTTGCCGGGCGTGCGCGCGAGCAGCTCCACGATGCGGTACTCCAGGCGCGTTAAGTGTACCTCCTCGCGGGCGATGTAGACGCGGCTGTTCTGGAAGTCCACCGTCAGGTCGCCCACGGTATAGCTCATTTCCGGCGAGGCGGAGCTTGCGGCGATCTTGTCCGCCTGGCGCAGCGCGACGCGGATGCGCGCGAGCAGCTCGGACGCGCTGAAGGGCTTGTTGATGTAATCGTCCGCGCCCATGTCGAGCGCCTGCACCTTTTCCTTTTCCTGGTTGCGCGCGGACACGATGATGACCGGCCCTTCATACCATTCGCGCAGGCTCGTGAGCACGCGCGTGCCGTCGATGTCCGGCAGGCCGAGATCCAGCAGCACAACGTCCGGCACGTGGGAGGCCGCGAGCTGCAGCGCCCCTTTGCCGGATGTTGCGGAAAGCACGCGGTAATCGTTCGCTTCCAGCAGGGATTTCAGCACGTCTGCGATATATCCGTCATCCTCGACGACCAGGATGGTTCTCTTCTTCATAGGGGGTCCGTTTCCTCCATGGGTAAAGTAAAGGTAAAGACCGCGCCCTTATCCGGGCTGTTCTCGCCCGTGATCTGCCCGCCGTGGGCGCGGATGACGCTGCGGCAGATGGAAAGCCCGATGCCGAGGCCGTGTGAGGATTCCATATCGGTCCGGTTGATGGGCGTAAAGAGGCTGCCGATCATCTCCGGGGAAAGGCCGACGCCGTAATCCCGCACGGTGAAGACGGCGGAGCCTTCGTGTTCGGTGACGGTCAGCTCGATATAATCGCTGCCGCCGCTGTATTTGACGGCGTTTTCCACCAGGTTCATGAGCACCTGGATGATGAGCGTCGCGTCCATCTGCACAAGGAGCGGCTCCTCCGGCGTGGAGACGTGCAGGCGCACATCCGGGAAGCGCTTCGTGCAGCGCGCTACCACTTCGCCGACGACCTCCTCCGCGATTTCGGGCGTTTTTTTGAGCGCGCTCATGGCGCCGCTCACCCGGGTCACGGAAAGGAGGTTTTCCACCATGTGGCAAAGCCAGTCCGCTTCCTCGTGGATGTTTACCAAAAGGGTTTCCCGGACGGCGGGATTGATGCGCTCGCCGGATTGCAGGAGCGTGGAACATGCGCTCATGATGCCCGTGAGCGGCGAGCGGATGTCGTGCGAAATGGCGCGGAGGAAGTCCGCGCGCATGCGCTCGCGCTCCGTTTCGATGAGCGCCGCCTGCTGCTCGTCCGCGAGGATCTGGCGCTCGATGGCGTTTGCGGCCTGCGTGATGACGCCCGTGATCTCGTCGTGCATCTTCTGATCCGGGAAATCGCCGTCCGAAAACAGGATGGCGAGCACCGCGAGCACCCGGCCGCTGGATTTGAGCGGCATATGCAGGAACGGGGAGTATGGGCATACCTCGGAAAAACGCCCCACAGGCTCGCCCGAGTCGAACGCTGCGCGCGCAGCTTCAAACTCCGAATCGTAGATGATGAGTCCCTCCGGCATGCGGCGGGCGGAGACGACTGCCCCGTCCGCGCTGCGCGTGAAGAGGACGGAGGAGCGCCCATAAAGCTCGCTGACGGCGCTGAGCACCGTACCATAAATGCCCGGGAGCCCGCGCGCGGAAAGCAGCGCGTTGATGGTGGCCTTGTAAAGCAGCTGCCGGTCCGATTCAACGGTGGAAAAATACTCTTGCTGCTGGATGTTCGTGATCATGGACATCATCAGCAGCGTGAGCACTGCGGTGATGAGCAGCAAAAGCGGGATCCGTGTGAGCGGCGCGGTCTGCAGGGCCGGCTCGAGCAGCAGGAACACAAGGATCTGCAGCGCCGCGATGCAGGATGCGCCCAAGGTCAGGTAGCGCTCCATCGTGAGGGTGGAAACGGCATACGCGGAAGCCAGCGACGTGAGGATGGTGAGCTCCGGCACCCCAAACACGGCGAGTGCAAGATATCCGGACAGCGCATTCAGAAAAACGACGATCGTTACGATGCGCCGGTTCCGGTTTGTCAGGATCCATTTTGCCATAGCGCGCAGCCAGGAGAGCACGTTTGCACCACCTCAGCTCCTATTATACATGAAACCACGAAAAAGGGAACCGATGTACGTTAAGAAAAAGTTAGGAAAGCCAATCTGCCCTTGCGTGCAGGGGATTGTGTGAATATAATTCGAGTATAAAAAAGGAGATCACCTATCTTTCGCGCTCCGGCTCTCGGAGTGCCCCCCCGTAGGGAGCATGGGAAACTCATGCTTTATGGATGGATTTTTATCCGGACAGAATGCGGGGTATACCGGGGACAATGGAGAAACGGCCTGGGGAAGCCAAATAATTATACGGACTATTTATAGAGGATATAAGGGATCAGACTGGGTTTCCGGCTGCGAAACGGCGGCGCAGAGGCTGTATTGTTATACTAAAAACGAGTATGCTAAATGGAATTTTCCCTAGAATGTGGAAGGGCGGGCAGGCTGCCCGGGGTTTACTTCCGATAAAAGCCAGGAGTGGTTTTTATAAATAAAAAACAGGAGGAAAAAACATTGAAGAAGACAAAACTTCTCGCGGTGCTCGTCTGCATTGCAATGGTGTTCGCTTTTGCGGCAGGCTGCCAGAGCAACGAACCGAATCCGACCGGCACGCCCGCGACGACCGACACCCCCTCGAATCCTGATGCGGCGCCTTCCGTCACGCCCCAGGCGAACGTAAGCGACGAAACCGAACTCACGTACCTGTTCAGCGGCGACGTTACCGACTGGAACTACCTGGTCGCCACGTCCAACACCCCGGCCATGTACATCGACTCTCTGGTCGAGTACGACTACCTTGGCCTCTGCCAGCCCTGCCTTGCGGAGAGCTGGACCCGCTCTGAGGACGGCCTCGTCTGGACCTTCAAGATCCGCGAAGGCGTCAAGTGGATGACCTATGACAAGCAGGAATACGCCGAAGTGACCGCACACGACTGGGTCACCTCCTGCGCCTACATTCTCGATCCCGCGAACGCTTCCCGCCTGGCGGACATGATGTTCACCATCGCTGGTGCGGAACAGTATTACGGCAAGATGGTTGCCGGCGAAGAAGCCGACTTCTCGACCGTCGGCGTGAAGGCCCTGGACGATTACACGCTCGAGTACACCCTCGTGGCGCCCGTCCCCTACTTCCTTTCCTCCCTCACCTATAAGAACTTCTTCCCTGCGAACGCCCAGTTCATCGAAGAGTGCGGCGATATGTTCTCCACCGACCATGAGACCATGCTCTACTGCGGCGAGTTCATCATGACCAACTATGTTCCCCAGCAGATCATCGAATCCGAGCTGAACCCGACCTATTGGGACATGGAGGACATGCACATCACCAAGATCACCGAGATCTACAATGCGGAAGCCGGTACCGTGGAACCCGAGATGTTCCTGCGCGGCGAAGTCAATTCCTGCGACGTGCCGACCGAGCAGCTTGACGAGTGGCTCAACGACCCCGAGAAGTACGACATGATCCGGCCCTGCCGCCCGAGCTTCTACGCTTACTATTACATGTTCAACTTCTACCCCAACTTCGACGAGAAATATCAGCCCGACAACTGGAAGATCGCTGTCAACAACGTAAACTTCCGCAAGTCCATCCTCCATGCGTTTGACAAGGTTGCCATGGTCGAAGTGGACGATCCGTACAACGCCGAAGCGCACGTGCAGAACACCGTCACCCCCGCCGACTTTATCGCGGGCGAAGGCGGAAAGGACTACACGCAGCTCGATCCCATCGTGGAATTCGCCAACAGCACCACCTACAACGCGGATCTCGCGCTTGAGTACAAGGAGGCCGCCATCAAAGAGCTGACCGCCGCCGGCGCAACGTTCCCGATCATCATCTACACGCCGTACAACACCGGCTCCACCTATGATACGCAGCGCGTGCAGGTGTTCGAGCAGATGCTTGAGCGCGTCCTCGGCACCGATTACATCGACGTGCAGCTCGAGGGCTATGCGGATACCGACTATTCCAACAGCACGATGCGCGCAGGCAACTACTGCATCATGCGTTCCACCTGGATGGCCGACTATCTCGATCCACTGTCCTACACCGACCCCTTCCGCATCGTCCAGAACCGCACGAACTTCATCTACATGGCGGAAGGCCTCAGCAAGGTTTCCGATACCTATGTGGAAGGTTCCTACGAGGGCAAGGATGGCCGTTACTACTATGACATCGTGTACGATAACATGGCAAACGCGGCCAACAGCGAGTATGTCGACCTCAACGCGCGCTACAATGCGTTCGCGGAGTGCGAGAACTGGCTTGTGAACGAAATGTGCTTGGTCATCCCGTATATGCGCGGAGGCACGGGCTACATGGGTTCTTCCCTGATGCCGTTTGAATCCCAGTATGCGGCGTTCGGCGCATCCTCCGGCCGCTATAAGTACCAGTACATCTACGAGGATGGCATCAACACCGAGGAATACTATGAGGCGTATGCAGCCTGGCAGCAGGAGCGCGAAGCGAAGCTGGCCGAGCTCGACGCACAGGGCAAGGTCTTTGGCGTTGACTACTAAGACGAACCAGACATTTTAGATGCATCGCTCTCCCGCCCGTGCCGCCGCAAACGCGGCGGCACGGGCATCCGGGGGCGGCGCCAAGGGCAGAGGCTGCCCAGTTTCGTGCCGGCAGACACGGCCCGGCTTTGCCGGCAGGGAACCGTGTTTTAGGCAGCCTCTTTACTTAAAACAAGAAACTGCAACAACAAACCCAAAGGTGAGGTGTAAGGATTGGAACTCGTTAAATACATTTTGGGACGCCTGGGAAGATCGCTCATTTCGCTGTTCCTTGTGCTCGTGATCGTCTTCCTGCTGATGCGTCTGCTGCCGGTGGAAACCTATTATGGCGACCGGACCGACCGCCTGACGGATGAGACCAAGCAAGCGATCCTGAAGGATCTCGGGCTGGATCTGCCGATCCACGTCCAGCTATGGAACTATTTGAAGGACCTCGCGCATTTCGACCTCGGCGAATCCATCACCTATTACACGGGCAAGCCCGTCTGGAGCATCATGGAGCCGAAGATCGGGTATTCGCTCCGCTTCGGGGCGGCGTCGCTCGTGATCTCCCTCGTGCTCGGCATCAGCCTTGGCATCCTGATGGTGCGCACCAACGGCAAGGCGCCGGATGTGCTCGGCAACGCGTTTATCCTGTTCATCAACGCCGTGCCTTCGGCGGTGTACTATCTGTTCATCCAGTTCCTGGGCACGAAGTTGCTGAACATCGGCATGCTGTATAAGGAGGGGAATTTCTCGACCTGGATCCTCCCCGTGCTCTCCATGTCCCTTGGCAGCATCGCCTCCTATGCGATGTGGACGCGCCGCTACATGATGGATCAGATCAACTCCGATTATGTGAAGCTCGCCCGCGCAAAGGGCCTTACGGACAAGCAGATCATGGTCAAGCATGTGCTGCGCAACGCGTTCGCACCCATGGCGCAGAACCTGCCCTCCTCCATCATCTTTACGATCTCGGGCTCCCTTTACATTGAGTCGCTGTATTCCATCCCGGGTACCGGCGGCCTCCTCGTGAACGCGATTAAGGCGCAGGACAACCCGCTCGTGCAGATGCTCGTCATGTTCTACGCGGTGCTGAGCGTCGTCGGCATGCTGCTGGGTGACCTTGCCATGATGGTCTGCGACCCGCGCATTACATTCACCAAGAAAGGGGGCAGCCGCTGATGACGAACGTAATGAAGAAGATGAACAACATGAGCGATGAGGAGCTTTTCCAGTTTATTGAGTTCGACAGCTCCCGCGCCGAGTCCATAAGCTATTCCGGCTATTCCTATTGGCGGAGCACCCTCAAGGTGTTCATGAGCAAGCGTTCTACGCGGATCATCCTGTACTTCCTGATCGCGCTGCTCGCGTTCACGTTCATCCAGCCGTATCTGCCCGGCCAGAAGAGCCCGACGGAGATCTTCATCAACCCGGAGACCGGGCGGCAGTACCGCAGCCTCCAGCCGAATTCTGAGTTCTGGTTCGGCACGAACACCATCGGCCAGGATCTCTGGTCCCGCATTTGGAGCGGCACGCGCACGACGATGCTCATCGCGGTCGTAGCCGTTGCAAGCAGCACGGTCATCGGTATCATCGTCGGCGCGATCTGGGGCTATGTCCGCGTGCTTGACCGGCTCTTTACCGAAATCTACAACGTCATCAACAACGTCCCGACGACGGTGCTGCGCATGCTCATTACCTATATCATGAAGCCGAGCGTCGGCACGCTGATCTTCGCCATGTGCCTCACGAACTGGGTGGGCATGGCAAAGTGGATCCGCAACCTCATCATTATTATCCGCGACCGCGAGTATAACCTCGCATCCCGCTGCCTCGGCACGCCCACGCGCCGCGTGATCGTCAGGAACCTGCTGCCGCAGATCGTATCCGTCGTGATGCTGGACATCGCGCTCTCCATCCCGGGCGTGATCGGCTCCGAGGTGTTCCTGACCTACATCGGCCTGGGCCTGCCCGTTGAGACTCCGTCGCTGGGCAACCTGATCGATGAAGGCCGCCGCGTGATGATGAACCTCTCGCAGACATACCAGCTGATCTTCCCGGCGATTGTCGTCGCGGCGATTACGATTTCCTTCTACGCGCTGGGCAACAAGTTTGCGGATGCATCCGACCCGCGCAACCACGTTTAAGGAGGGCATGGCAGATGGAACAGCAAAAGCAAAACGAAAGTGAAGTCATTCTCTCGGTCAAAGACCTTGTGGTGAAATTCTCCCTGCGCGGGCAGGAGCTGACGGCGCTGCGCGGCGTTTCCATGGATCTGCACAAGGGTGAAAGCCTTGCGATCGTGGGCGAGTCCGGCTCCGGCAAGAGCGTGTTCTGCAAGTCCTTCATCGGCATGCTGGACAAGAACGGCTGGATCGAATCCGGAGAGATCTGGTATAACGGCACGGACATCTCCAAATATAAAAAGGACGAGGACTGGATCAAGATCCGCGGCAAGGAGATCGCCATCGTGTTCCAGGACCCGATGACTTCCCTCAACCCGCTGCAGACCGTCGGCGCGCAGATCCGCGAGGCGCTGGAGCTCCACCAGGGGCTCAAGGGCGTTGCGGCGCAGGAAAAGGCCATCGAGATCCTGAGCGACGTTGGAATCCTGGAGCCGGAGAAGCGCGTGAAGGATTACCCGCACCAGTTCTCCGGCGGCATGCGCCAGCGCGTGGTCATCGCCATCGCCATGGCCTGCAACCCGAAGATCCTCATCTGCGACGAGCCGACCACCGCGCTCGACGTGACCATTCAGGCGCAGATCCTGGCGCTGCTCAAGCAGCTCCAGCAGAAATACCACCTGACGATCATCTACATCACCCACGACCTTGGCGTTGTCGCCAATGTGGCGGACCGCGTGGCCGTCATGTACGCGGGCGACATCGTGGAGATCGGCACCTGCGAGGAGGTATTTTACACCCCGCAGCATCCTTACACCTGGGCGCTGCTCAGCTCCCTGCCGCAGCTTGGCATCAAGGGCGAGCCGCTCTACTCCATCGAAGGCACGCCGCCGAACCTCTTCACGGAGATCCGGGGCGATGCGTTTGCCCCGCGCAACCGCTACGCCATGCAGATCGACCTCCTGGAGCGCCCGCCGTATTTCGAGGTTTCCCCGACGCATAAGGCGCGCACTTGGCTGCTCGACCCACGCGCGCCCAAGGTCGAACCGCCGAACACCTCCATCGCAAAAGCGATGGAATCCCATGCGAAGCATGCGGCCGCGAACACCAAGAAGATCTCCGGTGAAAAGCTCGTGGAGGTCAAGGATCTCGTCGTGCAGTTTGGCTCGAGCCGCAAGCCGTTCGTCGCGGTCAAGGGCGTGAGCTTCGACATTTACAAGGGCGAGACGTTTGGCCTCGTCGGCGAGTCCGGCTCCGGCAAAACGACCATCGGCCGCGCGATCATCC
>OJPD01001719.1_pt1 | contig 10025 bp, 8 predicted proteins | sample 1598371 | NCBI WGS metagenome assembly OJPD01 (sample SAMN03922478, study PRJEB24848) | human gut metagenome | isolation source: stool sample | host: Homo sapiens | place: Germany | collected 2010-11
TACGAGATTGCCTCTTGTCTCGTGGGCTCGGAGATGTGTATAAGAGACAGGCGTCAGCGGCTCGTAGTCGAGTCCCCATGCATCGGCGACGGGCTTGTAGACCACCTTGCCCTGCACGATGTTGAGTCCCAGTTCGAGTTCGCGGTTCTCCCGGCAGGCCCGCCGCCACCCCTTGTCGGCCAGCTGGATGGCGTAGGGAAGCGTCGCATTGGTGAGCGCCAGCGTCGAAGTATAGGGCACCGCACCCGGAATATTGGCCACACAGTAGTGCAGGATGCCGTCCACATAATAAACGGGGTCCTCGTGCGTCGTAGGCCGCGACGTCTCGAAGCAGCCGCCTTGGTCGATGGCCACGTCGACCATCACCGTGCCGGGTTCCATCTCCTTCAGCATATCGCGCGTGACGAGCTTCGGAGCCTTGGCGCCCGGAATCAGCACCGAGCCGACGACCAGATCGGCGTGCTTGAGTTCCTCGCGGATGTTGTATTCCGAAGACATCAGGGTTTTGACGTTCTTGGGCATCACGTCGGCAAGGTACGTGAGACGCTGCAGCGAAATATCGCAGATCGTGACGTCGGCTCCCGTTCCGGCGGCCGTACGCGCCGCGGCCGTGCCGACCACGCCTGCGCCGATGACAAAGACCTTGGCGGGTTTCACGCCCGGAACGCCGCCCAGCAGAATGCCCTTGCCGCCGCGGGGTTTCTCAAGGAAGTAGCGGCCCTCCTGCGTGGCCATGCGGCCCGCGACCTCGGACATCGGGATCAGCAGCGGCAGGGAGCGGTCGGCCCGTTCGACGGTCTCGTAGGCGCAGCACACCGCCCCGCTGTCGATCATGGCGCGGGTGAGGGGTTCGCTGCTGGCGAAGTGGAAGAAGGTGAAGACCAGCTGGTCCTTGCGGATCAGCTTGTACTCAGGGGCGATCGGCTCCTTGACCTTGATAATCATCTCGGCGCGGGCGTAGACGTCTTCGATCGTGGGAAGCATCTCCGCCCCTACCGCCGTATAGGCATCATCGGCAAAACCGCTGTTCACACCGGCCGAAGCCTGCACATAAACCTTGTGACCCCGTTTGGTCAGCTCCTGAGCGCCGGAGGGGGTGAGAGCAACGCGGTTCTCGTTGTTCTTGATCTCTTTGGGAATACCGATAATCATGGAATTTTGAAGTTTTAATGGTTTTTCGACCTTTAAGTTACGAATTCCATGTCGAAATCCAAAAAAATCGGCCATTTTTTTACTTGCGTCCTAAAATCGGTAAGAGACTGTAAGATAGAACGAACGGGGATAGGCATAGGTAAGGCGCGTCGCATGGGGCGCATAGCAGAGCGTGTCGCCCGAACGGATGCGGCGCACGCGCTGCGACTCGTAAGCGCTGTAAACGATGTCGCCGTCGCCCAGCAGATTGCGCAGGATCAGCGACGCCGTCAGCCGCGAACGGTCGAACCAGAAGGTTTTGAAAAGCGCGGCGTCGAGGGTAAAGGCGTCGCCGAGCCGCTGCTGGCGGGTGAAGGCGTCGAACATCTCCCGCGTCGTGCCGCCCTGACGGGCGATCCGCTCGGTGCGCCGCAGCAGCGACGGTTCGACGTAACGCGCGCCGGCGTATCCCGCCGAAGTTTTGAATCCCCACCCTTTCGGGCCGAAATAACCCAGTTCGGCGCAGGCCGTCAGCTGCGGCGCGCCGCCGGACGTACAACCTCTCAGGTGGCTCACGGCACGGGCGTCCACGACCGAATTGTCGACGTCGGAGATCACGGTTATCCGCGGGTTGCGGATGAATTTGTAACGCCCCGCAGATGCGGCGAATGACAGACTCCAGCGGTAAGAGAGCCGGATGTCGGCGGCGGCTTCGACGCCGCAGGCCATGCGTCCGATCCGCGTCGCAGCCATGTCGCAGAATACGCCCGCCATGTCGTCGTAGTAACGGCGGGTCTCGACGCCGTCGAACATCGCCAAGAGATAAGCCGAAAACCGCAGGGTCAGCGTTTCGCCCGTACGGCTGTAATTGATTTCGGCGGCATAGCGGCGTTCGGGACGGGGATCGTCGATGACGCGGTTGTTGTACTGCGGCTGGTAGAAAAGGTCCGCGGCGTCGGACAGCACGGCTTCGGCGGCAGCCGACGCTTCGAGGTAACTGCGGGGCGAGAAGGCCCAGCCGGCGGTCGCCCTGAGGGTATAGGGCGTAAACCGCACCCGGCGCGAACGGCCGTACGACTGCGCGCCGGGGAAAAGCTCCTTCTCGTAATACCCGCGGCGGCAGACTGCGGCGGCGCCCAGCGAAAGGACGAGATCGGCGCGGAAGCGGTCGGAGCGGTATTCGGCATGCAGCCGCGCATCGGCTCGGCGCGTCGTCAGCGCATAATCGTAGCCGAACCTGCCGCCCTTGCGGATCGTGCGGCCGGGGTGCCGCAGGTCGTTCTGCAGAAGGTTGCTGTAGGTATCGTCGTCCACCAGATACTGGTCGATGTCGGTGATATACTCCGCACCCAGCAGGTCGCGCATCTGCTTGTAATTGCGCGACCGCGCATGGCGGAGAACCAGCCCGTAACGCAGTGTCAGCCGGGCGTCGAGCGCAGTCGTAAACAGGGCGCTGAAGTTCAGGTCGCCGAGCCGCTCGGCGCGGTCTTCGAGGGCATAGACGGCATGGCCCGCCGCCATGCGGTTCTGGGCGATCAGTTCGTCCCAGTCGATCTGCGTATAGCGCGCGTCGCCGGCCCGCCACGCCTGCTCGGTCTCGCGGTCACCGGTATAACCGGGCAGGTAACGGTAGTTGTCGGGCATCGGCGTGCGTGCGTCGTACCATCCCAACGCACTGTATTTGCGCGTGCCGTACTCCGCGCTGAAATCGGCGGCAAACGACGTCGATTGCGAAACCGGCATCCGGTAGGAGAAGACAGCCAGCGGCACGAATTCCCGCCGCACGCGCGAATTGCGGACCTTGCCGTGCTGGAATCCCCATGCGGGGTTATAGAGCCGGTCGCCCGTAAGCCGGAACGCCTCTTCGGCCGAGGAGAGACGCGTACCCCGGACTGAGGGCGGAACGATGAGCGTCAGGCTCAGGTTGTGATCGTCGCCGAACCGCTTCGCGGCGCGCAGACTCGCAGTCAGCGCATTGGTGAAGACGCCTTTGACGTGCATGTCTCGCCCCGTACGGGCGTCGAGGGCCGCCGTGCCACTCCAATCGCGGCCGAGCGGTTCGGTGACGGACAGCCGCGCCCCGGCCAGATAATTACGGTCCGTAAAGCTGACGGCGGCATAGCGCGACGCCTGCGGGTAATCGTCGGCAAAACGGAACAAACGCAGGCCGCCGGCACCGCCCGTCGTGCCGTCTGCCGCGGCAAGACCGCCATAGCGGACTTCATCGGCCCCCAACAGGCGCATCGCCCCGAAATAGCGCGACGAAAGCCGCACGCCCCCGACCGAAGCGGATTCGTCGCGGTAATTCAGTCCCCGGCGTTTCACGGAGACGTAAGGCAGATTGAAGGCGGTATGTTCGGCATAGAGGTCGGGAGTCGTCTGCACGGCACGGTAAAACAGCGTCGAGTCGGTCAGCAGAAGCGGCGTACGCTCCTCCTGCCGGGCGGCGTAGGGATAATATTCGTCATCGGGATGCTGGGCCGCGGCACCGCAGACGGTGAGCAGACCGAGCAGCAGACAACCGTATTTCGGGATCATGCACAGCGACTTTTCGGAATACAAATATAACCAATTTTACCACTTCGCCAATAAAAAAACAGATGTGTTTACAGCGGCAATTCAACAATTACAACACAAATTCAACTTATTATTATTTTATTTGAATTTATTTTACTATATTGTCTATAATTCCAACAAACCACCTACATATTATTCACCACCCACTAAAACTTATTTCCTATGAAAAAACTTTCAGAATTCAGAAAAAAACTTCTTTACAGCCTTTATGGTTGCAGGTAGTGGATTGCTTTCGAGCAATTGCAGTAATGACGATCTGACCGTCGATCGGACAGTTCCGGATGACGTGGTCGCAACAAGATCCAGTGCATTCCATTGGACCTGTCCAGATTCCAAATGCGGATTCGATCTAAATGCGGGTTGGCAAAGTCATTGTGGCAGACCCGGATGTAAAGAAGAATACAGCGATAGTCACGGTATTTTGATTCTCACATTTGCCGATTACATTAAGAACACCGTAGGATTCGACACGGGAGGAGGTGGTGGTGCGGGATTTGATTATAACCGAATCGAATTACCTAATGGAAAATTTCCGAAATTCGCACCGGAGCCGTGGTACGAGACCCCCTGTGCCATGAAGTATTACAACGAACTTAGAAATTCCTCGCAATACAGACTGACACCGGGCTATGCGGAAGCAGTCGAATACGCATGGTATCGGACCGTGCGGATTCTCTATCCTAAATACCACAATTCGACAACCGTAGAAAGAGAATACACAAGATTTCTACTCAACGAAGGGCGAAACTTAACGGGATTTAAAGGTTCGGGGATACTTGATGCCAGCGAAGCCGCCGTTAAAGTGTTTGCAACGTGCAGATAAATGTTTTTTAAGCTGCTCAATTATTATTGAGCAGCTTTTATTATTTTAACATTTCAATTATGAAAACCATATTAAAATCACTGTCAATAATTATCCTTGTTGTGGCGATGGCAGGGTGTGCGGCGCAAAAGGGCGGAAATAAAGCAGACACATTCGGATCGGAAGCGCTTTATATACAAGCATTGAAAGCATTGAAAAACCGAAATTTTATTATCAAAATAAACGAGTTCTATTTCCCGTCGGACAAGGCTCCGGTTAATTCCACAAACAGTTATGTGTCCATGCAAGGAAACCATGCCGTCATCCGGATGTCACAGGATTTTCCATCCGCTTTTTCCTCGAACCGCGATACGGAGAGCGATGCCGTGGAAATATCAGACGGAGAACGTAAAAGAAAGGGCAACATGCAATTTCATATGAAAATCAAAGGCGCTGAAAAATGGCAGGACAAAGAATTAATAATCATACTATATAATAATACGAATCAATGCTTTGTTCGTCTACATGGAGGGTACGCGGGAGTCAATGTCATAAACTTCAAAGGGCATATTTACCCAATGGCAGAGGTTATAGAAAAAACGAATTGCGGTAAAGACGTCTGATTTACTTAAAATTATCCATCATGAAAACCACACTGAGAATATCCGCTGGAATTATGCTGATCATGGCTTTAGCAGGCTGTGCGGCGCAAAAGGGCGGGAATAACACCGGTAAAAGCACAGCGGAAGAGGTGCTTTACAAGCAGGCGATTCAGGCGCTCGATGAACGAAAATTCATTATCGAAGCGACCGAGTTTTACTTTCCCGGCGGCAAGCCCCCGACTAAATCGGAGACTAACAGCCAGATATTCATGGATGGCAATAAAGCTGTTATCCGGTTCTCGCCGGACCTTTTTCCCCGATCCCCCATGGACCATTGGAATATAGAGGACGATGCCGCAGAAATAACGAAAGGCGAACATAAAAAAAACGGCGACATACAGTTTTGCATGAAAATAGACGGTGCTCAAAAGTGGCAGGACAAAGAACTGATAATCATACTGTATAAAAATACGAATACCTGCTTCGTGCATGTCAACGGAGGATATTCCGGTCATAATATCGTCGATTTCAAAGGATACGTATACCCGCTGGCGACCGAATGACACAAAACCGGGAGACCTTTTCAAAGGGTCTCCCGGTTCGAATAACATGATCGTCGGAATCAGACGGTTTTCAGCACTTCGAGCAGCAGGTCCCAGAATTTGGGAACCGTGGCGATTTCGAGCCGTTCGTCGGGCGAGTGCACGCCGCGCAGGGTCGGGCCGAACGAGACCATTTCCAGTTCGGGGTATTTTTCGAGGAACAGGCCGCACTCCAGTCCGGCATGGATCGCACGGACCTTGGGATCGGCGCCGAACAGCCGTTTATAGGCATCGACCGTCTTTGCGAGCAGGGCCGACTGCGGGTCGGGCGTCCAGCCCGGATAGCCGTCGGAGTGAGCGACATCGGCCCCGGCCAGCGCAAATACCGATTCGACCATCTGCATTACATAGGTCTTGGCGCTCTCGACGGACGACCGCTGGGACGAGGTGACGACGATGCGGTCGTCCCCCACGAATTTGACCGAAGCGAGGTTGGTGGAGGTCTCGACCAGCCCCGGCACGGCGAACGACATGGCGATCACGCCGTTGGGCACGCCCACCAGCGAATAGACCAGTCCGAACTGCGTCCGGGCGTCGAGCACCCGATCGACCTGCGGCATTTCGTTGAGCGTGATCTTGAAGTTGGGTTCGCGCAGACGGAACTCGGCTTCGAGATCGGCGGCGAAAAGTTTGTAGCGCTTGATGAACTCATCCTTGAACCGGACCGGAACGCCGAAGATCGCATAGGCCTCGCGGGGAATCGCATTGCGCAGGTTGCCGCCGTCGAACCAGCTCAGCTTCAGCTCGTTGCTCTGCATGCCGTCCCACAACAGACGTGCGACGGTCTTGTTGGAATTGACGCGGCCCTTGTCGATGTCGTCGCCCGAATGTCCGCCCTGCAGGTCCGAGACATCGACCCGGAAGAAAGCGTAGTTTTTCGGAGCCTCCTCCATCGTATAGCGGAACGTGGCGACCGTGTCGATGCCGCCGGCGCAGCCGATGAAGATCTCGCCCTCGTCCTCCGAATCGAGGTTGACGAGGTATTTGCCCGTAAGCATATCTTCGCCCAGCTCGAAGGCCCCGGTCAGACCCGTCTCCTCATCGACCGTAAAGAGCGCTTCGACGGGGCCGTGCTCCACGGAGGGGTCGATCAGGACAGCCAGCGCGGCGGCCATGCCGATACCGCAGTCGGCGCCGAGCGTCGTGCCTTCGGCCCTGACCCACCCGCCGTCGATGCGCGTGCGGATCGGGTCCCGGTCGAAATCGAACTCCACGTCGGAGTTCTTCTCGCAGACCATGTCCATATGCGACTGGAGGATAACCGTCGGACGGTTCTCGAAGCCCGGCGTGGCGGGCTTGCGCATCACCACGTTGCCGATGGCGTCCTTCTTGTATTCGAGATTGTGCTTCCGGGCGAAATCGACCAGAAATTCGATGATCCTGCCCTCCTTCTTCGAGGGGCGCGGAACCCGTGTGATGGCGTCGAACTGTTCCCAGACGATGCGGGGTTCCAGATTGGTAATTGCTGACATATCCTATGATAAATTAAAGTCCGTTCTTCATCCCCCGCCGGATTTCCGGAACGTTCTGCGAATCCGGCTCCGCAGAGCGAGGGTATTTTTTACAAAGATATTAAAAACAGCGCAATTCGCGGTATCTCAGGTCCTGTTTTTTGCAGCGGAAACGCGGCGGGCAAATAAATTTGCTTTTACATGCCGGTTCGATTATCTTTACGCAAAAAAACGGAGACCATATGACCGATTTCAGGATAGGACACGGATACGACGTGCATGCGCTGGCGGACGGCCTGCGGCTGGTACTGGGCGGAATCGAGATTCCCCACACGAAAGGATGCGTCGCGCATTCGGACGGCGACGTGGCGATACACGCCGTATGCGACGCGCTGCTGGGCGCTGCGGCGCTGGGCGACATCGGGCTGCACTTCCCCGACACGTCGGACGACTTCGCGGGAATAGATTCGAAAATTCTGCTCCGCAGGGTTGCTGCGCTGCTGCGCGAACGGGGATACGAAATCGGGAATGTCGATTGTACGATCCGGATGCAGCGGCCCAAGCTCCGGCCCCATATCGACGCGATGCGCGCCGCAATGGCCGGTGCAATGGGCGTAGGCGATGACCGGGTGTCGGTCAAAGCTACGACCACAGAGCATCTCGGTTTTGAAGGGCGCGAGGAGGGAGTTTCCGTCTCGGCCGTGGCATTGATCTACAAAAGCTGAGCCAAAACGGCTTGGCGAATAAAAAAAACGGAGCGGCTTTTCGGGGCCGCTCCGCTTGTTCCGGGATTTTCCGCCGGCGTCAGTCTATCCGTCGGAACTTCGGATCGCCCATCCGCTTGTTCCACAACCAGCCGACGTAACGCATCGTAACGTCGGGCGTCAGCAGCGTCAGCACCGTCTCGCCGGTAGCCGTCGAAACGGCAAATTCGGCGTGATAGACCCTATTGCCGTCGGCGACATCGAACGAGATGCACCACCCCCACTGCAGGCGCGCGGCCTGATAACTGCGGATCGACATCGAGTCGAAATTAAGCATTTCGACATATTGCGTAACGCCCCGTTCGGTAGGCAGGTGGATTTCGACGTGATCGACGAACATGCCGAAAAAGAAGTAGTCGGCATAGATGCTGCGGATAAGGCCGCCGGGAATCTCCTGCATGCTGTTCGGAAAGAACATGTAGTCGCGCGACTGCACCAGCGAGTCGATCTTCTGCGCATAGAGTCTGGCCCGGTAGGCCCGGCGTTCGGGGCGGGTCATGCCGCGGGCTGGGTCTTCATAGACCGTCGTGTGCTCGACGAGCTGCACAGGCTGCTGCTGGACGGGAACCACGGTCGTCTGCGGCACGCTGTCCACGGCCGAAGTGCCCAGCGAAAACTGCGGGGAGGACGGAACCTGCGGAGAGGATGAAGCTTGCGGAGACTGGGCGGTCGCTTGCGAAGACGGTGCAGCCGCTTGCGGAAACTGGGCGGCGACCGGCATCAGCCAGAAAAGAGCCGCCGCGCAGAGGAGCGCCCGGCCTGTTTTCAACCGCCGCAGGACAAAAGCCCCCGCCGAAGCGGGGGTTTCTGACAGCGGACTGCATTCCTGCGGTTCCGGCACTGCGTCCGGCGTGCGGCCTTCCGCAGGATGCCGCCGGAAACGTTCCGGACTTGCCGGCGCGGCGGCGCGGCGCACTGCCCCGCCCTCCGGCGACGGGGTGCGGAACCCCGTCCGGCTTTGCAACCCGGATTTCATACTAATAGAGCTGGGAAATGCTTCCGGAGTACTCCACGGGGTTGTACCACGGATTGGTGATCGTCAGGTTGGCGCCGCCCGTACGGGTGAAGATCTCGAAGGTGAAGGTATAGGTCGAAGCCGAGAAGAGCGAAGTCGAGAAGGTCACCATCCAGCCTTCGTGGGTCTGCTCGGTCGTATATCCCTGCACGTTGGGAACCGTATAGTTGAGTATCATGACGTAGTAAGGCGGCACGTAGCCTTTGATGTAAGGCAGGCAGATGTCCACCGTACCGTCCCATACTCCGACGTTGAAGGCCGGATTCATGATCTGACGCATGGGGCCGGCCGGCTGGCGCTGCATGGTCTGGGGGTTGAACTGGAAATTGCGCGAAAGGATGACCGAATCCATCGTTTTCTCAAAACTGGCGATACGGTCCGCACGTCTTTTCTCACGCACCTCGCGGCGCTCTTCTTTGGGCGACAGATTCTTTTTCTGTCCGATCACGGTAGCGCCGACTACGCAGAGCAGCAGGCCCACGACGATAATAACTGTTTTTTTCATAGCACATAAAAGATTTGTACGGCTATGAAGTGCAAAATCGGTGCCTAACTGCTTAGCGTAGTGACTAAAGTCCCAGTTTTTTCAGGAATTCGCCCGTGTAGCTGCGTTTGCAGCGGGCTACCTCATGCGGCGTACCGGCGGCGACGATCTCGCCGCCCGCGGCTCCGCCTTCGGGTCCGATGTCGATGATATGGTCGGCGACCTTGATGACGTCGAGGTTGTGCTCGATGACGATGACGGTGTTGCCGCGCTCCACGAGTTTGTTCAGCACCTCCAGCAGCAGGCGGATATCTTCGAAATGGAGTCCCGTCGTAGGCTCGTCGAGGATATAGAGCGTGCGGCCCGTGTCGCGCTTCGAAAGTTCGCTCGCCAGCTTGATGCGCTGGCTCTCGCCGCCCGACAGCGTGGTGCAGGGCTGGCCGAGGGTCAGGTAGCCCAGTCCCACTTCCTGAATGGCGCGGAGCTTCTGGTAGATGTTGGGAATGTTTTCGAAAAACTCCACGGCCATATTGACCGTCATATTCAGCACGTCGTCGATATTCTTGCCCTTGTATTTGACCTCCAGCGTCTCGCGGT
>OJPD01001723.1_pt1 | contig 10008 bp, 7 predicted proteins | sample 1598371 | NCBI WGS metagenome assembly OJPD01 (sample SAMN03922478, study PRJEB24848) | human gut metagenome | isolation source: stool sample | host: Homo sapiens | place: Germany | collected 2010-11
AGCGTCAGATGTGTATAAGAGACAGGTGCGACGGAGTTATAAATATTTCAGCTCCGACGGTGGCGAGGGATTTAGGTCTTAATGAGGTTAAGGTCAGAAAAGATTTGGCGATTGTGAGCCGTGGCGGAGGAAAGCCGAAAACAGGGTATATTCTCAGTTCTATTGTAGAGGATATTGAGAGTTTTTTAGGCTATGATAATCTAAAGGACGCAATTATTGCCGGAGTTGGAAATTTGGGGAGTGCGCTTTTGTCGTACAAAGGGTTTTTAGAATACGGCATGAATGTTGTCGCCGGATTTGACACAGATCAAAACATTATAGGCAAAACGATTCACGGCAAAAGGATATATGATATATCCGAGCTTTCCGAAACCGTAAAAAAGTTAAATATCCGTCTTGGAATAATAACCGTGCCGTCAGAATATGCACAGCAGGTTTGCAACGAGATGGTTAAAGGCGGAATTCTTGCTGTCTGGAATTTCGCACAGGTACAGCTCGTCGTCCCTGACGGAGTGATTGTACAAAACGAAAATATGGCAGCATCACTCGCAGTTCTGTCAGCGATGATAGAATAACTTCAAGTTTACAAATATTTTATGAATAGGAGAGATTCACTTATGAGTAACAAGAAAGAAACTGCTGAAAAGACATTTGACGTTGTAGACAGCGTTGAGGCACTTGAGGCAAGACTTGCTGAGCTTAGGGCAGCTCAAAAAGAGTTTTCGACTTTTTCTCAGGAAAAGGTTGACGAGATTTTTAAGGCTGCGGCATCAGCTGCGAACAAGCAGAGAATACCTTTGGCAAAGCAGGCTGTTGAAGAAACAGGAATGGGAGTTGTTGAGGATAAGGTAATAAAGAACAACTACGCAGCAGAGCATATTTATAATGCTTTTAAAAACACAAAGACCTGCGGAATCATTGAAAGAGATGAGTCATACGGAACTATAAAGGTAGCAGAACCTATCGGTGTAATTGCTGCTGTTATTCCTACAACTAACCCTACATCTACAGCTATTTTTAAATCTCTTATCGCACTTAAGACAAGAAACGCGATCATAATTTCTCCTCACCCAAGAGCAAAGGCTTGTACGATCGCAGCCGCTAAGGTAGTTTTAGACGCAGCTGTTGCAGCCGGAGCTCCTAAGGGAATTATTGCTTGGATTGATGTTCCTTCGCTTGAGCTTACAAACACAGTTATGAAGGAAGCGGATATAATCCTAGCAACAGGCGGACCGGGAATGGTTAAGGCTGCTTATTCAAGCGGAAAGCCGGCGCTCGGAGTTGGTGCAGGTAACACACCTGCTGTAATTGACGACACAGCTGACATTAAGCTTGCAGTGAACTCTATTATTCATTCTAAGACATTTGATAATGGTATGATTTGTGCTTCAGAGCAGTCGGTTATCGTTTTGAGCGACATTTATTCAGAAGTAAAGGCAGAGTTTAAGGCAAGAGGCTGCTACTTCCTCACTAAGGCAGAAACAGAAAAGGTAAGAAAGACTATTATCATTAACGGAGCATTAAATGCGAAGATCGTCGGACAGTCTGCCGCTAAGATCGCAGAGCTTGCAGGAGTTACAGTAGATCCTGATACAAAGATTCTTATCGGAGAGGTAACAAGTGTTGATATTTCCGAAGAATTTGCACACGAAAAGCTTTCACCTGTACTTGCAATGTATAAGGCTAAAAACTTTGAGGACGCTTGTGAAAAGGCAGACAGACTTGTTCAGGACGGCGGATTCGGTCATACTTCTTCATTGTATGTTAATGCCACTACTGAGAGAGAAAAGATCGATGCATTTGCTCTTAAGATGAAAACATGCCGTATTCTTGTAAACACACCTTCTTCACACGGCGGTATCGGTGACCTTTATAACTTCAATCTTGCTCCTTCTTTGACTTTGGGATGCGGTTCATGGGGCGGAAACTCAGTTTCTGAAAACGTTGGAGTTAAGCACTTATTAAACATCAAGACAGTTGCCGAGAGGAGAGAGAATATGCTTTGGTTCAGAGCGCCTGAAAAGGTTTACTTTAAGAAGGGCTGTTTGCCTGTTGCCCTTGATGAGCTTAAGAATGTAATGGGCAAGAAGAGAGCATTCATCGTAACTGACTCGTTCCTTTACAAGAACGGATACACAAAGCCTATCGAAGATAAGCTCGATTCAATGGGAATCGTTCATACAACATTCTCAAACGTACAGCCTGATCCGACGTTGGCTAACGCTATGGAGGGTGCAAAGGCAATGACAGCGTTCGAGCCTGACTGTATCATCGCAATGGGCGGAGGTTCAGCAATGGACGCTGGTAAGATAATGTGGGTTCTTTATGAGCATCCGGACGCTGACTTTATGGATATGGCAATGAGATTTATTGATATCAGAAAGCGTGTTTACACATTCCCTAAAATGGGAGAAAAGGCATATTTTATCGCCGTTCCTACTTCATCAGGTACAGGTTCTGAGGTAACTCCATTCGCTGTTATCACAGACGAAAAGACAGGAACAAAATATCCTTTGGCTGACTATGAGCTTCTTCCTAACATGGCAATCATTGATACAGACAACATGATAAGCGCTCCTAAGGGACTTACATCTGCTTCAGGTATTGATGCGTTGACTCACGCTCTTGAGGCGTATGCTTCAGTTATGGCAACAGATTATACAGACGGTCTTGCTCTTAAGGCTATCAAGAACATCTTCACATACCTCCCTGATGCATATGAAAACGGAAATGACATAATTGCAAGAGAAAAAATGGCTGATGCATCAACTATGGCAGGTATGGCGTTCGCTAACGCATTTCTCGGCGTTTGCCACTCGATGGCTCACAAGCTCGGTTCTTATCATCATCTCCCTCATGGAGTTGCTAACGCTCTCCTTATCACAGAGGTTATGAGATTTAACGTAGCAACTGCTCCTAGAAAGATGGGAACATTCTCACAGTATCAGTATCCTCACACATTGGAGAGATATGCTGAGTGTGCTCACTTTATTGGAATTTGCGGAAAGAACGATGAGGAAACACTTGAAAAGTTCATTGACGCTATTGAAGAGCTTAAGGCTAAAGTTGGAATTAAGAAGACAATTAAGGATTACGGCGTTGACGAGAAATATTTCTTGGATAACCTTGACAGCATGGTTGAGGATGCATTTGACGACCAGTGTACAGGAGCAAACCCAAGATATCCTCTTATGAAGGAAATCAAGGAGATGTACCTCAAGGCATATTACGGAAAGTAATTTGATTAATATGTCATAATAGTTTCGGCAGAAAAATACGGGTTTTTCTGCTGAAACTTTTTTGTAAACGAAGGGAAAAACTCTTGCCAAATTGCATAAAATATATTATAATAACGGTACAGTATATATTAATCATGCCTAAATTTGGCAACTTATATAGCTGATTTAAGATGTTTCCCGCCTCTATAGACGGCAGGTTTCACTTGATTTTTTCGGCGGGGGATATAGTTCACCCATCAAAAACGTTGAATGACGGGGCTCAGCCCCTTATGGAAAAAGCAGAGTCGGTAAAACTGCCGTGCTCTGCTTTTAGTCTGTTGAAAAAGCACACTTTTAAAATATTGTCGCGTAGGCGGACATGCGCCGACGCAGCGACACCTTGAGAGAAAATCGGCGGTGCGAGCCGATTTTCGATGAAAAGGGGTTTCCTAGGGGAAAAACGCAGAACGAGACGGGCAAAGCTGTCGAAGTGAGTGTGTTTGTCCCATGGGGATCGTTGTCGACTGTGTCGACACCGATCATACCGCTTACTATGTTGCTAAGTAAGCGGTATGATTTTACAGCGACAGTAAAAGTTTTGAAAGTGATTTTCCCAAAAGTTCGCCTGTATAAAACGCTTCGTCAAGCGAGTTGCCGTGTGCGCCGATTTCAATAAGTAATGCGCCGGGTGATAGACTTTGATTGTAGTTTCTGTAGTCAAACAGCACAGGTCTTGCAAGATCGGGATAATCCTTTTCAAGTTGGTTTTGAAGCGAGCAAGCTAAGTGAAAGTTTTTTATGTATTCGGGAACATATCCCGTTCCGTCATCTGCACAGGATATTATCATAAGCTGCGCTGCACTTTTTCCGTCGACCTCGCAAACGGGTGCAATTCTCGTCCCATCACTTCTTTCAATCGCATCACGGTGAATATCCAAAACTACTTTTATTGTAGGGTATTCCTCTAATATTGACGAAACAGTAGCGTAGCTTAAATCGTATGCGCTGTTGTAATCAGGATAATCATGTATGGTCTTTGCATGAACATAGCCTATTCCGTTTTCGTTCAGCTGCTTGCATATTCTCTCTCCGACCTCTACCATGTTTTTTGTTTCGTCAGTTGTTTTTGAATAAAACGATGTGTCGTAAAAATCTCGATTATACGGTTCAAAGCTCTCGGTAGTGTGAGTATGATAGATCAAAACCTGCGGCTCGTCAGAATTTTTGTCAATTGTAAAATCCGGAGTCTTACGGCTTTCCTCTAAAAGATATTCGTTTGTTAGATCGGTACAGTTTCTTACCTGACCGCCGCTGTCAAGCGTTAAAAATTGAGTGTCGTCATATACACCATATGTTGCACGTTCGATAGGACCGCAGTTTTTTTCCTGCGGATCAACATAAGGAATCGGATTTTGCTTCGCCATTTCATCTGTTTTAATTATTTTAGATGCGTTGCTCCTGTTTGTGTTTGCTTGTGTTTCGTTCGGTGCCATATCTATTGCAATTCCGGAATTGTTGTTTATTATAATGTTTCCGTAATCGGTAGACGGGGTATTTATAAGACGTGCGTTTATTACGCTTCCGATCTCTTTGAAAACGGCTGTGTTGTCGCCGAAGCTTAAGGCTGCAGAGGATTTACAGGTATCTGCGACGGCATCAATAATGCTTGGAAAAATATTTACACCGCCAAGAAGTATCATTGGCAGACTTACTGCCGATACAATTACGGCACAGGCTCTGACAGCGTGTTTTTTCAGGTTGTCCATATGTTTTTTACTCCTTTAGATGTTATACTAAATAATTATGTTTTTTCAGGGTAAAGTATTCCGGTTGACAGCCGAAAAATTTTGTGGTAAAATATTTGAAAGAACATTCTATTAAAGATGTATGATTTAAGCTTTTGCTGTGCAGGTATTATGTGCTGACGCAGCGGCATAATGAAAAAAATAATCTGCTTTGAAAGGAGAAGCGTTATGGATAATAAATTTGATAAGGGCTTTTGGACTATTATGGGAGCGTTGGTCTTGGTCGTGGCATCTGTGACATTATTTGTATATAGGCTTATGAGCAATAAAGCTTATTATGAAAAGTGGAAGGATTACGACGAGTGCGGTTTAATGTAACAAATGTAATTTTTAACTTTCGAGGTCGGCTTTATGCACGGCTTCTTTCTTTTTATAGGGAGTGAAAAAATGTCTGGAAAACGTAATAGAGCGGTGTTTATTATTGTTTTTACTCTGCTTGTTGTTATTGCTTTAATAGCTTTTTTGTTATTTAAATCTTCCGATGATGAGAAGGTTTATAATGAAAGCGAGCTTAATATTGAGAGAATTTTAAGCGAAGTCGATTTTAACCAAAACGGAAACGATGATTATACCGATATTTTGATAGGCGCTCGAAAGGACGCTGAGGCGATGCCCAAGTATGACGGAAGCTATGTGGCAGGGGGTTATCCTCCTGATAATATAGGCGTTTGCACCGATCTTGTTTGGAGAGCTTTTAAAGAAGCAGGTTACAGTCTTAAGGATATGCTTGACAACGACATTGCTGCATATCAAAGTGAGTATCCCAACTCTGATCCGCCTGATCCGAATATTGACTTTCGTCGGGTAAAAAACCTAAAGGTGTTTTTTGAAAAATATGCGAAAAGCCTGACCTGTGACATTGAAAGAGTTGAAGAATTTCAAGCAGGAGATATCGTTATTTTCGGTGACGACAATCATATCGGAATAGTGTCTGACAAGCGTGATAAAGACGGGCATACATATGTTTTACATAATACAAATCAAAAAAATCGTGAGGAGAACTATCTTTTAAAGCATATTCCTACCTCTCATTACCGTTTTGATGCATCAAAGATACCGCAAAACGTATTATGTGCATGGGAGTGAATTTAATTAAACTGTTTTGTTTGACATACAGCTTAGAGTGTAGTATAATTTAAAGTAACCGTATTTAAAAATACTGTTGATATTAAAATTTTTAAAGGAGGCGGCGTTTAATGATTAAGGTTTGTGAAGCGATGGTAAAATGTTTGGAGCAGGAGGGCATTAGGGTCGTCTTTGGCTATCCGGGTGCAGCAATTTGCCCGTTTTATGATGAGATTTATAAAAGTAATATTAAAAGCGTTCTTGTACGTCATGAGGTGAACGGCGGACATGCTGCCAACGGTTATGCGAGAATTTCGGGAAAACCTGCTGTGTGCATAGCTACAAGCGGTCCCGGAGCGACAAATCTTTTGACTGCAATTGCAACGGCTTATGCGGACAGCGTACCTATTGTTTGCATTACAGGACAGGTCAATTCCGAGCAGATAGGCTCGGACGCTTTTCAGGAAGCGGATATAACCGGAGCGGCAGAGCCGTTTATAAAGCATACATATCTTGTTAAGGACGGCTCGCAGATAGGAAGAATTTTTAAAGAAGCATTTTATCTTGCAGGATCGGGAAGGCCCGGACCTGTGCTTATAGATGTCCCTATGGATGTGCAGAATGCTCTTATAGATTTTTCATATCCGAAAACTGTTGACATAAGAAGCTATAAGCCTACGCAAAAGGGCAATGCTCTTCAGGTGAAGAGGGTAGTTAAGGAAATCAGCGATGCTAAAAAGCCTTTGCTGTGCGTAGGAGGAGGAGTATTTCTTTCCCATGCTAAAAATGAGGTAAGAGAGCTTGCAGAGATTTTTGATCTTCCTGTTATAACCACTATGATGGGAATTTCCGCCTTTGAAAGCGATGATCAAAGATTTTTCGGAATGCTCGGTATGCACGGGTCAAAAACTGCAAACAGAGCTGTAAGCGAATGCGATGTTTTGATTTTAGTAGGAGCCAGAGTAGGTGACAGGGCGATCGGGAACCCAACGGCTGTTGAAAAAACAACAAGAGTTATTCATATAGATATCGACCCTGCGGAAATAGGCAAGAATTTAAGAGCGGATATTCCGCTTGTCGGAGATGTGAAAACAGTGCTAAATCAGATTTTAAAATATGCACAAAAGCTTGATCATACCGACTGGATAGAAGAAATAAGAGGTTTTGACAAAAAGCCGGAGTTTTCAAAAACCAAAGACGGTACAGTTAATCCAAAGGAGTTTTTAAGCCTTTTGAGCGAGCATATGCCGGAATGTACTCATGTCGTTGCAGATGTCGGACAAAATCAGATATGGGCGGCGGCAAACTACAAAATGCACAGCGGAAGATTTTTAACCAGCGGCGGAATGGGAACTATGGGATATGCCGTACCTGCGGCAATCGGAGCGAAAATGGCAGATGAGGAGTCTGAGGTTTTGGCTGTCTGCGGGGATGGAAGCTTTCAGATGTCGTTCATGGAGCTTGCTACTGCTGTTCAGCACGGTGTGGACATTAAGGTTGTTGTAATGAAAAACAACTATCTTGGAATGGTGCGTGAGCTTCAGGATAAAGGATATGAAGGAAGAAGAGCGGCAGTTTCGCTTGACGGCTCACCCGATTTTATAAAGCTTGCTGATTCTTACGGAATCAGAGGTGTTAGAGTGACTGATAAGTCCGATATGGAGAAAGCATATGAGGCATTAAATAAGCCGGGACTTTGCATTATAGAATGCGTTGTTGACGATGACGAAAGCACACTTTAAAATTTTTGAAAGGAATGACAGATTAAATGAAACATACAATTTCGGTTTTGGTAGAAAATCACGCTGGTGTTTTATCGAGAATTTCAGGATTGTTTTCAAGAAGAGGCTTTAATATCGACAGCTTGGCAGTCGGAGTTACCGACGATCCTGAAATTTCAAGAATAACAATAATTGTTTCAGGCGATGATCATACTGTTGAGCAGGTTGAAAAGCAGCTCAATAAGCTTGTTGAGGTAATAAAAGTAAAAACTCTTAAAAAGGACGAAAAGCTTGAAAGACAGCTCGTTTTAATTAAACTTTCCGTACCTCTTGAAAAGAGAAGTGAAATTTTAACTATTGCTGATATTACCGGAGCTAAGGTAATTGATATTTCACAGACAACAATGACTCTTCTTTTAGCGGATACATATGCTCATGTTTTAAGATTTGAAGAAATAACAAAGCCTTACGGAGTCCTTGAAGAGGTAAGAACGGGTACTATTGCAATACAAAAGGGCTCGGAAACAATGACATTCAAAAAATAAACGCATTTTATTAATATACTGTTAATAAAATGATTGTAAAATATTAAGTTGATGCGAGATTATATGATCTCTAAGACATTATAAAAATTCAGGAGGACTAAACAATGGCAAAGATTTATTATCAGCAGGACTGCGACATCAATGTTCTCAGCGGCAAGACAGTAGCTATTATCGGCTACGGAAGTCAGGGACACGCTCATGCGCTCAACCTTAAGGAAAGCGGCGTTGATGTAGTCGTAGGACTTTATGAGGGAAGCAAGTCATGGGCAAAGGCTGAGAGCCAGGGACTTAAGGTCATGACAACAGCAGAGGCAGCAAAGGCAGCTGATGTAATTATGATTTTGATTCCTGACGAGAAGCAGGCAGCTCTTTACAAGAGCGAGATCGAGCCTAACCTTACAGAGGGTAAGACTTTGGCTTTTGCACACGGTTTTAATATCCATTTCGGTTGTATCGTTCCGCCTAAGAGCGTTAACGTAATCATGATCGCTCCTAAAGGACCGGGACATACTGTAAGAAGCGAATATCAGGTAGGAAAGGGTGTTCCTTGTCTTATCGCTGTTGAGCAGGATGCAACAGGCAACGCTACTGATATTGGACTTGCATATGCAGCAGGAATCGGCGGTGCAAGAGCAGGCGTTTTGGAAACAACTTTCAGAACTGAAACAGAAACTGACCTTTTCGGTGAGCAGGCTGTTCTTTGCGGAGGAGTTTGCGCTCTTATGCAGGCAGGCTTTGAAACTCTTGTTGAGGCAGGATATGACCCAAGAAACGCATACTTTGAGTGTATTCACGAGATGAAGCTTATCGTTGACCTTATTTATCAGTCAGGTTTTGCGGGAATGAGATATTCTATTTCAAATACTGCTGAATACGGCGATTACATAACTGGTCCAAAGATCATTACAGAAGATACAAAGAAGGCTATGAAGAAGGTATTATCTGATATTCAGGATGGTTCTTTTGCTAAGGAATTCCTTCTTGATATGTCATCTGCAGGATCTCAGGTTCACTTCAAGGCTATGAGAAAGCTTGCTTCTGAGCATCCGGCAGAAACAGTCGGAGCTGAAATCAGAAAGCTTTACAGCTAGAGCGATGAGGATAAACTTATCAACAACTAATTAACCTAAAATCAGCACAGTCGAGGTTAAGCTTCGGCTGTGTTTTTTTATTTTCTTATGTTTAAGTTGCTGAAGTTTTAGCCTGATAATGTCGTATTATGTGACGAAAACGTACATTTTATGTGTTATTTTTTTCATTCCTATTGACATGATAAATGCATATTATGTATAATATTATTCGATAGATAACAATAGCTTGTTTAAAGGGAGGAGTTGCACTTTTATGGCTGATTTACAAACAGCTTTAATTGAGAGGGTAAGCTCGGTACAAGCAAAACCCGAAAGACAGGAAGTACATATAAATAGTTCAAAAGCATATCATTTTGTCAAAAGAGCGTTTGATATAGCATTATCGTTGGTTTCTCTTGTTGTGTTAAGTCCTGTTTTTTTTATAGTATCGGCTGTTATATTTTTGTCTGACTTTCACTCTCCGATTTTTAAGCAGCAGCGTCTTACAAAGGATTCAAAGTTGTTTAACATGTATAAATTTCGTTCTATGCGAGTGGTAAAAGCTGCTACAGAGGCTTCTTTAA
>OJPD01001730.1_pt1 | contig 9978 bp, 11 predicted proteins | sample 1598371 | NCBI WGS metagenome assembly OJPD01 (sample SAMN03922478, study PRJEB24848) | human gut metagenome | isolation source: stool sample | host: Homo sapiens | place: Germany | collected 2010-11
TCTACACACTGCATATCGTCGGCAGCGTCAGATGTGTATAAGAGACAGATGCAGACATCACCTACGGCTGCTACGGCGTCTGGTGCGGCCTGATGCACATTCCCAGCCACATCATCCCTCTGAAGGATGACTTCACCCTCGACCCAGCCGACTATTACGGCCTGAACGAGACCATCGTTCTCGCCAACCCCAACGCCCCCACCGGTCTGGCCCTGCCCCGCAGCGCCATCGAGGGCATCCTGAAGGCGAACCCCAACAACGTGGTCATCGTGGACGAGGCCTATGTGGACTTCGGCGGCGAGAGCTGTGTACCCCTCATCGACCAGTACGAAAATCTGCTGGTCATCCAGACTTTCTCGAAGTCCCGTCAGCTGGCCGGTGCCCGTCTGGGCCTTGCGATGGGCAGTGCAAAGCTCATCGCCGACCTCAACCGGGTCAAATTCAGCCTCAACCCCTACAACATCAACCGCCTGACCCTGAAGGCCGGCAAGGCCGCGCTGGAGGATACGGCCTATTTCGAAAAGACCTGTGCCGCCATCGTCGAAACCCGCAGCTGGACGAAGCAGCAGCTGGAAGCGCGGGGCTTCACCGTGCTGGACAGCCGGGCCAACTTCCTCTTCGCCTCCACCGGGAAAAAGGGCGGCGGCGAGCTGTATCGGAAGCTGAAGGAAAAGGGGGTGCTGGTGCGCCATTTCGACGCGCCCCGCATCACCGACTGGCTGCGGATCACCATCGGCACGCCGGAGGATATGGAAGCCCTGCTGCGGGCGCTGGATGAAATTTTGGAGGGTTGAGCCATGCGGGAAGTGACCATAGAGCGGAACACGAACGAGACACAGATCGAGCTGACCCTGAACCTCGACGGCGCAGGCCGGTATCAGGTGGACACCGGGTGCGGCTTTCTGAATCATATGCTGGAGCTGTTCGCCCGGCATGGCCGGTTCGATCTGGTGCTCACCTGCCACGGCGATGTGGAGGTGGACTATCACCACACCACCGAGGATGTGGGCATCGCGCTGGGGCAGGCCTTTGCCGAGGCACTGGGCGATATGCGGGGCATCCACCGGTACGGCAGCTTCTACCTGCCGATGGACGAGGCCCTCATCCTCTGCGCCGTGGACATCTCGGGCCGCTGCACCCTGAACTGGGACATCCGCTGTCAGACCGAGAAGGTGGGCGACTTCGACGTGGAGTGCGCCAAGGAATTCTGGCTGGGCTTTGCCCGCAGCGTGCCCGCCACCGTCCACTTCGTCCAGTTCGCGGGCGAGAACACCCACCACATCTTAGAGGCGGCCTTCAAGGGCGCCGGCCGTGCGCTGGCCGACGCCGTCCGCATCGACGCCGCCCACCGGGACGAGATCCCTTCTACGAAAGGACTGCTGGTATGATCTGCATCATCGACTACGGCGTGGGCAACCTGTTCAGCCTGAAGTCCAGTCTGGCCCATCTGGGGCTGGACGCAGCGGTCAGCGCCGACCCCGCCGACATCCGTGCCGCCGACCGGCTCATCCTGCCGGGGGTCGGGGCCTTCGGGGACGCCATGGCAAAGCTCGAGGCCACCGGCCTTGTGCCGGTCATCAAGGAGGAAGCGGAGAAAAAGCCCCTCCTTGGCATCTGCCTCGGGATGCAGCTGCTGTTTGAAAAAAGCTTCGAATACGGCGAGCACCCGGGCCTCGGCTTTGTGCCGGGGCAGGTCTGCCCGCTGGCCCCTGACCTCGGCGATAAGACCCTGAAAGTGCCTCAGATCGGCTGGAACGCCGTCCACATCCTGCACGACGACCCGATTTTCAAGTACGTCCGGGACGGCGAGTATTTCTACTACGTCCACAGCTACTACGGCAAGAACTGCGCCGCCAACACGCTGGCCGTCAGCGACTATTCCCTCCCCGTCACCGGTGTGGTGAAGGCGGGCCGGGGGTACGGCACTCAGTTCCACCCGGAAAAGAGCGGCGACGCGGGACTGCGGCTGCTGCGGGCGTTCAGTGAGTTGTAAACTTAAAGGCGGCTTGCCCTCTCCGTCACCTTCGGTGCCACTCCCGGGTTGCGGCTCCCAGCATCCGCTTCGTGCTTTGATAAGTACTCGCGTCTTGCTGGCCGCGGCCCCAACAACGACTCCCTGTTTCCGCCACTGGCGGCGGTCGTCGTTGTTGCCCCTGCCGAGGGGAGCCTCTGGCGAAGAGGGAAAGCTTACAAGTTATGCCAAGGCCTCTCCTCGATAGGAGAGGTGGCACGCCGTCAGGCGTGACGGAGAGGTTTAGCCAAGAGAAGCGTAAAGTAAGGAGAATTGCAATGCAATTATTCCCAGCCATTGACCTGCGGGGCGGAAACGTCGTGCGCCTGACGCAGGGCGACTACGATAAAATGACCGTCTACGGCGAAGACCCCTGCGCACAGGCGCGGGCCTTTCTGGACGCCGGGGCCAAGAACCTCCATGTCGTCGATCTGGACGGCGCGAAGGACGGCACCCTTTCCAACTACGACACCATCGCCGCGCTGGCCAAACAGGGCGGCTTATACATCGAGGTGGGCGGCGGCATCCGCACCGAGGAGCGCATCGAACGATACCTCTCCCTCGGGGTGGGCCGGTGCATCCTCGGCAGCGTGGCCGTGACAGACTTCGATTTCACGGCCCGGATGCTGAAAAAATACGGCGACAAGATCGCCGTGGGCGTAGACGCCAAGGACGGCTATGTGGCCATCCACGGCTGGAAGGAGGTCAGCGCCGAGCCGGGCGTGGCCTTCTGCCAGCGTCTGGCCGAGGCGGGCTGCAAGGCCATCATCTACACCGACATCGCCTGCGACGGCGCGATGCAGGGCACCAACCTCGCCCTCTACCGTCAGCTTGCAAGGGAAGTGCCCGGCGTCGCCATCACGGCCAGCGGCGGCATCTCCTCGGAGCAGGAGCTGCTGGAGCTGGAAGAGATGGGCACCGCCGCCGCCATCCTCGGCAAGAGCCTGTATACCGGCGCACTGGACCTCAGACGCTGCGTTGCGCTGGTGCAGAAGTAAGGAGCTAGACCATGATCACAAAACGCATCATTCCCTGTCTGGACGTCCGCAGCGGGCGGGTCGTCAAGGGCACGAACTTCGAGGGCATCAAGGACGTGGCCGACCCGGTGGAGATGGCCCGGATGTACAACGCGGCCGGCGCGGACGAGCTAGTGTTCTACGACATCACGGCCAGCGCCGAAGGCCGCTCCCTCTTCACCGACATCCTCACCCGGGTGGCCAGCGAGATCTTCATCCCCCTCACCGTGGGCGGCGGCGTCAACACGCTGGACGACTTCGACCGGGTGCTCAAGTGCGGGGCCGATAAGGTCAGCGTCAACTCGGGCGCGCTGAAGGACCCCTCCCTCATCCCGGCGGCGGCGAAGCGCTACGGCGACCAGTGCGTCGTCCTCTCCGCCGACGTCAAACGGGTGGGCGGGCAGTTCCGCGTCTTTGCCAAGGGCGGGCGCGAGGATACCGGCCGGGACGCACTGGAATGGATCAAGTGGTGCGTGGACAACGGCGCGGGCGAGGTCTGCCTCAACAGCATCGATACCGACGGCGTGCGCAACGGCTTCGACCTTGAGATGCTGGACGCCGTGGCGGCCCGGGTGAACGTGCCCATCATCGCCAGCGGCGGCGCGGGCAAAAAGGAAGATTTCCTCGAGCTGTTCCGCCACAAGGGCATCGACGCGGGCCTTGCGGCGGGCATTTTCCACCAGAAGCTGCTCACCATCCGGGCACTAAAGGAGTACTTAAACGAAAATGGTGTGGAAATGCGGCTGTAAATGCTTGCGTTTGCCCGCCGAATACGCTAAACTATAGCTGTCCCCCTGCGGGGAAGGAGAAACATTATGGATCTGAAGTTTGACGAAAAGGGTCTCATCCCTGCCATCGTGCAGGACCACTACACCAAAGAGGTGCTGACCCTCGCCTACATGAACGCCGAGACGCTGGCGCTGACCATCGCGGAGGGCCGGACGGTGTTCTGGAGCCGCAGCCGTCAGGAGATCTGGCGCAAGGGCGAGACCAGCGGCAACGTCCAGCGGGTGGTGTCCATCACCGCCGACTGTGACGCCGATGCGCTGGTGGTGGAGGTCGTCAAGAGCGGCCCCGCCTGCCATACTGGTGCCGAGAGCTGCTTCTTCAACGAAGTGTATGTTTCCCCCGAGCTGAAGCAGTTCAGCTGGCAGGGGCTGTATGACCTCATCAAGGGCCGCAAGACCAGCCCCAAGGAGGGCAGCTACACCACCTACCTCTTCGAGAAGGGCAAGGAAAAGATCCTCAAGAAGGTGGGCGAGGAGTGCACCGAGGTCATCATCGCGGGCGAAAAGGAAGACAAGGCCGAGACGGTCTACGAGATCAGCGATCTGGCATACCATGTGCTGGTGCTGATGGTGCAGGCCGGCATCACGGTGGAGGACGTCACCCGCGAGCTGGAAAAACGCCACGTTATCGACCACAAGGTCAAACAGGAAAGGATGCAGTGATTCAACTATGGCAGATTACAAGAAGTCCAGTGTCCATTGTCACTCGACGATGTGTGATGGCAAAAACACCTTACAGGAGATGGCCTCCGCCGCGTGTGCGCAGGGGCTGACCACACTGGGCTTCACGGGCCATAGCTACACCCAGCGCGACCGTGAATACTGCATGAGTCCCAGCCGCACGGCCCAGTACAAGGCCACCATCGCCAAGCTCAAGACCGAGTACAAGGGCAAGGTGGACATCCTCTGCGGCATCGAGTGGGACCTGCTGAGCGAGGACAAGCGCACCGGCTACGACTACTGGATCGGCTCGGCGCACCACCTTTACGGCAAGAACACCGGCAAGTATTACGAGATCGATTTCCGCCCGCAGGACCTGCACGACTGCATCTACGACGACTTCGACGGCGACCCGCTGGCCGCTGTGGAGGCCTACTTTGCCGAGGTGGAGAAGGTGGCGGCCATGGGTCCCGACATCCTCGCCCACATCGACCTCATCAAGAAGCTGAACGCCGACGGCGAGTTCTTCGATGAGGAGGCTCCCCGCTACAAAGCCGCAGCCCTCAAGGCACTGGCTGTGGCCAAAGAGCACGGCTGTCGGCTGGAAGTGAACACCGGCGGCGTCTACCGCGGCTACCGCAAGGACTTCTACCCCGGCGCATGGATGCTGGGCGAGTGGCAGAAGATGGGTGGCAGGGTCATCATCACCTCCGACGCCCACGACATCGGCAGCCTGACCTTCGGCTTCGACGAGGCCGCAGCTGCCATCAAGGCCGCAGGCTTCTCCAGCGTGGACGTGCTGACGGCCAACGGCTTCGAGACGCAGGAGCTGTAACAATCTGAAACGATTCAAAAGGGCTGTTGTACAGCAGGATCAACCTCTCCGTCATTGCTTCGCAATGCCACCTCTCCTACCGAGGAGAGGCCTTGGCAAAATGGGAAACTTTCCCTCTTCGCCAGAGGCTCCCCTCGATAGGGGAGCTGGCAAAGCCGACAGGCTTTGACTGAGAGGTTTTTTACTACTTAGAATCCGTAAGCCGTGCGGGGGAAGGGCAGCACGTCACGGATGTTCTGGATGCCCGTGAGGTACATGATCATCCGCTCGAAGCCCAGGCCATAGCCTGCGTGCTCCACGCCGCCGAACTTGCGGAGGTTCAGATACCAGTCGTAGCTGGACTTGTCCAGACCCAGCTCATCCATACGGGTCACGAGCTTGTCGTAGTCCTCCTCACGCTGGCTGCCGCCGATCAGCTCGCCGATGCCGGGCACCAGCATATCGGCTGCGGCCACGGTCTTGCCGTCGGCGTTCTGCTTCATGTAGAAGCTCTTGATCTCCTTCGGGTAGTCGGTGACGAAGACGGGCTTCTTGAACACCACCTCGGTCAGGTAGCGCTCGTGCTCGGTCTGGATGTCCACGCCCCACTCCACGGGGAACTGGAACTTCTTGTTGTTCTTCTTCAAAATCTCGATGGCTTCGGTGTAGCTGATGCGGCCGAACTCGCTGCCTGCCACCAGCTCGAGGCGCTCGATGAGGCCCTTGTCGATGAACTGGTTGAAGAAGGCCATCTCATCGGGGCAGTTGTCCAGCACATAGCGGATGACGTACTTGGTCATGGCCTCGGCGGTATCCATGTAGCCGTTCAGGTCGCAGAAGGCCATCTCCGGCTCGATCATCCAGAACTCGGCGGCGTGGCGGGTGGTGAAGCTCTTCTCGGCGCGGAAAGTGGGGCCGAAGGTGTACACCTTGCCGAAGGCCATGGCCATGGCCTCGGCCTCCAGCTGGCCGGAAACGGTCAGGTTGACCGGCTTTTCAAAGAAGTCCTTGGTGTAATCGACGGTGCCGTCCTCGTTCTTGGGGACGTTGTCGAGGTCGAGGGTGGTGACGCGGAACATCTCGCCGGCGCCCTCGCAGTCGGAAGCGGTCAGCAGCGGGGAGTGGGCGTAGACAAAGCCGTTCTCCTGAAAGAACTTATGGATAGCATACGCCGCCACGCTGCGGACGCGGAAAGCAGCGTTGAAGGTGTTGGTGCGGGGGCGCAGGGTGGGCATGGTGCGCAGATACTCCATGCTCATCTTCTTTTTCTGCAGCGGGTACTCGTCGGCGGGGCAGTCGCCCAGAATTTCCACGCTGTCGGCGTTCAGCTCGAAGGGCTGCTTTGCCTGCGGGGTCAGCACGATGCGGCCCACGACGCGCAGGCTGCTGTACAGGCCGGTGTGGACGACCTCATCGTAGTTTGCCAGCTTGCCGGCTTCCAGCACGACCTGCAGGGTCTTGAAGCAGCCGCCGTCCGACAGGGCGATGAAGCCGATGTTCTTGGAGTCGCGGATGTTCTTTGCCCAGCCGCATACGGTGACGACCGTACCGTCGGCGGGGGTGTTCTTGTACAGCGAAACGATCTCAGTGCGTTCCATAGTTTTTCTCCTTATCGATTTTACAAAAGAGATGGTTTCCGGCTTGCCTGAGAGTTGTCAAGACGCGGGCTGGCACAGGATTTTTGTTGTCAGGCAAAGCTTATTGAGCGCAGGAATACTTGGTGTATTTCAAGCGAGATAAGCAAAGCATGGCGGCAAAAAGACCCGCCAGACAGCGCCGGGACGGCTCGAAGGTAAGCCAAAAGAAAAAGACAGCTTTGCCCTGAAAGTTCAGGGCGAACAAGCTGTCTTGTAATGTCCGCGGTGCCACCTGAATTACCGGAAGTGTCCGGTCGCTCACGCGCTCATGGTAAAAGCGCTGCCCCGTTAACGCTGGGCCTGCGGCGCACCTACTGGCGGCGCTCGGTCGGATAAGACCGCGCCCTGTTCAGCCTGCTGCTCCCGGGTGTTCGTTCACGCACCGTCCGCGCACGGCTCCCAGCTCTGCCGCGCTCTCTGTGGCATTGTGATGCGCTACTTTTCCCGCTCATTGCATTTACTCCTTAAAATATAGCACTTTGCCGCCGTTTCGTCAAGCATCCGGCCCCAGCAGGGCCTGCACGAGGCCATTTGCGGCCAGCTGCCCGGCGTAGAGGGCCTCATTCAGGTTATTGCCGTGGCCTCCGATCTCGATGAGGAGGCTGCCGGTAGTCAGATCCTGATTATAGAAGCGGTAGCTGAACAACACAGGCCGGGTGAAGCCGGGGTACATCCCCTCCATGCTGCGCTCCCACGCGGCGGCAAAGCGGAGGTTCTGCCGCCAGTTTGGCAGCTGGACGCTGCCGCCGTTGTCGCAGCCGCAGATGATCATGACCTGCGCCGCCTGCCGCCCGTCTACGGTGCAGACGGGGGCCATCCGGGAGCCACCCTCCGTCTCGATGGCGTCCCGGTGGACGTCCAGCACTACTTTGATGCTGGGGTACTGGGCCAAGTACCGCTGGACGACGGCCCGGCTGTTCGCATAGCTGCCGGTGTAGCTGGGGTAGTCGTTCAGGGTCTCGTCGTGGAGGGTGTTCAGACCGGCGGCATTGAGGGTGTCGGCCATCACACGGCCCACGGCGCACATATTGAGGTTCGTGTCGGTCGTGCGTGCGCCGTCGCCGGGCGAATACCACAGCCCCGCCGAGAGGCGGTAGTCCTCGGTGGCGTGGGTGTGCATGATGAGGATCTGTGGGTCGGGGCTGTCCTTTTCGACCCCGAAGGGCAGCGGATTTTCTATTTCCGCCGCGATGTCCGCCACGCTCTGGCGGGTGTTATTTTTGATGCTGCCCGCGCCGCAGGGGACATACTTCCCGCCGCTGCCCTGCGGGTAGTTCTTTTCGAGGACAGCGCCCGCATTCTCAGGCCGGGCGTCCTCGCCCAGAAGCTCCACAAGGTAGCCCTCGATGCCTCCCGCCGGAGCGGCGGCTTCGGACTGTGAAGGGGCAGATACAGCGCTTTCCGGGGCGGCTTCGGCGGCAGACGCCGCCTCCTGCGTCCCGCTGGCGACAGCCTTCCGGCTCAGGGAAAGGGCGGTCTGTGCCGCCGGGACAGGCCCGGCGATGATCACTGCCAGCCCCAGCACAAGGCTGTGGGCCGTGATGGTCAGGGCCGCATAAAGGGCCGCAGCGCCCAGAAACGGCAGCATCCGGCTCTGCCCGGCCTCTCTGCAGCGCATAGACTTCCCCCTCCCCTTCTGCTTTGTCTTTACAATATGATGGATGCCCCGGTTTTATCCCGCCAGCCAGCAGAGCTGGGCGATGCTGAGCCTCGGCTGCAAGGCCCGGTTGATGGCCGCTCCCAGCAGCGCAGCCCCGTGGGCGATGACGCTGTCCAGCTCCCGGGGCGTCACGACGAGGTCTTTGCCCTCCCGCGCCGCCATCAGGGTCGGGATGCCCGCCGCGATGACCGGCAGGCCCAGCCGGGCCGTGTCCAGATGTCGGGTGCTGCCGGGCTGGGCGGGGCAGAGGCCGGCATCGGAAAATTGCAGCGTCCGGCCCAGCCGCTGCGGCTCAGAAGAACAGAGGCTGTCCACGCAGATGAGGGCCGTAGGCCTCACCTCCCTCACCAGCGCCCCGGCCAGCTGCTGTAAGCTCAGACCGGTGGAGGCCGAGACCCCCGGAGCGACCGCTGCCACGGGGCGGATGCCCTGTACCGGCGGGCGGCCCGCCCCCATCGTGACGAAAATTTTTTGGGTCGTCCTCGGCCCGAGGGCGTCGGCTGTGACCCGGCGGTTGCCCACACCCAGCACCAGCACCGGCCCTTCCGGCGGCACAAGCGCCCGCAGCTCCTCCGCCGCCTGCTCAATGACTTCGGCGTCCCGCTCATCCAGCACGCTGACGCTGGGCACTTCCAGCGTGACGTACCGCCCCCGGGGCTTTTCGAGGCCCTCCCGGGCGATCTCCACCCGCGTCACCGTCACGCCGCCCCGCCGCGCCGTGGCTGTGCGGACGCCGCCGGGCAGGTCTGCCGCCGCGGCATACAGCTCGTCCGCCATATCGGTCAAGCGCATCGTTTTCCCTCATTTCTGTTCCATTTTTCGCCAAAAAGCCGTTTTTGGGGCCTTGCAGCACAAAAAGTATGGGAAAATCAAAACTTTTTGAAACAAAAATCGAAAAAATGCTTGCGCTGGAACGGCAAATATGGTATCATAAGGTGCGCTGTTATAGGTAGCCAAGGAGGTGGAACGAATGCCTAACATCAAATCTCAGAAGGACCGCGTCGTGCAGGCTGTTGCAGAGCAGGCTCACAACAAGGCCATTAAGACCAACCTGAAAACAGTCGTCAAGAAGGCAGACGCTGCCATCGATGCGAATGCCGCTGACAAGGACGCAACCGTCCTGGCTGCTGTTTCCGCGATCGACAAGGCTCGCGCTAAGGGTGTCATCAAGAAGAACACCGCTAGCCGCAAGATCAGCCGTATGGCAAAGCGTGCGAACAAGAACGCTTGATCGCAGTTTGACTGACGAACAAAACCCCTGTACCGGGACCCCGGTGCGGGGGTTTTTGTTTTTTATTTTTCCGGGCGCGGGGTCGGTCCGATTGCTGTTGCAGCAGGGCTTGGTTTTCTTTAAGCAGGCGCGCGCTGGTGGCGCGGATTAAAGCGTTGTTG
>OJPD01001738.1_pt1 | contig 9894 bp, 13 predicted proteins | sample 1598371 | NCBI WGS metagenome assembly OJPD01 (sample SAMN03922478, study PRJEB24848) | human gut metagenome | isolation source: stool sample | host: Homo sapiens | place: Germany | collected 2010-11
CATCATAATATAATACAATAATAGCATGAATCTTACAAAAAACAACCTGTTTCAGCGTATATTTTATCGACCGTTTTCGACAAAACATTGCCTCCCAAGTGCTTTGCACTCAGGAGGCGATTTAGAAATATATAGGGATTGGGGGACCTATATACTTTCCTCAGTTTAAATTATAACACTTAAAATCCGCAAAATCCGCAATTTGAAAAATAATTTTTTAGTTTATTTATAGGCGTATGCTCTGACCTATACCCCAGCCTCATAGCAATTGCCTGCCAAGACGGAGCTTTTCTGCCGTTTATGTATCGCCATGAGAGTATCAGCTTGATCTCTCTGTCTTTTACGCTCCTCACAAACTCCTCGATTTCCGACTTGTGCGCCTTAAGCTCCGCCAACCTCGCAAGCTTTGATACCGTACCGCCGCTAGGCTTATACCCTTCGATATGTACCGTGTGTTTGGAATATGGAAAATTGCTTGCAGATGTGACCGAGTCGCCGACATAGATGCCCTTTAGTTCGTCCTCAAGGTCTTTGATTTCCGCACAAATGCTACGGTATTGTTTTAATTCAGCCGTTGTCATTTAATCACCTTTCTTTTGCTTCTCTTTCAAAATCAAAACCGCTATGTACGCTTGGAACATCTAGTCACCGTCCTCATCCATTTTTGTACCGCAGTATTCGCAGTAATTTGGCAATTCATTCCATTTATTTTTTGCTTCGGCTGTGCATTTAAATGGCGTGGTACGATCATACCCGCAATAACTGCACAACGCCTCATCGTAACTATACATTATCCATTTCCCATGCCTAACCTCCTGCACGTTTGCGACAGATTGTGCGTTTTCGGCAATAATGTATTTATCCTTAAATTCATAAATCTCATATCCTTCTTTTGCCCAAAAGCCAAGTTTTTCTTGTGTGCATTTCACTCGGTCTATTCTCTCGACTTGCGTTTCGCTACGATACAAGTATTCTCCCATAGTGTGAAAAATATCTTTAGTATTTACACCAACAATATAAAGTTCATATTTATTGGTAAATATAGAATATTTTCTAACATAAAGAAGATGTGTATACGGGCAGGGCTTTAGTTGTTCGTTATTTTTCATTTCTCCTCACGCTCCTTTTTACATTTCATGTGTTACCTCCTCAATTTCTTCCAGTCTGCAAATCATAACGCATTCGTGATCTTCAAATCTTTCTGTCAGCTCTGCTTGATAATAAAACCCTTGTTCACCTCTGCGGATAATACAGCCGGAAAGAATATATTTTGCTTTTTCCAAATACAACTTAGGATTTGTAAACTGTACCGTCTTGTTTAAATTTTTCTTCACCTGCTCAATCGTCATAGCTTTTCTATCCTCACATAAATCCCTGTAACCTTTGCATAAAACTTCTCGCATACTTCAGAAGCCACAAGCGCATCATCAAGCCAAAATCTCAAATCGGTCATGCAGTCCTTAAGAAGCTTTTGAAGATTATCCGTGTCGGGTTTAGTGGCTTTATACTCGCCGTCCTTGTGCTTACCTGTTATCGGGAACAGCCACTTTACAACCAACCTAACACCACAGTAATATGGCTCGGGTATTTTATGTTTGCTGAGATTTGCAGTCAGCTTCTGCCTTGCGTCCTTAAGTTCGGGCGGATCATAAAATATCGGCTTGCCGTTTTTGACTGTTACCTTGTGTTCCTGATGTGTGACAGTCGGCGGTATCATCGGCATAAAAAATTCAGTCATTGTTTCACCTCTCTCTTGTGCGCCCGTTTATTATTTTCCATAATATTTTTCGTGCTGCTTTTGCACGAAAAATATATTATGATAATAATATGTTTTGCGTGCGTCTTACGCAAACTCGAATATTTATCGACTTTGCAACTCATAACCGCATTTTCGATAATTATCGAGTTTGCAACTAACGAACGCAATAAAATCAATTCGATTTTGCGGCTGCGGTTTTCTTGCCGATTTTACCCTTTGATATATAAAAAATGTCAGAAAATTCATTTACCCAGCGCCTTATAGTATCGCTTGACTTCGTCGAATAATCGCAAACATCAGATATTTCCACTTCACCATGACTGTTTTTTTCGCTGCTTTCGTAAGCATTTTCAAGTACATTTTTTCTATCTTCTTTTAGTTCTTCTTTGCTCTTTTTGTTATTGAAATTTTTACTGTAAGGTGAATTTTTACTGTTATATCCGTCCTCAAACTCCAAATCTTTTAGAGCACCTGAAACGTCCTCCTTATGAACAGGATAGTCAAACCAAAGGTTAATAGGCTCAAACTTAGGGAACTCTCTGAGCGTGCCCTCTATTCGCCACGCTGTACGGCTGTGAGCTGCTTTTTTAGCATTGTCAATATCATTTGCCATAAGCTTAAATGACACATTAGAAAGCGTTTTTCGAGCCGTATCAAGCATTGTACTAGCCGACAATAGATCGTCCTGTGATAGATTATCAATAGCCTCCTTGTCAAAGCGGCTTATCCAGTCTTTACAAACTGAACAGGTCAGCTTGTTTTCCTCCTGTTTTTTGAGTGCGTCGGTTATTTCAAGCTCGGATAAGTCAAGCAATGCGTCAGGGTCACGGGCAAATACTCCCGATCCCGAAGCCCTATCCATTGAACGCTTGCTTCCCTGAGAGCCTTTTGAGTGATGATGGCAGTAGATGACCGCACAGCCAAGCTCTGTACAAACCTTGTCAAACTGATTGCAGAAATGGGACATCTGATCCGCTGAGTTCTCGTCTCCCGTAATGACCTTGTAAATAGGGTCGATCACTATAGCTATGTAATCTTTTTTGCTTGCACGGCGTATGAGTTTAGGCGCAAGCTTATCCATCGGTACGCTGTTGCCCCTCAAATTCCAAATGTCTATTTTACCAAGATTATTAGGTTCATAGCCAAGAGCGGCGTATACGTCCTTAAAACGGTGCAGGCAAGACGCACGGTCAAGCTCAAGATTTACATACATTATTCTGCCCTGCGTACAGTCAAACCCAAGCCATTTCTTACCCTCAGCAACCGCACAGCAAAGCTCTATGAGCGCATAGCTTTTTCCTGCCTTAGACGGTCCTGCGATAAGCATTTTATGCCCCTGTCTTAATACGCCGTCAATAAGCGGCGGCGAAAGCTCAGGTAAATTGTCCCATACATCTGCCATGCTCTCAGGGTCGGGCAGATTGTCGTTAATGCTTTCGATCCAGTCCTTCCATTCTAAGAAACTGTCCTTGCCGATGTTTTTATCAACGATATACTGCTTTTTGCCGTTTCTCATTACTCCGGGCATTCGGCTTAAACGTGACGGATTTCTGTTCTGCTTGTCAATCTCAAGACCGTTTTTTCGGCATACGTTATAGAGGTAATCAACTCTCTTTCGGTATTCGTCATAATTCGGTGCGTCTATCTTGACTATTGCGTGTAAGCTCTTACCGCCGCTGTAGACAAGCAATGCAACAGGCAGCTCAAGCTCTCTGATAACGGCATTTTGCTCCTCAAGAGCCATTGTGTCAGATTCCACGAGAGCATAACGGTAATCTGTAACGTTTTCGTTTTTTACACCCTTGCCGTCAAGAGGATTAAATCTTATCCAAGCTCCGGCTTCAGGGTTGTAATCACCGATTACAGCCCCTATATCTCCGTTGCATTTATTTAACAGTTCAATAAGCTCTCCTGCTGTTCTGTCGTAAGCGCCCTGCGTCGGGAAGTGCTTAACCTTTCCTTTGTCCTCTTTTTGCCACGTTTCTGTCACATATCCGACATTTTCACTTGCTTCAAACAGCGTTTCAAGATATGTTACAATTTCATTTACAGGCTCAAAATGTTCAGGCTCGTTAAGCTTTACTCCCTCGCTGCCGCAGCTCGTTACAGCATACTCCTCTTCAACGCTTATCACGCCGTCCCAATCAATCTCATAGTACTCCTTTGAGCCTGTTTCAAAGCCGAAATCCTTTGCCATTGAGACTATTGTTCCGGCTGTAACAGGCTGCCCCGAACCGTTAAAGGACTGCCATTTCTTTTGGCATTCTCCGTCATGGTAACGTGCAAAATCTCTTTTTGACCAGTTGTCCCAATCAGACACCGAATAGCCCTCGTATTTAAGCGCCATGCCTACATTAACCCACTCCTGATAATCAAGCCTTGCAGGGTCTATATATTCAAGTGCCTTAAGCAAATCTGTTTTGTTTTCCATTTATCTATACTCCTTGATACGTTTTAGGGTCTATGTCGTATGGTACTCTCCAATGATTCGCCGCAATGCGGTCAATAAGATTTCTTGCAGTATCAAACTGCCATGAACCGACGTGCTGAAAGCCCTTTCCCTCTAAAAATCTTATCTGCTTCGGCGTTGTCATACCCTCAGTTCTGCGCTTTGCAAGGCGGTCAAGAATAAGGTTTGCCTTTCCTGCATTGTCGATCTCATCGGGAAATATACCGTATTTTTCAAGCTGCTGTTTTTGTTTGTCGCTCGGCGGTGACATTTCCCAGCCGAAAGCAGGAACATAAGAGGACAGATCCTCAGCCTGTATCGACATTTCATATTGCAGAGGATCAACGAGTTTCCTTTTGCGTGTTCTCATCTCCGAAAGCGTTTTTGCTAATGCCTCTTCACGCTGTGCAACAACGTCCTCGCTTGCCTTTTGCTCTGCTTCAACAATATCCGTAGGACAAGCTGATTCGGATAAGTTCTCAGTCATTTTCTGCGCTACTTCGGGATTTTCACAGATAAGGTGTGCCGGTCTGCAAAGCTCGTGCCGTTCTGTATGCCAAAGAAAATCCAGTAATAAAAGCTCTGTTTTTCCCTCGCAAAGTCTTGTACCTCGTCCTACCATTTGACAGTAAAGACCTCTGACCTTTGTAGGTCGCAAAACGATAACACAATCAACTGACGGACAATCCCAGCCCTCGGTAAGAAGCATGGAATTGCAAAGCACATTGTACTTTCCGTTTTCAAAATCACTTAGTACCTCTGCACGGTTTGAGCTGTTGCCGTTTACTTCAGCCGCTTTGAAGCCTTTGGCGTTTAATATTGCGGCGAATTTTTGAGAGGTCTTTACGAGCGGTAAAAATACTACCGTCTTACGGTCAGCACAGTATTTGAGCATTTCATCGGCAATCTGTAAAAGATACGGATCAAGCGCTGTGTCAATGTCGCTTGCTTTAAAATCTCCTGCCTGTGTTGATACGCCTGTCAGGTCAAGCTTAAGAGGGATAGTCTGAGCCTTGATAGGAGACAAATACCCCTCTTTTATCGCTTTCGGCAAGGTGTATTCATACGCCAAGCTGTCAAAGACCTGTCCTAAGTTTTTCATATCGCCCCTGTCGGGCGTTGCGGTTACGCCTAAGACCTTTGAATCATCAAAGTGGTTAAGTACATTCTGATAGCTGTCGGATATGGAATGATGAGCTTCGTCAATAATTATTGTGTCAAAATAGTCCTCTGAGAACTGTGAAAGCCGTTTTTGCCGCATAAGCGTTTGAACTGAGCCGACTACAACTCTGTACCATGAATTTAGGCAGCTTTCTTCTGCTTTTTCGACCGCACAGCCCAAGCCTGTTACTTTCATGATTTTATCTGCGGCTTGATTTAAAAGCTCTCCTCTGTGTGCAAGAACGAGAACCCTCTCGCCCCTTCTTACACACTCTTCTACTATTTTTGCAAAAACGATCGTCTTTCCGCAGCCTGTCGGTAAAACAAGTAATGTTTTACTGTTGCCCTCGTCCCATTCCTTGAAAACGGCTTCTTTTGCTTCTGTTTGATATGGTCTAAGTTCCATGATTAAAACGCTCCCGGCGTCCAGCCTCCGCTTGCAGGCTGTGTTTTAGGCTGCGGCGTATTAGGCTCAACGGTCGTAACATTTTCGTCATACGCATAAAACTTCTTGATTCTGTTTGACTTGCGCTGATCGCCGTTTTTGTTCGTGTATTCGTTTATGTACACATGGCATTTTCCTCTTGCGCCTGTAACCTCCTGCCATTTCATCTTTAACGGCTCGCCGTGCTTCTTCAGTCCAAGACTTAAGAACAGCTGCGACAGTTTCCATTCCATTTTGGAGTTAAGGAAGAAGTTTTCTGTAATGTCTACAGAATCATCTTTGCCCCAAACCGTAAACGTGACCTTTGCCATATTGCAGGGAGGCATTTTGGCGCTTCCCTCGAATCTTGCCCTTTCAAACTTTGAAACGGTAAATTTATAGTCGCCCTCCGGCAAAAGCGTAAATTCCGCTTCTTCCGCTGAGATCTCATCGTCCCAGCCTATTTCTCTGATTTCTTCATTCATGTGTTTTTCTTTCCTTTCTTAAACTTAAAACGGTAATTTTTTATTTTCCTTGATCATGGCGTGAACCTGCTCCCATGCACCTATCAATACGCCATTGATAAAATCAGGTGGATAGTTGGCAATAGGTGTGTTTTCGGGGAAATACCCTTTAAGCGAAACTGCGAGCTGTATATCGCTTTCGCTTACTTTATTGGCTTCCATAAGATCAGCCAATGCCTTTGGTATTCCGTCGGGTATATCGGGCTTTGTGTTCGGATTTTCATCGGGTATTTTTCCGTCAGCCGTTAGAATTTCTTCAGTTTGCGATAAGTCGATTTGAACTCTTGGCTCTTCTTTCGGCTTTTCCGTACTGCCGATAGGTTCAATGATATGTTTTATCTGACTGTATTCAAATGGGATTTCCTCCGGCAATCCGTCACGGTTTTTAGCGTCCCAACAGGGGTGGTGCTGAGTGTACATTATTCTCTGTCCGCCCTGAGCCTTAAACTTCTTGCCCTCTTTGTCGGTCGCTACGGCAAATGTTTTGTAGTTTGCGAAAAGCACCATATCAGCCCACTCCTTGACGAGAGGCGAGATCTGAGAGCCTGTTTTCTTGCCGAGCTTTAGCTCCCAACGGTCATACTCTCCGATCTCGTCGGGCTGTGAAAACTTTCTGAGCTGTGCATGAGCGGTAAGTACGACGTTGATACCCTTTTCAATAAGCTCCTCCAAGCTGTTTAAGAACCGTCCGAACTCTTCCTTTTCGTAAACATAGCCGTTGCCGTATCCGAAATCTTCAATACCCTTTTTCTGATGCCGCGAACAAAGATCGTCTATGCAAAGTTGTTCCGCCCAATCGATAGTATCGATCACAAGCGTTTTGCATACTGAGGGATTTTGCTTAACATGGTTTATCTGATTGTTAAGCATTGACCAGCTTGTAGGCTTATCAAACCTTGCAACGTCAAGTTTTTTTGTGCTGCCCTCTGTGTCAACAAACAGAGGTTCGGGAAACTGAGCGGCAAAAGTTGATTTTCCGATGCCCTCAGGACCGTAGATAACCACTTTTTGAGCGGTGTGTACTTTTCCTTTTGTAATATTCATTTAAAATGTACCTGCCTTCCATTCTTTTTTATTTTCTTCTTCCGCAAGAACTTGTCCGTCCTCGATAATGACAGAACACTCGTCGCCTGTGGAAACTCTTGTGGCTATTGCCTGAAGTCCTTGCCCTTCGAGCCAGTTCCCGAACTCTGAAAGAGTATCGGTATCCATTTGTTCAAGCTTGTCAAGCAATACAAATCCGCATTTTGGATTTAGCCTGCGTACTATAGCTGTTGCTACTTTAAGCTGTTCAGAGCTGCTCATGTTATCCCACTTAAAGCCGTTGTAGATAAGCTCGCCGTCCTCAACTGAAAGCCCCTGAAGCGGCAAATCAGCGCCGTTTAGGAGTTCTGTTTTCTGTTTCCGTATATTTTCAATCTTGACAGTAAATTCATCGTACTGCTGGCGGTAACCCTTAGCGTCCTCTTCAGCTTTTTCCTTGTCGAGATTAGCTCTTATCTTTGCATTAAGACTTTCTATCTCCGTAATGCTTTTTTCGATTTCTGCTGTACTTTCGTCAACAAGGTTTTCCGCAGATTTTTGAGCAATCAAAGCGTTTTCTTGTGCTTTTTTAAGCTTTGCTTCGGCTTCCAAAAAGGCTTTTTTAGCTTCATCAAGCTCACGGTCATACATATCACGTTTTTCTCTCTTGCGCCTATTCTCGCCGTTTTTTGCAAGTATTTCCTGCTGTTTAAGTATCAGATCTGTAACAGACACTAGCTCTTTAGGTACGCCGTCATACTCCTGCATTTCACGGGCAAACTTCTCCTTTTGATCAGCAATTACACCGATTGCATGACGCTGATTATATAGAGTCTGCTCCTGTGTCTCAAGGCTATACAGAACATCACCGACACCAATTATTTTTAAAAGCGTAGCTGCTTTTTCCTTATTTGACTGCTGCATGAACTTAGGCAGATCAAGCGCAAACTGTTCAACAAACTCATTTAAAAGCTGCTGACCGCCTTTATTGCCGTTTGGGTCAATAACCTTAAGAGAGCTGTTCTTGCCTTTGCGTTCGACTACAAGACCGTTTGAGAGAGTTATATGTAACGACGGCGGAATGCATGAACCCTCACGCTCAGGCGCTGACGGTTTGAATTTATCGCCGCCCAAAGCCCATGCAATGCTGTCAAGCACAGATGTTTTACCCTGAGCGTTTTTACCGCCGATCACAGTCAAACCGTTTTGCGACGGTTCAAGCTTCACCGCTTTTATTCGTTTTACGTTTTCAATCTCCAAACTGTTTATTTTTACGCTCATTGAGATACCTCCTTGCTATTAATAAGTAAAGTTTTTATTGAAAAGCAATAGTCTAATGCTATATCAAAGAAAGCTTGTATCCTTCCAAACTCAACTATTAATGCTTCCGCAGCTTTGTCGGCAGATGATATTTTTTCTGTCTTTGCTTCTGGCGGTGTATTAAGTATGCGAATCGCTTTGGCAAAATTATTAAAATTAATGTTGTAGTTAAAATAATCTTCAGAAAGGTCGTTTAAGATCACTTTAAGCTTATCTAGCTTTTCATCTACAGAGCCAACTACGTCATTCAATTTTAAATACTTATCTTGATAGTCTACTTCCTCTTGACATTTTTTTAATTCTGCTGTATCATTGTTATTAGGATAATTTTCTTCTGAGCTTGTATCGTTTGCTGACGGTGCAGGCTCGTTTTCTTTTTGTAGGGCTTTAATAGCCATGTCGATAGCAGCGCCGTCCATTGCGTCTGCCGTACAGTCATAAACATGATTTAATCTTTTAATTACTTCTTCTCGTGTCATTTATTTGTCCTCCTCGTCCATTCTTTCTATTTTGAAGGTTGCATTTTCGTGGAAAATAGTGTGATTGCTTTTAAAACTTGCAATTATCTCTATGTACCCAGATAACATTTCATTTGTGTTTGGGAATCGTACACTTTCGTTGATAATAATAGATTTTACGTACTCATAAGCTTCAGCGGCATTATTAGCAATAGCGTAAAACTTTGATTTCCCTGCATTGTAAGTAATTTTTAATTTCATTTTAAATTCCTCCGTATCTTTTCAACTTCAATCTGTTTTTCCTCTGCCGTTACACTGACTAACGGCTCTAATGGCTTGTCCTCAATTTTGATGCCAAAATAATCCGCCCAACGTATTAACACCTGCGGACAGATTATCCACATTGTTGCTCCGATACTGTAGATCAGTATCAGGATCAGTCCTATTATCGCTATTGCTTCTCGGGTGGTCATAGTGTCGCCTCCTTAACTCCTTCAAAGAAATTGATAAACGCTTTCTTTGGTATTTTTGTTCTCGTCCCGATTACTACAACGGGAAATCCTAACTTTGCAGGATCAGCTCTCGCTTGCAACGTAATATTATACGGATCACAGCTTAAAAATCCGCTGACATCTCTCGGAGCAAGGAACTCCTTATCCATATTTTTGATTTCTTCTAGTGTTGTTTTTGGCATTTTTTTCACCTCTTTTCTTGCTGTACGTTTTTTTGGACTAATTGCTATTGACAAAAATCAAATAAAGTGTATACTATATTTC
>OJPD01001739.1_pt1 | contig 9886 bp, 8 predicted proteins | sample 1598371 | NCBI WGS metagenome assembly OJPD01 (sample SAMN03922478, study PRJEB24848) | human gut metagenome | isolation source: stool sample | host: Homo sapiens | place: Germany | collected 2010-11
TCTGGACTCCACAAGGGACTTCGTCCCTTGACCCTTTCGCGCGATTCAGTTGGTCGCTTCGTCATGCTTTGCCCGCGTGTTTGTCCGGGTACGGCATTCCGAATTCCGCATTCCGAATTAAAAAAGAAGGGATATTATGACCCAAGTTCTCTCCCCCACCCCCGAAGCCCTCGCGCTTGCGTCGCAGCTGCTCCACGACGGGCAGCTTGTCGCCTTCCCGACCGAAACGGTGTACGGATTGGGCGCGAACGCCCTCGATGCAAAAGCCGTGCTGAATATCTTCGCCGCGAAGGGGCGTCCGGCGGATAATCCGCTGATTGTCCACGTCTACGACCGCGCGCAGCTGACGCCCTTATGTGAGGTGTCCCCGCTGGCGGAAAAGCTGATGGACGCTTTCTGGCCGGGGCCGCTGACGCTGATTCTGCCGCGCAAGCCCGCCATTCCGGATGAAGTCGCCGCCAGTCTGCCGACCGTCGCCGTGCGGATGCCGTCGCACCCGGTTGCGGCAGCGCTCCTGCGCGCCTGCAAGCTGCCGATTGCCGCCCCCAGCGCGAATCGCTCCGGCAAGCCCAGCCCAACCACGGCGCACCATGTGCTGGTGGATATGGACGGGCGCATCCCGCTGATTCTTGACGGCGGCAGCTGCGACGTCGGTGTGGAATCCACCGTCTTGGACGTGACGAGCGGCGCGCCGTGCATCCTGCGTCCCGGCGGAATCACGAAAGACATGCTCGAAAGCGTGCTGGGGCATGTGGACGTGGCAGGCAGTGTCCTGCGTCCCTTGCAGAAAGGGGAAAAGGCGCTTTCCCCCGGTATGCGCTACAAGCACTACTCCCCCGACGGTCAGGTGACGCTGGTCGAGGGGGCGGAGGCGGATGTGGTCGCCGCCATGGCGAAGCTGGCCGCCCATGCCGACGCACAGGGGCATCGCGCGTGTGTGATGTGCTTCACGGAGCATATGGATGCGCTCAAAGACTGCCATCCGCACGACATCGGCTCGCGCGACAACGCATCCGAGGTCGCGCACAGGCTGTTCGACACCCTCCGCCGCTTGGATGAGGAGCACATGGACGTGATTTTCAGCGAGGTTGTGCCGCCGGAGGGCGTTGGACTGGCTGTCATGAACCGGCTTGGGCGCGCCGCGGCGTTCCACACCATTCAGGCGCGCGACGTGCTGAAAGATGAAGAAGCGTAACGGAAGCTCTGATGCAATGAGGTGGTCAGATGACGGATGAATTTTTCGTCAGATGCAATTGCGCAAATCGAAGGTTTACTGGAGGTAAATCGAGATTTGCGCAAGCAGCAGATGGCGGAAAAGGCATTCGTCAGATGTGCCGCCGAATAAATCAGAGATTCCGCAGCGCAAGATTTACAATCTGCACATTTACAGACACGGCTTTTTCATGATACAATAGGAGGGAAACCACCCACAGGAGGGCTTGACCATGTTTGATGAAATTCTGCAATGGTTCTCCAGCCATTTGTCGAACCTGACCGACGCGCTGGTGTACTGTGCCATCGCGGGGGTCACGCTGATTGGCGTTTTCAAGTGCCTGATTCCCCTGATTACCACAACCCACGCCCTGCGCCGCGCTATCACCCGCTTGCAGCAGGATGCCGGCACGCGGCAGGGCACACCCGTCTGGCAGGAAAAACGCTTTATGGGCAATCGGCTGAAGAACTGCTGGCTGCGCTTCCTGCAAAACGCCGAGCAGCTTGACCGCCGCGGTCTGCCCTGCAACGTTGAGGACTACATCAACGACGATACCGTCATCCACGGGCCGGGCAATGCGCAGTTAGCCGATCTGATTCCGGGTCTGCTGACCTCTTTGGGCATTCTGGGCACGTTCATGGGCATGATGGACGGTCTGGGCGGCCTCGACTTCTCCAACGCCGACAAGATTATCGAGGGCATCCCGACGCTGCTGACGGGGATGCAGTTCGCCTTTGGCACATCCGTCGCTGGCGTCAGCTGCTCCATCTGCTTCAACATTATCAACCGCATTCTGCAAGGCTCCAGCTATCGCGCGATTGACGACTTCGTGTCGAACTTCACTTCGCTGGCGATGTCGCGCCCGTTGGACAACGATGTGCAGCTCATCTGCCAGAATCAGGACTCCAACCACATGCTTTCCACCCTCACCGACACCCTGCCGGGGCAGCTCGCGGGCGCAATGGAGCACTCCGTCCGCAGCGCGATGCAGCCCGTTTCGCAGGCGATGGACAACTTCCTGATGGGGGCGACGCGCGCGCAGGTGGACGGCGTTGGGCGCATCGTCGGCAGCTTTGTGCAGCAGATGAACGCGTCCCTCTCCGACCAGCTGCTCACCCTTGGCCGCACGATGACCGAGGTGAATCAGCATCAGCAGGCGTCGCTGGAGCAAGTCCGCCAGTCGCTGAACGCCGCTGCCGCCATTCAGGTGGATATGCGCCAGCTGCATGACGTGACGAACGATGTGATTGCGCACTTTGAGCAGTACATCAAGGAACTCAGTGCCGCCCGCAGCCGCGACGAGGGCTTCGAGCGTTCCTCTGCTGATTTGCTCACCCGCTTGGGCAAGGTCAGCGATCAGCAGTTGAGCGCGCTGAACCGCATCCGTGCCGGACAGGAGGAGCTTGCCCGCGTGACGGAGCAGTTCACCCGCCAGAGCAGCGAAACGACCGCCGCGATGAAGCAGTCCAGCAACGCCACAACGCAGGAGCTTTCCGGCGTTGCAGATGCCATGAAGCAGTCCGCCGCCGAGCTTTCCGCCGGCTGCCAGAACTTCACGCAGAGCGTCGTCAGCGGGCTTAGCCAGTCGCTGGGCATGTTTGACGCAAGTATGCAGGGACTGATGGCAATGATGGGCGAAACGACGGACAAGCTCTCCGGCACTGACAGTGCCGAAGCGACCCGCCAAGCCGCCGAAACACAGCGTCTGCTGACCGCACTCAAGGAGTCGATTGACGCGGCAACCGCTGCGCTCCGCCAGAAGGAGGGGTAAGCATGGCGCGTATCCGCAACCGGCGCGCCGCCCGCACCAGCAACAGCGGCGCAAGCTGGATCAGCTACTCTGACATGATGGCAGCGCTGCTGCTTGTGTTTGTTCTGATTTTGAGCGTCAGCCTCTACCAGTATTTTACGATGCTGGAGACAAAAACCGCTGAACTGGACGCGCAGAAGGCGCTCGTCAGCCAGCAGCAGGTAACGCTCGACGCGCAGACGTTGCAGCTTGCCTCCCAGCAGGTGACGATGGACAAGCAGGCGACGGAAATCGCCATCATCCAAGTGCAGCTGGATTCACAGGCGAAGGAGCTGGAAAACGCCTACATCGTCCTGAGTGACCAGCAGGCGCAATTGCAGCAGGCGCAGACCGATTTGGCTGACCGCGAGGCGAAGCTCATCATCCTGCAAACTGACCTGAAGAACAAGGAAATGGCGCTGCAAGCCGCGAACGAAGTGCTGGAAAATCAACAGGCGGCAATGGCGGCACAGGCGGAGCAAATCGACGCGCTGATTGGCATCCGTCCGCGCATCATCACGGCGCTGTCCTCTGCCCTGTCCTCCGCGAACCTCAGCGCAACGGTGGATCATTCCACGGGCGACATTGTGCTGGACAGCTCTGTGCTCTTCGACACGGGCAAATCCGAAATCCGTGCAGAAGGCAAGGCGCTGCTTGACCGCTTCGTGCCCGTCTACCTGAACGTGCTGCTGCGCGACGAGTACAGCGCGTACCTCGGCGAAATCATCATCGAGGGCTACACGGACTCCACCGGCGACTACTACAACAACCTGAAGCTCTCGCAGGAGCGCGCGCTGTCCGTCGCCACCTACATCCTGAAAATGCCCGGTCTGACGACCCGCCAGCGCGATTTGCTCAAGAGCGGTCTGCTGACCATCACCGGGCGCGGCGCCACGGGGCTGATTTACGACCAATACGGCAACGAGGACAAGGAAGCTTCGCGCCGCGTGGAGTTCCATTTCAGCCTGAAGGACTCCGAAATGATTGACCAAATGAACCGCCTGCTTCAGCAGACCGAAGGAGATTAAGAAGAAGTTTCATGAAGCGTTTTGCCATTGTGAGCGTCGTTTTGCTGCTGATTGCACTGCTCGGTGTCGGCGCAATGTATATGACGTCGAACGTGACGGTGATTGCGCAGGGCGTTACGGCGCTGGAAGCCTACCGGAACTACGACCTGTTCACTGACCTGAGCGCGCAGGTTCGTGCGGGCGCGGTTGTCGGCACGTCGTTCGTCGCCCCGCAGGAGCTGTCCAGCGCGGAAGATTACGTCTTTTACACCTACACGTTCCGGCTGGAGAACAACACGACCCTGCCCACCGAGATGATTGAGGTACAGATTACGCCCATGAGCGGCGACATTCTGCAAATCGGCAGCGACCAAGTGCTGGCGCTCCCCGCGCACACCATCGGCGACGTGACCGCCACCATCCTGACGAGCAAGGACATGCACGCCATCCGCGAGGCGAACATCACCTACTACATCTGGGGGATTCCCTTCACTATCCGGACGACCATTCAGACAAGCAGCTGACAAGGTGATTTGCCATAGAATACAGGATAGAGCACTACAAAACTGCGAACGGTTCAACGAACAGTATCAAAGCATTTGCCAATTTCTTTTGAAAGCGGGAACGCTGGATTACAACGAGCATTTTCATTGGGGACGTTTTGAATGATTTGTCCAATCCGCTGGTCTATTGTCTGCCGGACGGCTATACCATGTGCCCGCGGGAATTTGCCGCCGATCCATGGCAATACCAGCTGGTGATTCACAGAGGGTTTGACACTGACGGCACGCCCGAAAGATGGGATGCGGAATTGCTGAAGCGAATCCCCCACGCAAACGACGCGCTGAAAACCTTTGCAATTGCCAACCGCGAATATTGCGCGCACTGCGGCTTATGGTACACAACCGGTGACACCGCTTATGTTGAGCCTGTCGCCACCGTGCCGGAACACAGAAAGCACGGTTTGGCGAAAGCGGTGGTCTATGAAGCATGCTCGCGCGCCCATGCGCTTGGTGCAAAGTGCGCCATCGTCTTGTCTGACCAAGCGTTCTATTCCCGAATCGGTTTCACGCATTCTTCGGAAGTGTATGATTGGGAGTACGCTGATTCTGATTGATTTCGCAGGAAAAGCAAGCAAAAACCCCCGGCTGCAAAACGCGGCTGGGGGGTTGTTGTTTTGGAATTATATATTATACTATTTGCAGATGGCGCAGGTGAACCCGGAAATAGCATTACCCGTTCAAATTGCCATCCGCATCGTCTGGGCGTGTGACGTTCAAGTCACTCAATTCCACGAAGCCGCGAATCCGCTGCCCCTGCGCCGTCGTCGTCTCCACAAACGCCCATTCCTGACCCAGCTGTCCCAGATACGTCACCTGCTGTCCCGCCGTCAGCGTCATCACCGCGCCGCAGGAATTCAGCGGGTCGTCGGTGAGCGCCGATGTGCGCAGAACTTGCGCCGGGTAATTCGCCCAGCTGCCGATTTCCGCCACTTCCGACAAATTCGACACCGCATCCGCCTTGATGTACCCGATGCGGTACTGATGGCGGCTGATGGCGTACTGCACGAGCAGATAGCCGTCCTCCTCGAAGAACACCTGCACCCAGTCGTTCGTGGACAGCAGCGCCTTGCCGTTCGCCGCGCGGAAACTGGCGTCCGACGGTGCGGAATACACCGCATACTGCTTGCCTGCCGCAAGTTTGGCGTACTGCGAAGGCTGCGGGAAGCCGTAGGGGTACGTCCAGCTCCACGGGGAATCCGGAATCGTCGGCGGATTCGTCAGGTGCTCGCGTGCCGCCGCGACCGTCCGCGGGAAGCGATCCATGCTGAACTGCGCCATGGCCGTCTCCACCACGCCGGACACCGTCGTCTTGACCCACTTGCCGTTGTCCGACAGAGTGAGGAAGGTCATGCCGCTGCGGGTCACTTCCACCTGTGTCGTATCACCGAAGGACAGGTTTGTCAGCTGCCAGCCATTCGCTTCATGCGTGAAATACGCGCTGTCGCCGTTCGGGTAGTGGATGACGAAACGCCCGTCCGCCAGCACCGCCAGCTGCGGCACGTTCGCGTCGCCCTGCTCCACCGCGCCCCAGTTGCGCATGGTGATTTTCCAATCCGCCTGTGCGGATGATTTTTCCGCCAGCACCAGCACGTTCGTTTCGCTCTTGGTGTTGCGCATCACCAGCAGCACTGCCTCGTAGCCGGATTTCTCCTGCATCACCGCGAACGCCTTGTTCTCCGGCATCCCCGGATGATCGGCAATCGCGTAGTGTGCCCACGCCTTCACGGTGAACAAGTCCGCAACTTCCAACGGCAGTTTGCTTTCCGCCTGCGTCGTCAGCATCGTCAGGCACATCACAAGTGCCAGCAAAAACGTTCCAATCCGCGTGTACTTTCTCATGTCTCTTCCTTCTTTCTGCCGCACTTTCCTGCGGTCTTCACCTATCTAACGCATCAAAAGCGGCATATCTTCCCTCCATTACAAATTTTCTGCACAAAAAAACGCCCAACCATCGCTGATTGGGCGCAAATTTGCTTATTCCGTCACCGTTTCAGACGGCTGCGGTTCAGGCGTGATGACCTCCACCGTGTCCGTCGGCGCGGGTGTTGCTGTCGGGGCTTCCGTCGGCGCGGGCGTAGCCGTAGGGACTTCGGTCGGCACTTCCGTCGGCGCGGGTGTCGCCGTCGGCGCTTCCGTCGGCGCAGGTGTCGCCGTCGGAACTTCCGTCGGGGCGGGTGTCGCCGTCGGGGCGGGTGTCGCCGTCGGCACATCCGTCGGCGCAGGTGTCGCCGTCGGGACTTCCGTCGGCTCGTCCGGCAGATTCGGCGTAGCGGTCGGCACGTTCGTCGGCACGTTCGTCGGCACGTTCGTCGGCACGTTCGTCGGGGTCGGCGTGACGATTACCACCGGGCTGGTCGGCGTCGGCGGCACATTGCCCGGATTCACAGGCGCTTTTTCGTCGAAGAGCAGCATCAGCGTATCCGCATCAGCAACGCCGGTGATTTTCTTCTCCTCATAACCGCAGACGGTCTGGAAGAGCTTGATGGCTTCCGTCGTGCGCTTGCCGTACACGCCATCAACTTCCTTCTCCACGTCGTTAGTAGTGAAATAGCCGAGATCGAACAGGCGCTGCTGCATCAGCTTGACAGGCGTTCCCTTCTTGCCTTCCTTTAGGGGCATGTAAGGATCGTAAACCGGCGCTTTCTTGGAGTACAGCTTCTCCTGCATGGCTGCCGACGCGTACCGGTGCTCGGTGTAGCCGATGGCGGACTGGAACAGGTTGACCGCGAACTGCGTGTCGTCACCCCAGACGCCATCCACCTTGCCCACGGGATAGCCCAGCTTGGACAGGCGGTTTTGCAGCTTGCGCACCGCCTTGCCCTTGCTGCCGTAGTTCAGGCGCGTGTACTCGGACGCAGCCGTCGCAGTTGCGGTCGGGCGGGGCGTAGCCGTCGGGCGGACAGTTGCCGTCGGGCGCGCGGTCGCGGTCGGCACAGCGGTCGCGGGGGCGGGCGTTGCCGTCGCAACAGACACATTGCCGCGGTCTGTCACAACTTCAATCGCCGGCAGACCCGTGCTGATTTCCACGTTCCAGCCAAAGGACTCCGCGGGCGCGTAGCGGAACAGCTCGCTGCCGATGGCGGATGCTTTCTCCGTCAGCTCCGACGTCGCCGGATAATTGGTGGTCGTCAGCGCGACGCGGTTGTAAACCGTGACGCTGTGGTCAGATGCGACGATGGTGATGTTCTCGCCGTTCGCCGTCATGCTCAGCACAGGCGCGGTGATGCCCAGAATCGCCAGCGTCCGCGCAGTCGCGACGTTCTCCGTGCGCACCATCAGGGCAGCGGTGTTCGTCGTGTTCTGTTTGAGGTACAGCAGTTCATCCGGCGCGGTCGTGGTCTGCTCGTCCGCCAAATCACAGAAGGCAAGCACACCCGTATCCACAATCGTGGCGCCATTGCGCAGCACACCGTCCGTCAGCGTATAATTCGACTTCGCCGTCAGCGCATTCACCTGCTCATCAGTCGGGGCTTCCGCGATAATCAGCGACTGCGAGCCGTCCAGCGCAATGCTGAGCAGCTTGCCATCCTGCGCGCGGCAGTAGACGACCGTGTCCGTAATCGAAAGAATATCCGCAATCGGATAACGCAGGACGCGCACCGTACCCGTCGGATCCTGCAGATACAGCTCATTGCTGCTGCCCAGATACGCCGTGTAGCCCAGATGCGTTATCGTCGGCTCAGCAAACGCGGTCGACAGCATCAGCAGGCTTACCAGTCCTGCCAGAAACTTCTTCATCCGTTCTTCCTCCTTTTGCGCGGAGCGAACCAGCTTTGGGCTGTTTTCTTCCCCTTGCAAGAATAAAACGCATGACGCTGCTGTTTTGTTCCCAGCGGAATCAAATTTTTCCGAAATAATTTTTTCCATGCCGGAATCCATAGGAAAAACTTGCATTCCATTGCATTTCCTGATATAATAGAAGCTGTCGTGATGGGCAAACCGTCCATCAAGTTTTTGCTATCCGCTTTTTCCCGCAAGGGCACAGGAATTTCCATGATATGAGGAAAGGAAGAGAACGAATGAAAAAATGGAAGCTGCTCGCAGGGCTGACGCTGCTGCTTCTGCTCCTGCTGAGTGTCACAGCGCAGGCGGATTCCAGCAGTTACGGCGTTGTGTTCGGTGCGGCGAATGTCAACCTGCGCTCCGCCCCTACTACCAGTTCCGCCGTTTTGGGTGCGTACAACAAGGGAACGTGGATGACCGTGCGCGGATACAGCAACGGCTTTTATCAGGTGGAAACACCTGACGGCCGCTATGGCTGGATGCGGCAGGATTACCTGCTCGTTTCGGCGGATGCAACCGGCACAATCGGCTACGTCTCCCATGCGGGCTACCTGAACCTCCGCCGCGAGGCCAGCACATCCGCCAAGGTGCTCGGCAAGTATGACGACGGCACGCCCTGCGTCATTCTCGACCGTGCGGGCGACTGGTACTATGTTTCCGTCGGCGGTCAGACCGGCTATTTTCTCACCCGCTTCATCTCCACCCGCAGCGGCGTCTACTCCGACAAGCTCGGCATGGTCATTTCGCCGAATAAGGAGAACGTTCATCTGCGCTCTGGGCCGGGCAAGAATTACGGCAGCCTCGCTTCCATCCCCGGCTGCACCTACGTTATGATTCTCCAGCAAGGCAACGGCTGGTGGAAAATCGCTGTCAACGGCGGCGTCGGGTTTATGTCCGCAGACTATCTGCGCGCGGGGCATATCCGCCGGTCCGAGGGCGAAGCTCTCTGCGCGAAGGCGGCGGGAAGCAGCGCATCAGGCGGTTCTTCCTCCACGGCACAGCAGGCAGCCTATGCGGTCGTCAACAACCCGAACCCGCGCGACAAGCTGAATCTGCGCAGCAGGGCGAGCACCCGCGGCGCGAGCTTAGGCAAGTATTCCAACGGCACGGTGGTCACGATGATTTCGCAGGGCGACCAGTGGTGCAAGGTCAAAACGCCCGACGGCAAAACCGGGTATATGATGACCGACTACCTTTCCATTCCCTCTGCCAGCTCATCGAGTTCCACACGCATTGTCCGCCATCCGCAGGGGACGTATGTGAACCTGCGCAGCAGCGGCTCGAAATCCGCACGTGTGCTGGTGCAAGTGCCGCACGGGTCAACGGTGGTTGTGCTCTCCGCGGGCAAAACGTGGACGAAGGTGCGATACAACGGGTACACAGGGTATATGATGACGGCGTATTTGAAGAAGCAGTAAGGAGATATTAACACGCGGCAGGGGGCTGAAAAAATCAGCTTCCTGCCGCGTCTTTTTAGGTTCTTCACGGAATCTTGGGGGAAGAGCAGCTTGGGGGCGCGTCTGCGGACGCG
>OJPD01001742.1_pt1 | contig 9881 bp, 8 predicted proteins | sample 1598371 | NCBI WGS metagenome assembly OJPD01 (sample SAMN03922478, study PRJEB24848) | human gut metagenome | isolation source: stool sample | host: Homo sapiens | place: Germany | collected 2010-11
GAGCTGGACTTTACCGTGTCCATCAGCAGGCCCGATCAGCTGACGGCCGAGCTGCTGGCGGAACGCCCCGCCATCGTGTATATCCCGGCGGAGCTGCTGGATAAGATGGACCTGATGCCCTATATCGGGCAGGCGGAGTTCTGCGCGGTGCTGCCCCGGATATTCCGCACGGCGGACGAACCGGTGTTCCGGGATATTCTGCAGCGGCACCCGGAGGTCGCCTCCGCGGCCATCGGCAACCTGGGCCATCTGGCCATCGTGAAGGGACTGGGCAAAACGCTCCGCGGCGACTTCGGCCTGAACGTGTACAACAGCCGGGCGGTGCGCTTCTGGCAGGAGCAGGGGCTGTCGTCCGTGACGGCCAGCTTTGAGCTGCGGTGGCAGCAGGTGCGGGACCTGGGAAAATATGCGGACTGCGAGGCCCTTGTCTATGGCCGCCTGCCGCTGATGATCACCGAAAACTGCGTGACGAAGAACAGCGTGGGCTGCGCCCATGGGGCGGGCAGCGTGCTGACCGACCGGCGGGGCGAGCAGTTCCCGGTGCTGTGCGCCTACGGGTGCCGGTGCGAAATCGAGAACGGAAAGACGCTGGTGCTGGCGGACAAGCCGGAGGTGTTCCGGTGCGGCCTGCGGTACGGACGCCTGCGGTTTACCACAGAGACGGCGGCGGAGTGCGCGGCGCTTCTCCGCGCCCACAGGGCCGGGACCGTCACCGCCGACGACAACAGCACACGCGGGCTGTTCTACCGGGGCGTAGAGTAAAACAAATGGTATAACACTCGTTATAATTTACAAACCGTATTCAATTTCAGGAGAAAAAGGTGTTACTATGGAGCTGAAGATCAAGGCCCTGTCCCCCAAGATTGGGACGGAGATCCCCCTCCCCCGCTTTGCCACCGCCGGCGCGGCCTGCATGGACCTGTGTGCCTGCATCGACGAGGCGGTGACGCTGGCAGCCGGGGAACGGCGGCTGGTGCCCACGGGCATCGCCATCGCCCTGCCGTCGGCGGACTACACGGCGCTGGTGTTCGCCCGCAGCGGGCTGGGCATCAAGAATGGCGTGTGCCTTTCCAACGGCGTGGGCGTCATCGACAGCGACTACCGGGGTGAGATCGGCGTGGGGCTGGTGAACCTGGGGCGTGAACCGTACACGGTGCAGCCCGGGGACCGGATCGCCCAGCTGATGGTGGTGCCGGTGGTGCAGCCCACGGTGACGGTGGCGGAGGACCTGGACGAGACGGACCGGGGCGCCGGCGGCTTCGGCTCCACAGGCAGGTGACGTATATGGCAAAGATCGTGCTGGCCTCCGGGTCCCCCCGGCGGCAGGAGCTTTTGCGTCGGATGGGCATCACCGACTTTACCGTCCGGGTGCCGGAGGTGGAGGAATACTTCCCCGCCGGGCTGACGCCGGAGGAGACGGTGTGCTACATCTCCCGGGAGAAATCCCAGGCGGTGGCGTCCGACGCGGACGAGATCGTCATCACGGCGGATACGATGGTATTTCTGGACGACAAGAAGCTGGGCAAGCCCGCCGACGAGGCGGAGGCCCTGCAAATGCTGACGGCCCTGCAGGGTCGGCGCCACACCGTCTGTACCGGTGTGACGGTGCGGCAGGGGGAGAAAGCCCTGACCCGCGCCCAGCACACGGACGTGTATTTCCGTCCGGCCATACAGCGGGAGCTGAAGGCCTACATCGCCGGGGGCGAGCCCATGGACAAGGCCGGGGCCTACGGCGTACAGGGACAGGGCGCGCTGCTGGTGGAGCGCATCGACGGCGACTTTTTCAACGTGATGGGGCTGCCGGTGGTGCTGCTGGCGGAGATGCTGGGCGAATTCGGGATACAGCTGCTGGGATAATGCCCCTTTCGCTCCCTCTGAGAGGGTGCGCTGCCGCCTCCCCTGCCGGGGGAGACTTCAGAGAGGAACAAACGACACATGAAGCGATTTTTTACGAAAACGGGAATATGGCTGCTGGCCGCGGCGGCCACCATCGCGGTGGTGCTGTGCGTGGTGTCGGCCCTGAGCTCCGGAACGGGGCTGCTGCACAATGCCCTGGGCGTGATCGCCTCGCCCTTCCGGGCGGCGGGTTCCGCCGTGGCGGGCTGGGTCGGCGGCATTAGCCAGCGGTTTGAGGACGTGGAGACCCTGCAGCAGGAGAACGACGAGCTGCGGCAGCAGATCGCGGAGCTGGAGGAACAGCTGCGGCAGATGGAGCCGGCGGCGACCGAGAATAAAGAGCTGCGCCAGCTGCTGGGCCTGCGGCAGCAGCGCAGCGACCTGGTGTTCGAGGCGGCCCGCGTCACCCAGCGCGACGTGTCCAACTGGGCCAGCACGCTGGTGCTGGACCGGGGCAGTCAGCACGGTGTGGCCATAGGCGACTGCGCGGTGGACAGCGCCGGGAACCTGGTGGGTGTGGTCACGGATGTAGGCCTGAACTGGTGCCGGCTGTCCACGGTGCTGGACACGGACTCCCAGTTCGGCGCGCGGGTATTCCGCACCGGCGAGACGGCGGTGGCCGGCGGTGACCTGGCCCTGATGTCCGAGGGCAGGCTGCGGCTGCAATACCTCAGCGACAGTGCGAACCTGATCAAGGGCGATGTGATTGTCACGTCCGGGCTGGGCGGCTACTATCCCGCCGGGCTGGTCATCGGCACGGTGGAGTCCGTGCAGACGGATGACGGCGGGCTGGCGCGGTACGCGGTGCTCTCGCCCAAGTGCGATGTGGCGGCGATACAGGAGATGTTTATTATCACGGATTTTGACGTGATCCAATGACGGAGGACGGCTATGACACGGCGGGCGATACTGCTGAAGTGGATATTGTACTGTCTGTGCGCGCTGGCGCTGGCACTGCTGCAGGGGCTGGTGCTGGTATACGTGCGGGTATGGGGCGTGCACCCGTTCCTGCTGCCGGCCATTGCGGTGATACCGGCCACGCTGGAGCGCAACGAGCAGGCGCTGCTGTATGCGGTATTTTTCGGGCTGGTGTGCGACCTTCTCTCGCCGGTGGCGGGCCTGCCGTGCTTTTACGCGCTGGCGTTCCTGCTTGGCGCGGCGGCAGCGTGGCTGCTGAGCGGGCAGGTCATCATGGCGGGCGTGGTGTGCTCGCTGGTGGTGACAGGCGTATGTATGCTGCTCTGCGGACTGCTGCACATGGCGGTGCTGGCGGGACACAGCGGCGCGAGGCTGACCGCGGCGGGCCTGCTGCTGGGCAGGGAGCTGGCGGTATCGCTGCCCTTCGCGGCGGCAGCGCACCCGCTGTTCCGGTGGGCACAGCGGCGGACACTGAGCGAATGACCATAGGAGAACCAATCTATGATGAAAAATCCTCACCCCTCCCGGCGGCGGGTATATGTGCTGCTGGGGTTTTTCTGTGCGTTTCTGGTGCTGTTTTTTGCGGTGCTGTATGACGCACAGGTGGTGCACGGCAGCGAAAATCGGGCCAGATCCATCACTAGCAACACCGCCAGCGAAACGGTGACCGCCTCCCGGGGCATCATCACCGACCGGAATGGCAAGGTGCTGGTGAGCAACCGGCTGGCCTATACGCTGGTGGTAGACAAGAGCAGCTTCGGCAAGGACGAGGCCGCGCTGAACGAAGCCATCTGGCAGCTGATACAGCTGTGTCAGGAGCAGGGCGTCACATGGAACGACACCCTGCCCATGACCACAGGCTCCTCTCCCCAGCTGACCAGCAAAAGCCTGAACGAGAGCTTCCGGGAGTATCTGGACGACAACAAGCTGCCCACGGACGGCGGCAGCGCGGAAGTGCTGGCCGCCATGCGGAATCTCTACAAGGTCGATGACAGCTATACCGACGCGCAGGCGCGTCTGATCGTGGGCGTGCGGTATGAACTGGACGGGCGCAGCAGCTACACCTTTGCCGAGGATGTATCCACGGAGTTGCTGGGCCGCATCACCGACGGAAAGTACCGGGGCGTGACCATCAAGACAGCGGCGGCGCGGGTGTACAACACCAAGCTGGCGGCACACATTCTGGGCACCGTGGGCGCCATATGGCAGGAGGAGTGGCGCAGCGACGAGAGCACCGGCTATGTGGGCTACGCCGACAAGGGCTACAATATGAATGACCTGGTGGGCAAGGACGGCGTGGAGAAGGCCTTTGAGGAATATCTCCACGGCAAGGACGGCAAGCGGCTCATCACCACCGACGAGAACGGCAAGATCACCGGCGAGCTGTACACCCGGGAGCCCCAGCCCGGCGGCACCGTGGCGCTGACCATCGACATCGACCTGCAGCAGGTGGTGGAGGACACGCTGGCCAGTACCATTCAGGGCATGATCGACAAGGACAGCAACGAGCGCGGCGGCGCGGCGGCGGTCATTCAGGTCGGCACCGGCGAGGTACTGGCCATGGCCAGCTACCCCACCTACGATCTGGAGACGTTCAACCAGGACTATGATGAGCTGGTGAAGGACGAACGCCTGCCCATGTTTAACCGGGCCACCCAGGGCGTGTACGCCCCCGGCTCCACCTTCAAGCTGTGCACGTCCGTGGCGGCGCTGGAGGAGGGCATCATAACCCCCAGCACCATTATCGAAGACAAGGGTATCTACACCTACTATGTGGACCCGCAGCCCATGTGCTGGATCTGGCGGCAGGCCCACACCACCCACGGGCGCATCAACGTCAGTCAGGCCATCGTGGACTCCTGCAATTACTTCTACTACGAGGTGGGCCGGCTGACAGGCATCAAGAAGCTGGACGAGTACGCCACAGCCTTCGGCCTGGGGCAGTCCACGGGCATTGAGATCGGTGACGTCAGCGGCGTGCTGGCCTCCCCGGAGTGGGCGGAGTCCCACGACCGGGAGTGGACCGACGGCCAGACCATTACAGCGGCCATCGGCCAGTCCTACAACCTGTTCACCCCCCTGCAGCTGGCCAACTATGTGGCTACGCTGGTATCCGGCGGCGAGCACTATGAGGCGCATCTTCTGAAAAACGTAAAATCTTATGATAATTCACGAGTTATCGGCGTATATGGCAAGGGGCCGCTGAACGACCTGAACATCTCGGACAGCACCATGGCGGCGGTGACCAAGGGTATGCACGATCTGACCTACGACTCCCTGCGGAGCGCCTTTTCCCGCTGTGTGGTGGAGGCCGGCGCCAAGACCGGCTCGGCCCAGGTGGGTACGGATATCGCCAACGGCACCTTTGTGGCCTACGCCCCCTATGACGATCCGGAGATCGCCATCGCCATCGTGGTGGAGAAGGGCGGCAGCGGCAGTCTGCTGGCCAATGCGGCCGTGGACATCATCAACGCCTGGTTCACCCGGGACGGCACCGGCGCCACCGCCGCCGGCGAGGACGCGCTGATGCGGTAAATCTGTTATAGAGACAAGAGGCACACATGGGACCCTATTTCAATTCGAGAGACAAACATTATAAAGACCCCTTCGGCGCCGTCCCCTGCGGCGCCGAAGTGCGCTTTGCGCTGGCGGACGACACCTACTACGGCTGCGAGCTGCTGGTGCTCCGGGAGTTCGCAGGCACGGAGGACACGTGCGCCCTGCCGCCGGCGGAGGGCGGCTTCGCCGGCACATACACCGCGCCGGCTGGCGGTGAGCTGTGCTGGTACTGCTTCCGGCTGACGGACGTGGACGGGCACTGCGTGTGGTACGGCAAAAATGGCGTGCAGGACGCGCCGGAGAAGGCGGCACGCTGGCAGCTGACGGTATACGAGCCCTCCCCCGCCCCGGACTGGTTCGGGCGCGGCGTGACGTACCAGATCTTCCCGGATCGGTTCCGCCGTGTATCCATGCCGGACGTGAGCCATATGCCCGGGCACCGGTGGCTGCACCGCGGCTGGAACGAGCAGCCGGTGTTCCTTCCGGACGAGCACGGGCAGATCACCAACCGCGACTTCTTCGGCGGCTCGCTGCAGGGCATCACGGAGAAGCTGGACTATCTGGCGGGCCTGGGTGTGACGACACTGTATCTGAACCCTATTTTTGAGGCCGCCAGCAACCACCGCTACGACACCGGCGACTATCGGGCCATCGACCCGCTGCTGGGCACAGAGGCTGACTTCCGCGCCCTGTGCACCGCCGCCCATCAGCGTGGGATGCGTGTGATACTGGACGGCGTGTTCAACCATACCGGCAGCAACAGCCGGTACTTCAACGCCGAGGGCTACTATCCGGAGCCGGGGGCGGCCCAGAGCCAGAATTCAGAGTATTACAACTGGTACAGCTTCCACCCGTGGCCGTCGGACTACGACGCCTGGTGGGGCGTGAAGACCCTGCCCGCCGTCAATGAGGCGCAGCCGGCTTACCGTGACTTCATCTTCGGCGATCAGGACAGCGTGGTCCGGCATTGGCTGCGCTGCGGCGCGGACGGCTGGCGGCTGGATGTGGCCGACGAGCTGCCCGGCGACTTTATCGAGGGCATCCGCTCGGCCATCGACGCGGAAAAGCCCGGGGCTTACCTGCTGGGCGAGGTCTGGGAGGACGGCAGCAACAAGATCGCCTACTCCCAACGGCGCAGATACCTGCTGGGCCGCCAGGTCCACGGCCTGATGAACTACCCCTTCCGCACGGCCCTGCTGAACTGGCTGGCCGGCGGCGACGCCGCGGTCTTCCGCGACAGCATGGAGACAATTCGTGAGAACTACCCGCCCTTCGCCTTCTATGGCGCCATGAACTTCCTGGGTACCCACGACACAGCGCGCATTCTGACGCTGCTGGGCGCGGAGGGCACACCGAAAACCAAGGCGGAGCGTGCGGCGTACCGCCTCTCCCCCACTGAGCTGGCCCGGGGCCTGGCAAAGCTCCGTCTGGCGGGAATGCTGCTCTACAGCTTCCCCGGCTCTCCCACCCTCTTCTACGGCGATGAGGCCGGCGTGCAGGGCTTCGAGGATCCGCTGAACCGGGGCGCCTTCCCCTGGGGCAGCGAGGACGCGGCGCTGACGGACTTCTTCCGCACTCTGGGACAGCTGCGGCGAACGCGGGAGAGCCTGCGCTCGGGCGCCCTGCGCTATCTGCTGGCCCGAGGCGGTGCTCTGGCCATCGAGCGTGAGCGCGGAGGCGAGCGCACGGTAACGGCGCTGAACGCCGGGGACGCGCCGGCAGACCTGACGCTGGCCTGGGACGCGCCCACCGCGCAGGACGCGATGACCGGACAGCGATTTCTGGTCATCGACGGGAAAGCGCACCTGACATTGCCGCCGCTGAACGGCGTGATACTGGTATAAGGAACGGGGCGGTTGTTTCACGTGAAACAGCCGCCCTACTTTTGTCCCTTTATGTTTCACGTGAAACAAAAGGGCGAAAATTTGCATTTTCCCTCTTGAAACCCTCCATGCAGGTGGTATATACTATCATAATGAACTCAGACAGAAAGAGGAATTTGCTGTGGCGAAAATCATTGCGATCGTAAATCAGAAGGGCGGCGTGGGCAAGACCACCACCTGCGTAAACCTGGCCGCTGCCGTAAAAGCCGCTGGCAAGCGGGTGCTGCTGTGCGATTTTGACCCCCAGGCCAACGCCACCAGCGGCATGGGCGTGGACAAGACCACCAGCAACGGCGTCTACGATGCGCTCATCAACGGCGCAGAGACGGCCCAGCTGATCGTGACCACGCCCTATGGCGACGTGCTGCCAAGCAGCAAGGCGCTGGCCGGCGCCGGCGTGGAGATGATCAGCATGGACGACCGGCAGTTCCTGCTGAAGGCCGCGCTGCGGCAGGTGGCGGACAATTACGATTTCATCTTCATCGACTGTCCGCCCTCGCTGGAGCTGCTGACGCTGAACGCACTGTGCGCCGCCAACAGTCTGCTGGTCCCGGTGCAGGGCGAGTACTACGCGCTGGAGGGACTCAGCGACCTGATGAACACCGTGCGTATCGTGCGGCGCAGCATGAACCCCGGGCTGGATATCGAGGGCGTGCTGCTGACCATGTTCGATGGCCGCACCAACCTGTCCATTCAGGTGGCCCAGGAGCTGAAGCGGTTTTTCGCCGGGAAGGTGTACAGCACCGTGATCCCGCGAAACGTGCGGCTCAGCGAGGCGCCCAGCCACGGCAAGCCCATCACCGCCTATGACAAGACCTGCCGGGGCGCGGACGCATACACGGCGCTGGCGGCGGAATTTTTGCGGAAGAACAACTGCTGAAAGGAGACGCGGTATGGCGAACACAAAAGGTCTGGGCAAGGGACTGAGCGCACTGCTTGGTGACGACGTCATTGCCGCCAAGGACGAGCGCGCCTCCTCCCTGCTGCTGCCCATCAGCCAGGTGGAGAGCTGCTCCACCCAGCCCAGAAAGAGCTTTGAGCCGGAGGCCCTCAGTGACCTGGCGGACTCCATCCGGATACACGGCATCATCCAGCCGCTGACCGTGCGGAAGCTGCAATCCGGCTACTATCAGATCATCGCCGGTGAACGGCGGTGGCGGGCGGCGCGGATGGCCGGGCTGACACAGGTACCCGTGGTGGTCATCGAGGCCGACGACCGCAAGGCCATGGAACTGGCCATGATCGAAAACCTCCAGCGAGAGGATCTGAACCCCATTGAGGAGGCCGAGGGCTACCGGGTGCTGACGGAGCAGTACGGCATGACCCAGGACGAGTGCGCGCAGCGGGTGGGCAAGTCCCGCCCCACCGTGGCCAACGCCCTGCGCCTGCTGGGGCTGACCGAGCCGGTGCGGGCCATGGTAGAGGACGGACGGCTTTCCGCCGGACACGCCCGCGCCCTGTTGACGCTGGGCAGCAAGCAGCAGCAGGCCGCCGCGGAGACGGTGGTCAAGGACGCCCTCTCCGTCCGCCAGACGGAACTGCTGGTGAAAAAACTCACCGCCGAGAAAAAAGAAAAGCCCCAAAAGGACGCGCTTTCCGTCAATTATGTTGAGGAGGCCGCCCGTGAGCTGGGCGAAAAGCTGGGCCGCCCCTGCCGCATCGTCAACGGCAAAAAGAAGGGGCGCATCGAGCTGGAATACTACGGCACCGAGGACCTGAACGCCCTGCTGGAGGCCCTGGAGAAGCTGGGAAAGCGATAAGCGTTTCACGTGAAACATCATCGAATAGAGGTATAGAATATGCTTGACATCAAGTTTATCCGGGAGAACCCGGACCTGGTAAAGGAGAATATCCGCAAGAAGTTCCAGAACGCCAAGCTGCCCCTGGTGGACGAGGTCATCGCCCTGGACAGCGAGCGCCGCGAGGCCATCAACGAGGGCGAGGCCCTGAAAGCCGAGCGCAACAAGATCTCCAAGGCCAACGGTCCCCTGTTCGGCAGGCTGAAAAAGTGCGCCGACGAGGCGGAGAAGGCCGCCCTTCAGGCGGAGATCGATGCCAACAACGCCGCCGTAAAGGCCAACGCCGAGCGCATGGCTCGGCTGGAGGAGAAGAAGGCCAACGCCGAGGCGGCCATGAACAAGCTGCTGCTGGTCATCCCCCAGATGATCGACGAGTCCGTGCCCATCGGTCCGGACGACAGCTGCAACGTAGAGGTGGAGCGCTTCGGCGAGCCCAAGACCCCGGACTTCCCCATCCCCTACCACACGGAGATCATGGAGCGCTTTGACGGCGTGGATATGGACGCTGCCGCCCGTGTATCCGGCAACGGCTTCTATTACCTGATGGGCGACATCGCGCGGCTGCACTCCGCCGTCACCGCCTATGGCCGTGACTTTATGATCGACAAGGGCTTCACCTACTGCATCCCGCCGTTTATGATCCACGGCAACGTGGTGGAGGGCGTGATGAGCCAGACGGATATGGACGCCATGATGTACAAGATCGAGGGCGAGGACCTGTACCTAATCGGCACCAGCGAGCACTCCATGATCGGCAAGTTCATCGATCAGATCCTGCCGGAGGACAAGCTGCCCCAGACGCTGACCTCCTACTCCCCCTGCTTCC
>OJPD01001744.1_pt1 | contig 9870 bp, 8 predicted proteins | sample 1598371 | NCBI WGS metagenome assembly OJPD01 (sample SAMN03922478, study PRJEB24848) | human gut metagenome | isolation source: stool sample | host: Homo sapiens | place: Germany | collected 2010-11
TACACACTGCATATCGTCGGCAGCGTCAGATGTGTATAAGAGACAGATGGTATTCACCAAAAAGGGATCGAACATAACCTTTGACGAAGAAGGCAACGAAGTGAAAGATACAGACGATGACGACAGTTTCTCAAATACACTCATCCAGTTGCAAGGTGATACGAATGCAGGAAAGATTATGGAAGTTACTTTAGAAAGCGATGAGGAAAAACCTGAAATAATAAATCTGAACTCACAAAATTACGACAAAGAATTTACCGTTACTGACGCAAGTGTGGTTGAACGTATTTATTCAGCTTATGGCCAAGAGCCATGGTATTGCATCCGTATTGGTAAAGTCGGATTCTCAGGCGATATTTTGGAAGATGCTTTCGAGTATTACAATTCTATCGTAAGCAAGCAACAACGCTTAATAGAGCGTACCTTTAGCCGTATATTCAGCTATTGGTATGAAGTAGTCAACCCCTCTAATGATTATAGTGTGGAACCATTAAAGTATGTACGAAATGCAGCAGTATCTAATAACAACAGATGAGGTATCGGCTTTGTCTCGCGGAATGTCTGTACATCTCGATCCTGACAAGATAGAAACCTACATCCGTGAGTCGGAGAATATCTACATCAAATCAGCGTTGGGAGACGAACTGTTCCTTGACGTGAAAAAAAATCCTGAAAAATACCAGCTACTGCTTGACGGAGGTACTTATGAAACTAAATGTAAAAAGAAGATAATCATCACTGGACTTCGCGTAGCTTTGGCTTATTATACCTATGCCTGTATTGTCAAAAATGGAGATGGGAATGTATCCCGTTTTGGCTTCGTGAACAAGGAAGGTGAATATAGCAGTCATACAGTATTCAAGGAAAAGATGATGGTGTATAGCGATGCATGTAGCATAGCTGACCGCTACCTGAAAGAATGCGTGCTTTACCTAAAAGAATGCGGTATGCCACTTTATAACGGTGAAGGGAAATTAAAATCTAATAGAACTGTTTTTCGTGTAATAGGAGAATGAGCGATTCTGTTGATATATTAAAGAAACTGGCTCTTCAAGTAAGAAACGCATCTACAGAAGGAGAGAATACAGCTGAAAGAATTGGGCGCATATTTATCGGGATTCTAGAAAACATGGATAATTCTGATATAGAAAAGCTCACCAAATACTTTTTGCGCAAAGACAAGGAGGATTCTACGAATTTCCTGCTATCCTTGCTAGGCGGAGTATTGATTAAGAATTATGCCAAGTTCGGTGACTTTATCCCCGGCGTTTCCGGAGGTTACATCGGTGAGGACGCCCGTGCCGAACTAGAAGAACTGAATCTTCGGACAATGATTAAGTCAGACAATTTCAAGGCCGGTTCCCTTGGTACGGGATTTATGTTGAAAACAGATAAGAAAACAGGAAGATCGTACCTAGAAGTGGATGAGTTGTTTGTTCGCATACGCGCCCTGTTCACCGAACTTGAAATAAGAAAACTTACTTACGCTGGCGGAAATTGGATATTCAGTGCGGCCGGTATGACCTGTGAACGTGTTGAAGAACTAGAAGATGTTTACAGATGCTATTTCCCATCCATAGATGCAGAAAAGGAAGGAGAAAATGAGTTTAGAGCTGGAGATCAAGCTAGATGCCAAGAATTTAATGTAAAAACAGGAACAAGTCAAAATGTATCAAATAGATATTATTGGAGGCTTGTTGTTGGTGCAGGTGATAATTATATAGATTTAAGTAAAACAGATTGCGATTCCGGGAGTGATGCACCAAAGGCAGGTGACTCTATTGTACAATTAGGTAATCGTAGTGATAAAGGCAGACAAAATGCCATTATTATTTCTGCATACGGAGAAGGATCACCGTCCTTTACGCAACATAAAGGAATTAATTCATATAGTCTTAAAGGAACGGAGAAGACAAGGATATCTCCAGAAACAAATATTCTTACAGGGGAATTTCATTTTGAAACAGGTGAAAATGTAAAAGATGAAATTGATAGCGCAAAAAATACAGCCAATTCAGCTAATAATGTTGCTATTGCCGCAAATAAAATTGCAGAAGAGGCGAAGAAAAATGCTGATTTGGCAAAAAGCGAATCAGAAAAGGCAAATAGTTTATTAGCTGATATTGCAAATGATAATAAACTTACAGCACAAGAAAAGCACGAAACAAAAAAAGAATGGGATATTATTGTTTCGGAAAAACCTAAGAATGACGCTTCCGCTGATAAATATGGTGTATCAAAATCGGCATATGGCAATGCATATAACGCACTGAGCGGTTATATTACACCATTGTTAACCTCTTTATCAACTACAAGCGATATAGTAGGTACCGATTTTCGTGCTAAATTCAAGGCTTATTATGATGCCAGAACGGATTTGCTTAATGCTATATCTGCAAAAGCCAAAGAGCTAGTGGATGCTGCCAATAATAAAATAGAAAGTGTAAAAACTGAACTTTCCGCTGTTGATGGAAAAATAACTTTGGCAGTTAAAACAGCTAAAGAAGAAGCTATATCTTCATCTAAGGCATATACGAACTCCGAGATAAAAGTTGTAAAAGACCAAATTGCATTGAAGGTTGATAGTAAAACTTTCAATGCCTTGAATCAAAAAGTAACTGAGCAGGGGTCACAGATAACGCTCAATAAAAATAATATTGAGCAGAAAGTCAACAAATCAGATTTCAATGCACTTGGAACAAGGGTGTCTAATGCAGAAACAAAAATCACCCAAAATGCCAATGAAATTCAACAGAGAGCGACGAAGTCCACTGTTGACGCTTTGACAGGACGTGTAACTACCGCTGAATCTAAAATTACGCAGAATGCCAATAGTATATCATTAAAGATTACAGCTTCTGAAGCCACAAATATCGCGAATAATGCTGTAAACAATTTACAGATTGGCGGAACAAATTTGTTGGTTAACACAGACTTTTTGCACAATAGGGATTATTGGTCTGGCGGTGATGTGGATTCAAGTGTAACCTTGCAAGGAAGAAATTCTTTAAGAATGATAACATCAGGCCTTACGGGTGATTCATGGCGAGGTGGAGAACAGATCAATACACCTTATTTAATTGCAAAACAAGGAGATGTGTTTACCATAAGCTTATTCTCTCGTACAGACAATATCAGCTCATTCGACAGAGGGGCTAGTATGGAAATACGCTATTATAACTCATCCGGCGGCAGAATAACGCAGTCTGGTTTTAATATAAAACCTAGCACAAATAACACTTGGACCAGATTTGCAGGTACAGGCACGTGTCCTGCCGGTACTGTGAAAGTCAGTGCAGTATGGTATAACGTGAGAAATGGCAGAATATGGGTAAACGGCATAAAACTTGAAGTTGGTAAAAAAGCTACTGATTGGACAAGAAGCCCGCATGATTCTCCAACCACTCAAGATGTAAAATCATCATTTACGATTGATACTGGCGGTATATCCATGCTCGGAAAGAAATTATCCTTGACAGGTATGGTCACTTTCAATTCTCTTGCCAGCGATGCACAGGGGAAGATTAATACGGCACAGAGTACTGCAAACACAGCTAAATCAGCCGCTGAAACAGCTAAGTCTACTGCGGATGGAGCTAATTCAAAAGCAACGACTGCACAGAATACTGCAAACACCGCTAAATCAACAGCCGATAGTGCCAATTCAAAAGCAACAACAGCACAGAATACGGCTAATACGGCAAAGTCTACAGCTGATGCCGCAAAGACAGCAGCGGCAAATGCACAAAGTAGAGCAGATGCTGCTTATAATAAAAAGATAGAACTGGCACAACTTGGAACGACTGTAATATCTGGTGGCTTTATTAAAACAAGCCTTATAAAAGCAGATGAAATAATAGTAAGTAAACTAAGTGGTGCGACTGGTACATTCAAACAGTTGCAAGCTGTCGGTAGCGATGGAAGCGTAAAAGGAACACTCAGACTTGATGGAGATAGATTATGGTATGATGGTGACCAATATCAGCAAGGTACAAAAGATGGCCGTTCATTGCGTTACTATCTGTCTGACGCATGGGTTCGTGGTAATTTTGGAGCACGTACCAGAACCACGCTTCTTGTCCAGGGAAGCAGCGGCTATTTTTATCCGAAAGGTGCGGATAAAGCAGGTGTCTATAAAAGCTTTGAAAGAGGTACAGCGAGCGATGGTAGGACATACTATAAACTTCCATGTTATGGTACAGAAGGAGATTATTCTGGTATGCCTGTAGATCTAATTGTATTTAACGTAACATCATCAAATCAACACTTTTATGAATTGCAACTTGCAGTAACACAAAAAGTGAACATGATAAACTGCAATAATAATTATACAAATGTGCTTATATATTGCAATGGAAATTATCCTGGATTGCCAGGCGGTTCTGTACATTATGCATGGAATGTTTTGCCATTCATGAATCCGCAACCAACTGCAAATCTTCTAGGTAGAGGCTTATTGTTTGGAGGTTCTAATGATAATGATTGGAGATAAAGTATTATGAAAGAAGAAATAAAAGAAATAAAGAAAGATGCTAGTATGCAAGAATATACAATGAATATTAGTACTGATAATGCGGATTATTCTGTGGTATACATAGTAAAAAATGATTTGTTGGTGCAAGTCATAGCCAAGGTAAAAATAGCTGGTACTGATTTAGGAGAGCTGTCATACGAAAATGGTTATGTCAATACTATGAATTTTTCTATCAATGACTTGACACAGCAATTATACCTGAATGATTTTACAAAAATTGTATTCGGCATACGAGACAAAAATAATCTTACGATAATGATACAAATAGCTAAAAACGTATAACAACTTAAAAAAATAAAATTATGGAAGTAAAATCTGTTACAACAATCGTGAGTGCTGAGAAAACAACAGCCAATGCTCGTTATGATGTATCTTACTCAATTATCAAAGATGCATCGTCTGAAAATGCACAACTTCAGTCTGTCTCTGCTGATGTCTATGAGTTGCAGACACTTGAAGACCAAGTAAAACAAGAGAATTTTATAGGAAAGCTTGAAATGCAGTACGGCATAATGGTACCAACCCAGTTTCCTTTTTCCAATAAATATACTCTGTATGTATCAGAGTTTGTTGATATAATAAATGAAGTCACAGCCGATAAGTGATAACCGAGATTGTCGCAAATCCTGTTTATGAATCTGGGATACAGTGTGTCCCCGCATACAGACAAGGGTTTGTATCGGTTTACTGCCGTAAAGAGAATATTAATGATTGAAAGATGATATGAGAGATGTAATTTACAATTTTATAAATGAGCACATGATGATACACATTGTACTGATAGCCCTGTGTATCGCAGCCACTATCGGTGCAATGTTTGTGGATTTGGTCTCAGGAATAATGAAGGCCAAACAACGCGGGGAGGCAAGAACATCCACGGGGTATAAGAAAACAGCCATCAAGGCGAAAAAGTATTTCACCCCGTTCATAGAATTGTGCTTCATTGATCTGTTATGCTGTGTGATTATCCCCTTTCCTGTTTTTTCCATGATCTGGACGGTTTACTGTATTTTCTGTGAGTTTAAATCGGTACGCGAAAAATCGTGGGAAAAAGCGGAGTTGCGCAAGGCAGAGAAGACAATGAGTGTGATTATCGAGAACAAGGATGACATTGCCAGGATGGTGGCTCAGATACTGTTTGATGAGGGACAGGGGGCAATCAGTAGGAATAATGAAAAACCGGCCTCGCCAGACCGGTAAACTCAGTTCTATTACATGAAAAACACGCTATGTTTTTGTGCAAATATAGCTATATTCTTTTTATGAAAAAACAAAAAGGAGGAAAAGAAATGAAGTTTTTTACGATTGCGGAACTCTGCAAGTCAACGACTGCTGACCGCTTGGGTATCAACAACAAATGCAGACAGGAGCATGTGACTGCTCTGACTGCCTTGGTGGATAATGTGCTTGACCCGTTACGGGAATGGTGGGGAAAGCCTATAACAGTGAATAGTGGTTATCGCTGTCCGGAACTAAATGCGGCTGTCAAGGGAAGCAAGACCTCGCAGCATATGAAGGGGGAAGCTGCTGATATTGACACTGGAGACAGACAGCAAAACAAGCTGTTATTTGAATATATCCGCAAGAACCTGCCCTATGATCAATTGATTGACGAGTCTAACTTCGCTTGGGTGCACGTCAGTTATCGGGCTGACGGGGATAACAGGATGCAAGTTCTTAAGTTGTAGACTATGTTGGTTAGAGTTATGAACTGGGTAAGCCGGCATATATTGCTGGCTCCTTTCATGTGTTTGTTCCTGTTGTTCGGATCATGTGGCAGCTCGCATAAGGCTGTCAAATCTGACACAGAAGTAATCAGGAAGGACAGTGCCAGTGAAACGGTCAACATCGTACACGGATCAAGCATCTCTTTGAGCGAACTCATTACCACTAATGGTAACTATGTGATTGATTTCCGTATCTATGATACCCGAAAACCGCCCGATAGCCTGACCGGGAAACCTCCGTTATTGGCGGACGGGCAAATAGAGGGAAATTTCAATCAGGCAAAAGACAAGAAATCGGTTATAAACGATACTATAAAACTCAATGCCGACAAGAAACGCTCTTCCGATATCCATGAGAAAGAGTACACTGAAATGATGAAGGATAAAAGAGAATCCAAATTGCTTGAACAAATAGTTCTGACATGTGTTAGTGGGGCAGTTCTTGTTGTTATCGTACTGGCGGTGGTCAGGCGACAACGTGGAAACGATTTCTTATAATAAGACTTTAAATTTATGATTAAGACTTCCCAGCTTGTGATAAGTCGGGAAGTTTTTTTATTTCCATGAACAATTCGGTTTTGCCTGTGTTTGTGTAACCGTACTGATTATTGTTGCGCTGTTGGCGAAAAAAACATTGGCGTAATAATGATTCCTCATAATAAAACTTGAAATTCATAAGTTGAATACTCTGGCTCGTGATGAGTCGGAGCTTTTTTATGGATAAATCCGACCAATATTATTCCGTTATCTTTAGAAGCAAGTAATTGTTATAATAGCAAAGAATATTTCCCGATGTTTGTACCATAACAAATAAATAGATAATTATGGAAACAAACATTTTATTTGCTACGATTATTTTTGGAATTATTTGCATTATGCATAGAATGATGAAAGATTGATTAAAAATAATTTGCATTTACAATAAGAGACTGATCCTTTTCAATTTTGGATCAGTCTCTTTGTTGACTATTAATCACAAACAGGACGAACTACTGCACCCTCCCAACGAAAGATACCTCCCATCATTGTTCCATATTTGTCATTATTGAATCCTAAATAATAAGCATTGGAAGATACATCGTCGTGTATTGATGCTGTCCAATACCAAGCTTTAGACCATCCACCTAATACATTCTCACCTTTATACTTAACAGCAGGAAGAAATATACTGTTTCCATTAGGACCGGTTATAAGCAGCCCTCCAACACCATGATATTCAATCCATTTCTGCTTACATTTTTTTAGTTCTGCACATTCATCATAAGTTGGCATACGCCAATTGCCTCCCCATCTTACATGTGCCACATCATAATTCGTTCCACTGATGTTATTGCCGATATTGACAAACTCCGCGTAATTCATACAATCTCCTCCTTTGCAATCAGGTAAAATATAATCTCCACTTTCATCTAAATCTTTCCAATAACTATAAGTTTTGTATTCATAGACCGATTTCTCTCCTGTTTCTCCCCAAGCATAATAACTACCGAAATCTTCAGGTTTGTTGGCTCCAATATTCCAACCTGCCCATTTAACACTAAGTCCCAAGTCTACAACTTGTCCCGGAGTGGGTTCTTTATTATCCGCTTCAATAACAAATGTCTTGATATCTCCATAATATATTTCTGTTCCAATCTTTGCATAAGCACAATAATTGTAGGCACCTTCGGAAAGATCTGATAATTCTACAGAATATATCAAGTTATTGATATTGTGAGATGCTATATGGTTTTCATTTATTTTAATACCGTATTCCATTTCTGAAAAATCGTCCATGTCCTCCAATTTGCCAAAACATACAACATTAGTCTTTTCAACAGAAGCATTTTCTGTCATAACATTGATTTGTGTATCTCCATAAAATTTCGCTTCTTTCATTATTTTACCATCCACATTATAAAGTCTTGCATATAATGTATCTTTAAAAGAAGTGGGAATCCATTCCACAGATACCTGCCCATGATTAGCTATGCCATATTTTGAAGAGAGCTCCCCTTTTCCTTCAAATTTGACTATCTGACTAAGGATAGTAGGAATACTTCTATTGAAAATTGAGTCCATATCATAAACTTCAAACTTTACGGTATTAGGAACATTCTTCTGCACAGATTTTGACGTAGAAGACACGTAACGAATATCATAAGGAGAATGATAAATACATTTATCAAATACGTTCATATCACCTGTTGAAATATTCTTGACTTCGTGTCCTACAAACATTAAGCTTAATCCAGCCCTAGCATCTAATCCTACATAATTAGAAAGATCCCATGCACAAAAATCTTTTGAAGAAGACAATAATTCTTCATAAAACCCTCCATGGATACTCGTCCGCATATAGGGTCTGATATCAAAGGACGGCCCTAATAATTCATATAAGATAACTCTTATACGTGGGTATAGCCATACCTTCCCATTCATATCCCCTTTCCCTTTCATTGTCGGATAAGTTACACTAAGTTCATTTTTAAAGTCTTTAACAGGGTCAAGTCTATCATCAGATTGGTTCCACTGAAAGCCTAGTGTACCACTGGCTTTGTCTGTGAATCCCATATAGGCACTGATTTCACCATTTGCACTAAACGAAACCGCACGATATACATCTGCATTTAATGATACTTCAACAGGTACTCCAAATACAGGAAAAACAACTTTAATCTTAGGTAGATATTTACTCAATTCTTTTATACGTTCATCATTATCATATGTATATTGATGCCACGCATCAAGTCTAAGTTGTTGGTTTGTCTCAAAACGCCCTTCTATATTTGCATCAATAGACAAGGCTTTACTTCTGTATTGTTTTTCTATATCATCTTTCACTTCTTGAAGTGTTCGCCCACTAAAACTTAAGGTCATATTTAAATCAATATCAATATGAAAATCAGATTTTTCCAGATAAATTCTAAACTTTGGATGATCATATAATACACGACCTTCAAGTTTGTCATTGTCCCATTTCCACAAATTACCCGTCAAATGCGAAGGGGTTCTTGAATTCATAAAATTATATTCCTTCCATTCTCCATCTATGTCCAAAAAAGATATTTTTTGAGGAAGAATTACATTTTTGCTTGAATTCTTTGCAGATTGTCCTCCGGTTGATAACGTAAATTCTGTGTTGGCGAATATATCGCATAAGTCACCTTTTCTGGCTTCTATACTTATTTTACCATTATCACGTTTTAGCTTATTTACAATAACAATATAACTCACCGTATCAGCATTAATTGTAAGTATCGAGCCCGGTTTTAAATTTTTAGTTTCAGACGAAGCATCAAATGAATATCTTCCATTCTCTTCATCTACCTCATGCAATTTTGTTTTCTTCCAATCTATAGGTACATAATCAGGATTAACAACATCGTTTTCATATTTTTCGGGGGGAACTTCCGGCTCTTCTTTTTCAGACAGAACTTCTTCCGATGAATCGGAAGAACAGGCATTAAAAGTAAACAACAGCAATAATGCCATCAAAACAAAATACGTTTTTTTCTTCATATCACATTTTTAATAACAATTTTGATAAGTGCAAATTTATTAAAGTGCTTAAATTTAGTAGATGACAAAAGTTGAATTTTGTCGGTTATATTGTTGATTTTTAATTAG
>OJPD01001754.1_pt1 | contig 9826 bp, 9 predicted proteins | sample 1598371 | NCBI WGS metagenome assembly OJPD01 (sample SAMN03922478, study PRJEB24848) | human gut metagenome | isolation source: stool sample | host: Homo sapiens | place: Germany | collected 2010-11
CATATCGTCGGCAGCGTCAGATGTGTATAAGAGACAGTGGGTGTACCATTCACGGATAACCCGTGCCGAATACCCCTCAAGAGTCAAATACACATCAGGGAACTCAAACGTTCTCCCGTGTCCACTCTCAAGGCAGTCAATGCCTCTGAGATAATTCTTCTCATCATTACTGGTATTTGCCCCCCAGCAGATACCAGCCTCTACACCAATCATCGTGATTGGCTTTTTGTATGTATAATCTTGAACAATTACTTTTCCCATTCGTTACTTAACCTCCGTAAAGTTCTGGGTAACTGCTATAACACAAATAGGTATAGCCGTAATAGCTGCTGTACAGTTCAAGATAAACGCCGCTACCTTGTACCCCACCAGACTGGAATACGACTGACGGTTCATTCAAAACACGTTCGCCGCTTAAAAGGCGAGCTGCTGCTTCAACGCAGGATTCAAATGGAGTCAAGTTTTTGAAATAGTCTGTATTCGCGTTAGCATATTGCCCTTCTGCGTGGATGACTTCTTTGATTGTATCTGGGAACTCTGGGGAGTCAGCTCTATTGATAACCACTTCGCCAACAGCCAGCTTCCACTCAAAGGGCAAGCGCTCGTCACCACATTCATCCGTGAGAATCTTTGATAGCTCAAGCAAATCTTCAAAGAAAACCTTTATCACGTCTAAGTCGAGCACATCAATTTTCTTGTTTCTGGCTTTCTCTGCAGCCAAGCCCGCTTCATAATCACCGTTTAAGCAGCTCTGCTTCATTATGCTGAGATAATCAATGTCATCAGAGAAACCGTCTACTTCCTCCGTGTGGCACACTACATCCTCTTCAGGCTCCTCAATCGTCTGGTTTGCGTCCGTCGCTGTGATAGCGGTTTCCAACGCATCGACTTCCGTTTTCTCCTCAATGGTTAATGGTGCCTCTTGTCTGGCAGATGCGCTACTGCATCCGCAGATTGAAACGCACATCATAGATACCAGCAAGAAGATAGTGAAAATTTTTCGCATTGTTCTACCTCTCTACTGTCTACGAAAAAAGAGCTCCAGAGTGTTTTACTCTGGGCTCTTCCACATAGTATGTTTAGCCTCTTACTTTTCTTATGCGTGCTGGAGAGTATCTTTAATGGCAAAACTGTCAAGGAACTCATCCAGCATTTTTGTATCGCCGGGATTCAGCGGTTCTTCTGCTCGTGACGCCATAGGGCGTGCTGGTCTCTGTGCCCGCACTGGGCGTGCAGGTTCGACAGTAGCAGCAGGAACCGCACCAAGCCAATCAACCGTCGCACGACCAATGTTATTCCAATTAAGTCGTGCTGTCGTTCCCGCAAGGTCTTCCATTTCAAGCACCCCGTGTTGGAGGTCAATCGGGATTCCATCGACAAACAACCGCCCATCTCTATAGTTCATTTCTACTGGACGTGCGGCATTAACCGCCGCAGCAGTTACTGCCCCCGCCGCATTTGTCTCATTGATGGCATTAGCAACGGTATTCGTTACGGTTGCATTAGCTGTTGCTCTTGCGCCATTCCCAAAACTGACGGTTAACCCCATGTCCCGGAAGCAAATCGGTTCTCTGCTCTCAAGCTGAAACAGTCTGTTCTCATCGCCGACGACGATAATGTCGTTTACTTCCATGCCGTTGTAATACTCCATTCCGAGCATAGCCGGTTTGAGAATGTCGCTGTACCCCTGCTCGTTAACAATGCCAATTCTGTATCCACGATAAATACCGTGGTCGGTATTGCGAACGTCAAACGTAACACCTGCGTGCTCAGAGAGAAATCTATAAACATCTCTCGTTACAATCAACGCAATTTCATACCTTCCACTCGTATAAGCTCGTGCTCGCGCTGCTTTCTGCAGAGCTTCCTCCAAAGCATTGTTAAACTCTGCCCTCGTCACTCGTCATCGACCTCCTCGATTGGAGACACGTTGCATTCGCTTACAATCTTGTCGAAGCAGTCACAGCAAAGTTGTAAATCAACATTGTCTCCGTCATGGATACTTCCGTATCCGATATGTTGTCTATGTATAGAGAAATCTTCCTGCAGGTCAAAGAGGTCGAGCTCCTTGCCGCAATAATTGCAGACACGTTTGTCTGACAAGCTTTGCACCTCCCATGCACTTATAAAATCTGTGTTTTATATCACCCTCACTGCCGAAGCAGCAGGTTTGATTTTGAAACCGCTGAGGAAGTTGTCCAGTTCCTCGCCACCATATGTTCCATCGGTAAACCTCAATGGCTGTTCACAGCGTTCAATCTCAGACAGGATGACCGCGTTTAGGTCGCTTAGATATAGGATGCGATTGAATGTGCGCCCCTTGAACTCCTGCGTGTCATATGCGGTAATGAAATACAGAACGGATGATTTCTTCGTGTTTAGAATGGAGTATGTGTTAGAAAAGGAAGCTACATCAAATCCTCTTTGCATTACCCATCCCGGAAGATTCCCCAGTTCTATTTCCCTCCAAAGAGTCTTAACCAGCTCTTTGGTATTACGCATATTATCAAGTACGACACACACCGAAACATTCTCTTGCTGAGAGCAGAACAAAAGGGCTTCTGCAAATGTATCTCCGGTTAATACTTCCATGTCTCCACCTCCAATTACAGAACCTTGTCATACGCTGTCAGCTTGAAATACTCACCATCACGCTGGTAGCCTTTGCAGTAAATGATGTCACCGACTTTAACCGGCTCTTTCTTAAACTCACGGTTGAATAACGTGAATCTACTTTCTTTGCCGCTACCGATTGATTTCGTAAAGACGCTGTAAGCAAATTGCTCACCATCTCTTCTCCGAACCAGTGGCTTCATATCTGTTATGTATAGCTTGCGTCTGTCCGCTTCATTGCCAGACACATACCCGATATAGCCCATCACATCATAGAAGTTACGGACTTTGATAATATCGCTGAGGTCATCCATGCCAACTGCTTTCACCGCGTCTTCTGCGCCACGCAAAATCGACATCACATCAAGAAGTGTATAGCTCTTAGCTTCGCCACCAGATTTTGTAACACCGACCGCATATCGCTTCACAATTTCTTCGAGCGGTGTCCCATCAACTTCAGACTTTTTGATTTGCTTTGCTTGCCCCCTCTTGAAGGTATTGAAGAACAAGTCAACCATCCGAAGCAACTCACGTTGATTGCCGAAATCGGAGAAGAAGTCCAGCTTAATCAAAATATCAAGCTGCCTTGAGTTAATACTCGTTTTCTCATCGAGGTCTTTCAGCAAATCCATAAAGCAGGAATACTTATTTTTCGCTGCGAGGTCATACAATTCATCGGCAAGACCAGCACTCATATACTTGATTGATGTGAGACCCTTGGCGATGATTTTCCGCTCTCTGTCGAAGAAGTATTCACCTCTGGACAATCCCCATTTAGGCAACGTCACTCGAATACCGACCTTATGGGCATAGCTTGTAATGTCAGCAGTCTTGTCCATATTGTCGCCGAAGATGTTCAACGCCGCTGTTAAGAACTCCAACGGGTAATAGTAGCGCAGATAGCCGCAGATATAGCCGATGGATGAGTAAGCGTCTGAGTGATTCCATGAGAAGCCATACGCTGATGCATCCAGAATGATTTGCAGGAACGGCTTGATAACTTCCTCACAACGCTCTGTGCTCATCTTGTATGCCTTTGAGCAATAAGCCACAAAACGTTCTTCAATTTCCGGCAAGAGCTTTTCTGTTCCTTTTTTCTTGGCAATCGCTCGGCGGACATTGTCTGATTCTGCGCTTGAGTAGCCGCAGAATTTAACCAAGAACTGCATGATGGTTTCTTGCATTGCAATTCGTCCCGCCTCTGGAGCAAGGAACTCATTCAGTGCATCAAAACCATTATCGTAAAACTCACCCTTGGCTACACTATCACGGAAGCTGGCACACGCAGGTCGGAGCAAACCGTTACCAAACGACATCCACTTTAGCATTGAGAAATTTGGAATCTTTGACCGAGCAATATCGAGCGTGGCATCAGACATGAATTGCTTTAGATAATGTTGTGCGCTGTCAGACTCCCATTGGAAGATAAGCGTCGTATCGTCTCGGATACTTCTCCACACATTCATGTCTTCCATATCAGTGTTATCTGGCGTCAAGCGCTCAATCCCAAGCATTTTACAGGTATCGTTGATAACACCGATATTGTCCAAGCCAAGGATATCAAGCTTGACGTACATCAAGTCGTCCAGCTCTTTCATGTTAATCATGGATACCGGATACTCGGATGTAGAGATACTGCACAGACCAACTGTTTGGTCAATAGGCAGGTCACTGATAAGGACTCCACTCGGGTGTGTACCGATGGAGACAATTGTTCCATTAACGATGTCTACATATTTGAAGACCTCTGGATACTTCTTTCGGATAGTATCCTCATGGAGCTCCACTTCTTTGCAAATGTGGTTTGCCACATGGAGATAGTTCATATCTGCGCGGTCTTTATAGAGAGCTCGGCAAACATCGCGGATAGCGCCCTTGAGCGCGATGGTATTAAAGGTAATAATTTCTGCTGAACGAATACTCGGCAGATTCATCTTATCTTTAAGCAGGAACCGCTTAATTGTTTCTCTGTCCTTGCCCGAATAGTCCGTATCAATATCGGCGTTTGTAACACGGGACGGATTCATAAATCGGAAGAAGTTTAAGCCATACCGCATACTGTCCATCTGCGTAATTCCCAAGAGATACGCAATCATGCTACCCGAGACTGAACCACGACCATAACCACACTGGATACCGTTTTGCTTTTCCCACTCCCGCAAGTAAGTTTGGAGCAGCATAAAGTCAATTGACTTCGTTGCCTTATAAACATCGAACTCTTCGTCGATGGTTTTCTGCAACTCTTCCTTTGTGTGATGCTTGAGTGCATATGGGTGGTTCTCAACCGCTGTTTGAATCTTGTCGTGGAACGTCTTCTCTGGTTCAGAGTAGATATGTGGGTACTTCGTCCCTCTATCCAATTCAAACGACTCGACCATATCTGCCATCACGTTGGTGTTTTCAATGGCTTGCATATACTCTGCTTCTGGAAGCGCCCCTTGTTCTCTATATGCAGCGACCAACTCGTCGTAAGTCTTAAACTTTAAGTCCCAACGTTCCTCACCATCAAACGTAATGTTTTTGGACGCCTGTAAGATACTTCTTCCTTTTTCGTGTTCTGCATTGAGGACGTGCGTATCAGTTCCTGCAATCAAGGGGACGCCGGTGCTCTTGCTAAGCAACAGCAGTTTTTCGTTGTAGTTGACCTGCTTCTCATCCATGTGATGTCCGACTTCTAAAAAGCAGCGATGCTTATTTCGTTCAAGGAAATCCAGATAATACTGCTGAACCTGTTCGTCACCTTTTCCGAGAACACCACCGACACAAGCCGTAGTGATGATAATGTTGTCAGATGTCGCAAACAGTTCGTTGAACGTGATTCGTGGAACGTAATAAAAGTGGTTGTCGGTTCTGCAGAAACTCTTAGACACAAGACTGTTGAGTTCTAAGAACCCATCGTAGTTCTTCGCAAGCAAGACGCAGTGGTAGTTGTCTCTGATTTTTTCGTCGAGGTTAAGCGTAAGATACGCTTCAATACCGTGAATGTATTTCATCCCAGCGGCTTCGATAGCACTCTTCTTGTGCCACCACTCAAAAACAGAGCCATGCTCCGTAAACGCCATTGCTTTCATGCCGCACTCTTTGGCACGCTCTATGTATTCACCATACTTTGTAACGGAGTCAATGTTGGTAACACCGTTTGAAAGGTCACTATGCAAGTGGTATAGGGTGTATTGATTGCTCATCGCCATGACAGCCTCCCGTCGTAGAGTTTTTTCCAAGTATCTTGACCTCTATCGACAGGACTGTCCTTATCGCCAAGCAAATCTTCCTTGTCCCAAATGTATTCAACGTTTACAAACTGCTTCAACCGCTTGATATTGTGGTCATCCCTGATGCAAACGTCCTTGTCAAGGGCAAAAACTACCCTGCACCCAAGGGAAACCAGCAGTTTCATCTGATTCGGATTAAGATGCGATGTCAAAATCGCACCTGTGTTGTGTACCCCATATGTATCTGCGAGTAAAACTGACTTACATCCCTCAAAAAGGATGATTTCACCTTTTTTCTTGATGTCCTCCATGTTTTCTGCAAGCCCATAGATAGTTTTCAGCTCGCCCCATGCCATAAAGTAAGTGTATTTGCGCAAGCCCTTTTCTTTCCATGCCGGGTCAAGCGTTCTACCGCCTACATTTACGATTTTTCCATCTGGATTCCGTATTGGATAAACCAATCTATCCGAAAAGCTGTCATAGTACACATCAAACTTATCGAGTGAGTCTTTGGATATGCCCTCGCGCTCCCAAACGGCTAACTTGTCCGGTCTTTTTTCGTACCGCTCCATATAATCGTCTGGAAGCACAGTTGATTTTGACTGCTTCTGCACTTTTTTCGGCGGCATAAACCTCTTAGCGACCTCAACTGTCGCTAATTTTTTTCTGGCAATCACATTGCCATCAACTCCGCTGTAATTCTTCAGTTTTTCGATAGCTTCGGCATAACCACACTTGTCGTAATACCGAATGAATGTCAGTACGTTACCGCCGATGCCCGATGAAAAGTCGTAAAATGAGTTTGTCTCCTTGCGAACGGAGAAGGAGGGAGTTTTCTCATCTTTGAATGGTGATAACGCCCAATATTCTCCGTTCTTTTCTGTGAACTCCGTATATTGCGAGATGTATTCAAGGATATCGACTGATTCAATCAGCTCAGATAGCTCCACCCACACTCCTCCTTCCGTATTTTATTTAATTGTGTTGACTTGTTAAAAAGGTGTCTGTGGAATGTGCTGTTTTGCCTGTTCATAGAGGATGTGATTCCCGTCGAACAGCAAATCTATGTATTCGTCCTGCGTCATCTGCATACCATTACGGTTTACAGTTACGCGGAGTTTCTTGTTACCACACTCGGCACCATCGGCTTCGATTTCCTCTGGGGTTTTATCGGAAATCATTGCAATGGTTGAGGCATTACGAGCAATCTTTGCACTATCGGCAAGCTTACCGGTAATCGTTGCTTGAGCGGCACCAATACCAGCAATATTCATCTCGCCGCAAATCTGGTTCTTCACCATATCTACAAATCTGCCAAGCTCTTGGTAGCTGTCAAACGCATCGCCCTCGCCTTTGCCCTTAAAGTAATCAACAATAAGAACATCAAGCCCCTGCGTATGCTTAACCTTATTCACAGCCGTAAAAATGCTCTGCTGGTCAAACATTGGAATATAGATATGGGTGAACTTGCGCGTTTTTAACCACTCCTTTGCGTCCAGAATACGCCTTTCCTCTTCGTCGCTGTAATTGCCGGATGTCAATCGCTTGTACTCGATGCCAGATAGGTGCGCCAAGATTCTTGATGTAAACAGTCGAGTGTTTAGCTCACTATCCAGATAGAGGACTGCGTAATCCTGCTTCAGCAAGTCAACTGCGCAATTCAAAAGCATCATACTCTTGCCTTGCTTTTGCTCTGCACCAAAGATAAACAGTTCTCCACGCTCAATGGTCGCATAATCGTTCAATGCAGGGAACTTAAAGGGAATACCTGCGTATCCAGCGCCCTGTCTGCCCTTAATTTCTTCCCAGCATTTATCCACGACATCCTTGTACGGTGGAACTTCATTTGTCGCCGAAAACTCCATCATCACATCATCCAGCATCTTGTAGATTTTCTGCTCGATGTTCGCTTCGGACGGCTGCGTACAAAGCTTCTGACACTCTTTGAGTTGCTGGAAAGTATCTCGCCTAAAAGCTGCATCCATAACATTGTTGACAAGCAGTTTGTACTCCTCAACAGTATTTCGGGCAATGCTATCACTGTTGTCCATCAATGTATAGAGCTGGTCGATACTGAGCTCATCCGCAAAACGCCTTGTTGCTTCCTTAGCAGACAGCGCTTGGATAATGTTATACGGGTCAATCGTCGTAATTCCATCTCGTGCAAGAGAACAAATCGCTTGATAGATATAGCGGTTCTCCTCGTTGGTGAAATGGTTCGGCAACAGTTGCTCTGAATAATACGAGAACTCAGGGTGATGAATCAGCGTAGCGATAATACCAGCCTCACTCTCAACCCTTGCCATGTCTTCACTTGCTCTAATAATTCATCACCTCTTTCTCATCAGCTCGTAATACTCACACATATCCTGCATCTCACACAGATGCGTGCATTTGAAAAACTCTACTGATGGTTTGAAATCTGATTCCTCACGAATCTTTCCGATGCTCTTTGCAAGCCATTCTTTAGATTCAGCATATGCCTGCTCCTTAAATGGCTCTATGATAAACAGCTTATCTCTAAAACAATTGAAGCAAAGACTCTTCGGTGTTTTGCCATACTCTTCTTCAACTGCTGCAGAGTAAATATAAAGCTGCCTTAAATAAGCATCTAACTCTTCATCAGCCTTTGTTGGTTTCGCTCTGCTGCTCCGTGGTTTCAAAATCCTTGACTTATTATCTACGACATATAGGTCATCATCTTTTCTCCCAAGGAAGTCTATGTATCCAACAAACGGAATGCCGTTTACCACGAAGTCAACTTTCTTTTCAACACCAACCACGTCATACGGGAATGGCTGAAGTGTTCTAAGATATTGCAAGCCGCCAGTAAAGTAACTACTGAACACCTTTCTGTTTGGAGCACGCCCCACAACTTCAGTTTTGAAGTCTTGCAAGTACATATCAACAAGCTGTCTTGGTGTCTTTTCACCTTTGTGGTACAACTCAATAAGCTTGTGCATGAAAGTGCCATAGCTTGAAAAGAACATATCTTTACCATGAAACTTCTTTATGTACTTCAAGTACCACCTATAAGGGCAGTCTTCAAAAGCCTTTATTCGTGAGTAGCTCCACACCATGTCATCAATGAGTGGTGCGTAGTTTACTTCTCCCATAGGCGATTACCTTAGAATGGCAACCGGCTGTCATCAATTTCGCCATCATCAACCGTAGGCTGAGGGTCTGTGGTTTGAGAGCCACTCTCATCGCCCTCAACTTCAAAGGAGAACATCTTGAAGTTGGTGTACGTCACCTTTTTCTCCTTGTCATACTTCGTTGTGACATCAACGTCTCCGAGCTTAATGCGCTCGCCCTCTTTCAGACAAGCAGCTTTCTTTGCTGCCGCAGTCCCAATGGCAAGGACAAAGCCAGAAAAGTCTTGCTCATACTCGTTGGTTTGCTTGTTCTTTCTGCTGACCGACAACCGAACCTTTGTGCTCGTGTCGCTCATGGGAGTCACTTCCCAAACCTTTGCATAGGCGCCTGTACGAAAACCCATAGTGTATCACTCCTCAATCTTAAACGTTTCCTTGAAATCCGACAGAAGTTTTCCTGCCAACACGGATTCCGTAATTGCAAAGTAATTGCCGCCCTTTGCGTATTTGGACACAAACTTCTTAACATCGTCTGTCTTATCCTTATTCGCATTAAGATACGCCTTCAGCGTCTCATCAAAACTTTGAATGATTTGCTCGGCAATCATTTTATCTTCTGCCGTTTCCGCCGCTCTCTGTTTGCTACGGAATGCGTCGGGGTCTGCATCGGGTGTAGCAATGTTGAAGAACTTGAGCAGGAAATAGCGATTCGAATATGTCAGACCAGAGCCGAATGCCTGAGAAGCATCACCCTGTTGACCAACAAGCGCCCATTCAACGTCGATACGCTCTTCCGGGTTGTCGTTGTTAACCCAAGACCATGTCATATCCGCGCTAACCAAAACCTCGTTATTGTTCCTGTCTCTTATACACATCTGACGCTGCCGACGATATGCAGTGTGTAGA
>OJPD01001763.1_pt1 | contig 9774 bp, 8 predicted proteins | sample 1598371 | NCBI WGS metagenome assembly OJPD01 (sample SAMN03922478, study PRJEB24848) | human gut metagenome | isolation source: stool sample | host: Homo sapiens | place: Germany | collected 2010-11
ATCTACACACTGCATATCGTCGGCAGCGTCAGATGTGTATAAGAGACAGATATGGGACGACGGGAAAAACCTACGCCTCTGTGTTACTTTTGTCAATTACGTGCTACAAAAAATTACACTCTGCATACCGTTCAAACCCCGATTTATTTGTGAACCGTGATTTTCGCACATCGTAAGCTTGGCCGCGGCAAATTTTCCGATCCGCAACGGTTGCGCCAGTTACTGTTCCACTTCATATCAACCACAAAGTATGCTCCGTCATACAATCTGCACATGGATCGGGTGCAAAACTGCACGCAAGTTGATCCAGATCAAAATATAATAAAAACAGTTAGATATATAAATATTTATTCATATGCAGCACACATGACATCTCGGCATAATCAATCACAGAGCATACTTTTATGTATATGGGAATATACTGATTGTACAACCAGCTAATAGCACCGCAACAATTATATAAAAACAGGCATATCAATAATATTTGCAGGCATAAAAACTAAAATAACATGTAAATTATTAAAATTTTTATTTATCGATATATCATAAAGATGCAATCTATTTTTTCTTAGCAAGACATACCGGTGAAAAAAAGAATTTAGTTGCACAAAAACGTAAACGTATGCTCTTATCGTATAACGTACAAAAAATATTCAATCTGTCAGCTCAACATTATAAAAGATAAAAGGCGCATTAAAAAATCATTGAAAGGGTGCACAATGCTTAAAAAAATTACCTTTCTTTTGATTATTTTTATGGCAGCCCTTCATATGGAGTGGGGGAAGGATCTGGGCATCGGCCATGCCCATGCCTTTGGCGTGCTCCACGAACACAACCGCCATTCCGCCGACCGTTTCCTGCCGGTACAAAGTCTTCAAGCCCCGCTCCAGAACGAACACGGCCTGCCTGCTGAGGCGGGACCTGCTCCGTATGAATATCCCCGCCTTGGCGCCATACTGCCTGAGCGGATCAAGCATGACGCCAACCATTCCTCACAACCTGATCAGCTTATTTCCTATTTTCTTCAAACCATTCCCTACACCAACCCCGGAAGTCCTGCCCCGGCAAACAGCCTCCACTTGCCGGACAAGCGTAAATTCCAGGAAAGCCCCCCACCTGTCCGCGCTCCTACCGCCTGAGCAAACCCACCAACGCACTTGTGGCAGACAGCTTCCGGTTTTGCCGCCCTTAGCGGCGGCCATCTGTAGCGACATCCTTCGCACAGGGACCGCAAGACCTGTCCTGAACCCATTGCAGCTTTCAGCCGGTTGCGCTTGCGCACGCTCAAGCCAAAGGTGGACTTATGCTCAAGTATCTGAAAATTCTTTATGTTCAGGTTTTAATTGCGATCTGTATCGGCATTCTGCTTGGACATTTTTACCCGCAGTTGGCAGTAAAAATGCAGCCGCTGGGGGCCGGCTTCATCAAGCTCATCAAGATGGTCATTGCCCCGCTGATCTTCTGTACTGTTGTTACCGGTATTGCGGGCATGCAGGACCTTAAAGCGGTCGGCAAAATCGGCGGGCTCTCTCTTGTCTATTTCATGACCATGACTACGCTGGCCCTTATAATAGGCATGGTCGTCGTTAATATCGCGCAGCCGGGCGTGGGCATGAATATTGACGTCAACACGTTTGACGCCAGCGCCAAGGGACTCGCCGACCAGTATGCCAGCAAGGCCAAAGATCAGACGCTCGCGGCCTTTTTGATGAATATCATCCCCAGCACCTTTGTTTCTGCCTTTACCAGCGGCGAAATACTCCAGGTTCTGATGATAGCCATCCTTTTCGCCTTTGCTCTGAATTTCAGTGGGGAAAAGGGGCAGTTGGTGCTTGATTTCGTCAAAAGTTTTTCCGAAGCGCTTTTCAAGCTGATCAACATCATCATGCGCGTCGCTCCCGTGGGCGCATTCGGCGCAATGGCCTTCACCATCGGGAAGGAGGGACTCGGCTCTGTCGTCTCCCTGGGTGAGCTGATCCTCTGTTTCTATCTCACCAGCCTTCTTTTCGTCATTCTCGTCCTCGGCGCTGTGGCCACCTATTCCGGCTTCAATATTTTCAAATTCATCCGCTATATCAAAGAGGAACTGCTCATTGTGCTCGGCACGTCTTCCTCAGAATCCGTTTTGCCCAACATGCTCTACAAAATGGAAAAAGCGGGCTGTCAAAAGAGCGTGGTCGATCTTGTCATCCCCACCGGCTATTCCTTCAACCTTGACGGAACGGCCATATACCTGACCATGGCGGCCATATTTCTGGCGCAGGCCACCAACACCGCTCTGACCACAGCCGACCAGCTCACACTGCTCATCATCCTCATCATCTCTTCCAAGGGTGCTGCGGCGGTTACTGGCGGCGGCTTTATCGTACTTGCCGGATCCATAAGCTCCGTAAGCAGCATTCCCCCGGAAAGCCTTGCCATCATCTTCGGCATCGACCGCTTCATGTCCGAGGCGCGCGCGCTGACCAATCTGGTCGGCAACGGCGTGGCCTCCATCACCATTGCCAAAATAACCGGCAAACTTGATCAGGAGCAGCTGCGCCGGGAACTGGACAAAGTCCCCGGACAGACACAGACGATTGTAGACGAAGATATGGGCGAAAGCCCGGCAGCTGTGCGCGAAACAAGCATGACTTCGTAATCGCGGCATAACTGTCCTCCGGCAGCAGCCCGGATCTGGCGCAAACATTGCCGCTTTTCGCCAGATCCGGGCGCGCAGGGCTGAAACCGCTTTGCCCGGTAAGCATACGCCGCCAAGCCGGACACGCCGCAACGAAAAAACATACCTGCTTTCCCAGGCTCCCCCCCAAAAAGGCCTCTTCCGCCAGACGGAAGAGGCCTTTTTGGGAAAAGCAGGATTTTCCGGCGCGGGCTGACAGCCTTGCCTGCTGCCGCACCCTTGCCAGAAGCCTGACACCTGCCCTGCGAGCACAGGGCGGCAGCAAGATGCCACTGCCGAGAACACTATAGTATCGATTAATGTAAAAACGTGACTATTGAAATCAAAAAAAATATTACATTAACAATAATCGCATAGCAGCACAGACAATGCATTGCATATTGCAACAGTACATTGACACAATCCATAACAGCGGATACATTTTCAAAAAATACCATACATAACCACTATAGTAAGACCATGACAAACATCACACCATTTCTTGAAAAGGCTGAAAAGTATCACGGTCATATTTGCAGCGGGCAGGTTTTGGGCATCCGTATGGCCCTTATGGCCCTGCAGCTGCTTGGCCTGAAGCCCGAACATGACCTGCGGGATCTTGTTATTTTTCTGGAAACAGACAGGTGCGTGGCTGATGCCGCCTATGTGGTCACAGGCGTGACCCTGGGGCGCAGACGGGTCAAAGTTTATGGTTACGGCAAAACCGCCATGTCTTTTCTGGACCTTAAAAGCGGCAGAGCTGTCAGGGTTTGTGTAACCACCTCCGACCGCCCGCCCCACCATGCCCCCAAACAGGAGCAGATTGCCTTTTGGGAAAAATACACTGACGATGATATTTTTTCATGGCAAGAGGTACATATAGACCTGCCGGAGGGCGAACAGCCCGGCCCGCCTGTTCGCGTATGCTCCTGTGCTGCCTGTGGCGAAGACGTACTGGACTGCAAGGAAATTGTGCAGAACGGCAGGGCTTACTGCCGCGCCTGTGCTCACGGCGCCTACTATCGCCCCCTTGAGGTCCGCCATGACTGACCGCTGGTTTCTGTATGACGCATTGCTTGACTCCGTGCCCGACACTGCTCTGGTCAAGGCATTTACCTACGGCAAACATTGGCTCATGCTGGAGTCAGATAGCGGCGGCATAGGCCTGGCGCAACATTTTCCCCTTGCTCAGGGCATGGCCGATTCCTGCCAGTCGCGCTATGATATCGTGGGCCAGCCTTTGCGCCGGGTGGCAGAGCAGGTAAAGTCGTGGGACTTCAACGCCGCCTCCATCGGCCTTGCCGCCCTGAACGCAGCCAACAACACGCTGGCCCTTGTACAGCAAAGCCCGCTGCGCGCGGCGCTGGACCGCTGCCACGGGAATGCGTTTGATTTTTTCCTTTCGGAGGCAAACGGTAAAAAAGTGGCCGTGATCGGGCATTTTCCCGGCCTTGCGCAGCTGCAGCAGCGCTGTGAGCTTTCGATCCTTGAGCGCCAGCCCCGCCCGGGAGACTTTCCGGATACGGCAGCGGAATATATTTTGCCGCACCAAGACCTTGTTTTTATTACCGGCACCACCTTTATCAACAAAACCATCACCAGGCTGCTGGAATTGACCCCGAAAGCCAGGGTTTGCCTGGTCGGCCCGAGTACTCCAATGAATCCCCTGCTCTTCTCCCACGGGCTAAGCTCCCTTTCGGGCCTGGTTGTGGTTGATGCTGCCGGAGTAGCCGCCGCCCTCAAAGATGACGATTGCGAAGCCATCTTTTCCCGGGGCGGCCAAAAGGTAAATATGGTGGCCGAATCATGCCTGTAACGATGCGTACCTTTGAAAACCTTTGGGTTGACTACCAGCCGGAACGAACCGGCATGGCAGATTTTTGGAACAAACGCGCGCCCTCGTTCAACGGTCACGTCCGGCGCGAAGCTTCACGCGAACACCGGCGCCTCCTTGTGGGGCATATCGCCCGCAAGGCGCAGCTTGATCCGTCGGGGGCCGTACTTGATATCGGCTGCGGTCCCGGCAGCCACGCCCTGGAACTGGCCTCGCTGGCGGGAAGCGTGGAGGGCTTCGACATAGCCCCTAAAATGGTAGAACTCGCCAAAGAAAACGCTGCGCGGGACGGTTGCGCCAACGCGCATTTTCAGGTGCTGGACTGGAGCCATGCGGATCTGGACGACCAGGGCTGGAGAAAAAAATTTCAGCTGGTTCTTGCCTCCAGAACCCCGGCAGTCAACGACCGGGCAGCTCTGGAAAAAATGATCGCCGCCTCCTGCGGCTATTGCTGCATGATAAGCCAGGTTGATACCCGCCACTCGGTTCGTGACCACCTGAAGACGCTCGTTGACTGGGATGCGCATAAAGAACGTATAAGCCGCAGTTTTTATTGTGCCTTCAACCTTCTTTGGCTTATGGGCCATTACCCCGAAGTGGAATATATGGACCGGGCATGGGAAAGCGACAGCAGCCTTGAAGAGGCGGAACTGATGTATCTGCGTTACTTTGAAAGTATGGGGCCACTTAGCCCGCAGCAAAAAGAAAACCTGACCCGCACACTGGTGAAAATCAGCCGTGACGGCCGCGTGCATGAAAGTGTGCAGACAAAAGTAGCCATCATGTTCTGGGCCGTTTAAAATAAGTTACCGTTGAAATATCTTGTGGGGGATGGACCCTTTTTTAAAACGATCCCGCCCCGGGCCTGAAAACCTTTATTTTTGTTTCAGCCTGTTAGGGCCATTCCTGACCTGAGGCGGGCAGCCCGGCGGCAGCCCCTGACAGGGCGTCTGCCACCCGTCCTCAGACGGACAAGATATAAGACGTTGTAAATATTCAGTTGTTCTCCCTCGTGCCTGAAGACCGTCGTCAGCGGATTCCGGCCTGCCAGGCCGCCTCCGCCGCAGATCTGTCAGCAAAAACATACAGATTCTGGCCTGACCGCAAGGCTTCGGCGTCAACACCTTTTTTTAGCTGTTTTTCCAAAACATCCACCAATGTTCCGTGGTCTTTTTTCGTGGGCAGATCCATATTTCTGGCCATAAAACCGTTAAGAGCCACACGGTACGTCCTGTCCGGCTGCAATGGCTCTCCGTCTGCGAGACGAAAGCCGGCCACATGCAGAGTGCCCTCTCCATCCCGCCAGGCCCAGGCAGTGAGCCCGTAAAACTGCGGCAAGCCACGCCCGCCATGCCCTACGCCGCGCATGAGTATTCCGGCAATTTGCCTGCCTGTCATATCGGCTGTAACCAGGGTGTCGCCAAAAGGCAAAACATCGTGCAGGTCGCGCAGGCGTACAGGTCCGCCGGGCAATCCCGCGCGTATGCCGCCGGGATTGTGCAGGGCAACGGCAGAACCGGTGGCCTTTGCCATGCCCTCGCAAATAAGGCGACCCAAAGGTGTGCTGTCCTTCCTCAATCGCCGGTCACTGAAAACACTGTCATCGGGAGAAGTAAAAAGCACTTCTGCAAAGCCCCAGGCCGCATCAAGCTGGCGTATACGCTCCGCCATGCCCCTGTCCGGCACGACGTCCGCCACATCATCATATGACTTCAGCGCCATGTCACCCCCCTTGCCGTCAAGGGTGATCTCCATGACGTGCTCCAGATAACGCCCGCCGTTGGCATATATTGCCCCGTATTGGCGGCTCGGGGCCACGGCCTGATGACTGTGCCCGTCTGCCACAAAATCCACGTGCGGTACGGCGGCCACATCAGGCCCTGTAATGCGGCCGTCCCTATCACCCTGTGGTCCCGCATGCCCAAGGTGGCTCAGCACGATGACGATATCTTCCGCCCGGTCATAGGGCGCAAGCGAATGCTTCAGCCGCTCCAGAATGGCTTTTTTGGTGTCTTCTGCCGTAGGTTTAAGGTCAAAATCATAATCTTCAAGCACATGACGCATGCCGGGTTTCACCGCATATGGCGTGATGACGCCAGTGACAATAACGCGCAATCCGTGTTCATTTTCTGATGTTTCGTCATGGATGACCACAGGCTCTGTGAGCATGCCCGGCGTATTCGCCCCCTTGTATGTGAGGTTTTCGGCCACGGCATCAACCTTGCCCGGGCTGTTTTCGCGCACGAGGCGCAGCAGTTCATTGCTGTAGTGCAGGGGGCCTTCGGATGCGGCATAGTCAAAGGCGTGATTTCCCGGCGTAAGTACGCGGTAGCCCACCTGTCCCATAAGCTTTGCCACTGAGCGGCCCTTGTCTTTCTGCGCATAGGCGCTGCCGCTGAAGGCATCTCCCGCATCCAGAATAAAGACGGTATGCCCTTCGGCCCGCGCATCATCGGCCAATGCCTTGAGCCGCGCGTAGCCGATGCGCTTTTTTTCCGGATTGTCAGCTACATGGCCATGAACATCATTGGTGATAAATATTTTTATGTCCGCCAGGGCCGGAACCGCAGTACAAAACAGCAGAAAAAGAAAAAACAGGGGTCTTGCAAAAAACATGATCACCTCACTACCTCAGGCTGAACTGCACGGGCATGATCACTCGCGCCGGTTCCGGTGGCGCTGCAAAAGGCGCTGCGCTGCGCACCGCCTCAAGGGCGGATTCGTCCAGCAGGGAATGGCCGCTGCTTTTACTGACCGCAACATCCCTGACCCTGCCGTCCTGCTGAATGGTAAATGCTACAGTCACCATACCCTGAATGCCCATACGCTTGGCCTGCGGGTTGTACACCAGATACTGCCTGACGCGTTTTTTGATATATTCGTAATTTCCCTTCAGATATCCGGCGGAGCTTCCAGCCGCGGCAGCGCTGCTTTTTCCGCCTGCGCCGCCTTTTTCTCCGCCCTGACCGCCGCGTCCCCCAGCCGTACCTGCTTGTTCACGGCCCGCGGCCGAGGCTCTTCCGCTCTTTTGCCCCCTGTCATCAAGGGTGCGCCGTGCATGTTCGGGAGCGGCCTTTTCTACGACAGTTCTCTCGGCCTTTCGGTTTTTGGGTTTGGCTTTCTGTTCGTCTTTTATCTTGCGCACGGGAATGGCAGCAGGAACAGGGGGCACCGGCTCTGCCGGGGCGGCAGCAGGCCTTTTCGGATCAATATCCGCGGCATGGACGGTATCCGTGGCGGGAGGAGCAGCGGAAGGTTCAACGGCCCTGTCGGCTGTAGCCGGTACAGATGCGGATGCGCCGTCAGCAGCATCCGGCGATGAGGCAGAAGATTCCCCACTGCCGGAATCGCCCGGTGGTCCGGGCAGCAGGCTGACCGTAATATATCCCCCCGCACCCTCGCCTTGCCCTATGCCCGCTGCAGGAACGGCCAGAAACCACAAGGCAGCGAGCGCAGCAGTATGCAGAGCCAAAGAAATCAGAAAAAATACCACGTTGCCGGGAAATACCGTTTTCACGCAGACCTGTTCAGTCCTGGCCATACTGAGGGATTTTTCTGCAACGCCGCAACTCTTCATGCTGTGCTCGTCCCGGTCAGGCGCATCCATACTTCAGCCTTGGGCGGCAGTTCATAAAGTTTCCGCACCTGCTCCTCGGTAATGACCGAAGCCACAGGACCATCCGCCACCAGTATGCCGTTTTTCAGAAGTACTGCCCGCCCGCCAAGATAAACGGCCTGCTCCGGATGGTGCGTGGTAAGCAGTATGGCCGGCCCGGAACAGGCCAGTTCGCCGATAAGATCAAGTAAATGGAACTGATTGCCATAGTCCAGCCCCGTAACAGGCTCATCCATCACAAGCGCCGCGCAGTCTTGCGCCAGCGCGCGCGCAATCAGTACCATCTGGCGCTGCCCGCCGGAAAGCTCCAGATATGACCTGTCCGCCAGATGGGTCAGGCGCACCTTTTCCAGCGCATCCATAGCCCATTCCCGATCCCTTGCAGAAAAGCGCAGCCAGGGGCTGCGCACCGTGCGGCCCATAAGCACCACATCCAGCACCTGAAAACCGAAAACTCCGGTATGCTGCTGCGGTACATAGGCAAGACTGCGGGCCAGATTACGTCGCCTGATTTTTTCCAGAGGGCAGCCGTCCAGCACAATGCTGCCGGGCGGTGCAGGCAAAAGCCCAAGAAGTGCCCGGAGCAGCGTTGTTTTGCCGCAACCGTTGGGACCAAGCACATTGACCACCTCCCCTCTGCCTACACGCAAGGAAATATTTTTCAGCACCGGCGGGGCACGGTGATAACTGACGGTAAGATTGCGTACTTCTATCATCGCCGTTTCCAGTCGTACCACAGGCTGAAGGCAAAAAGCGGCATGCTGATGAGTGATGTGGCAATGCCCAATGGAAGTTCCACTGTCCAGACAGAACGTATGAGCGTGTCTGTAAGCAGCACAAAAAGCGCGCCGCCCATGGCTGATGCTGTAAGCCCCACCCTGTTGTCCGGCCCGACTATGAAACGCATGACATGCGGAATGACCAGCCCGACCCAGTTGATGACCCCTGCAAGCACCACCGTAAGCGAGCAGACAAGTGTTGCGGCCCCGATAAGGCGCAATTTCATGCCCGTGCTCTGTACTCCCAGTGTACGGGCCTCATCGTCCCCCATAGCAAGAGCGTTTACCGCTTTGCCGTTGAGGCAGATATAGACCAGGCCGGCCAGCATGAGAGGTGCGCTCCAGGCCAGTTGATGCGGCTCCGTGCGGGACAGCGTCCCCATAAGCCAGTACACAAGCTCCGGCAGCTGGCGGTTGGGGTCGGCCACATACTGTACAAGAGAAGTCAGAGCCACAAAAAATGAACTGCTTACAAGGCCGCCCACCACAAGCGCCAAAAAACGCGCCCTGGGGTAGAGCCATGCAAAAAAGAGAGACAGCCCCACGCCCAGCGTGCCGCCCGCAAAGGAAAAAACCTGTGTCAGCGGCCAGGAAGAAAAAAATACAATACCTATGGCCGCGCCAAATGCAGCTCCGTGCTGCACACCCAGTATGCCCGGCGACACAAGAGGATTCTGAAACATGTTCTGGTATACCGTACCCGAAGCGGACAGGCAGGCCCCCACCAGCAGGGCTGAACCGATACGCGGCAGGCGCAGGTCAAAAAACAGAAAAAGGTGCCTGCGCTGCTCGTCATCCAGAGGCCGCCCCGCCCAGGCATCCAGCAGACTGCGGCAACTGTCTCTTATACACATCTCCGAGCCCACGAGACAAGAGGCAATCTCGT
>OJPD01001766.1_pt1 | contig 9757 bp, 5 predicted proteins | sample 1598371 | NCBI WGS metagenome assembly OJPD01 (sample SAMN03922478, study PRJEB24848) | human gut metagenome | isolation source: stool sample | host: Homo sapiens | place: Germany | collected 2010-11
GTGTATAAGAGACAGATTTTAGTCGGAGGAAGTCAGCCTATAACACTTTCAATCGGAATCGGAAAAGACGCTGCTACTCTTTCTCAAAGCGAGGCGTATGCAAGACAGGCTCTGGATATGTGTTTGGGAAGAGGCGGAGATCAGGTCGCAATCAAAAACGAATCGGGATTTGAGTTTTACGGCGGAATATCAAAGGGCTATGAGCGAAGAACAAAGGTCAGAAGCCGTGTAATTGCAAATGCTCTTGCAGAGGTTATAAAAGAATCGGACATTGTGTTTATAATGGGACACCGAAACGGAGATCTTGACAGTATCGGCTCTGCAACAGGACTTTGTTCAGCGATAAGAAATATGGACAAACAGTCGTTTGTAGTTTGCGATCTTGAACATAACCTTGCAACAGTTATGATAAATCACATTAACGCCAATGAAAAGGATACCTACTACATACCGCCGCAAATGGCCATGTCGATAAAAACAGACCAAAGCGCTTTGGTTATTGTAGATACGCACAATCCGGATATTTTAGACAGCACTGAGTTTTATAAAATGTTTGATAAAGTAATTGTTGTTGATCATCATAGAAGAATGGTGAATTCAGTTGAGAACGCAGTTATTTTTTATAATGAGCCGAATGCTTCATCCGCATCTGAAATGGTAGCAGAGCTGGTGCAGTATTTATCCGAGAATACCAGACTTGCACCTCATATAGCCGAGAGCTTGCTTGCAGGAATAATGCTTGATACCAAAAACTTTGTCATGAAAACAGGTGTGAGAACATTTGAAGCAGCGGCATACTTAAAACGGCAGGGGGCAGATACGATCGCTGTCAAAACAATGTTCGCAACTCCTATTGACACATATCGTGAAAAGTCAAAGCTAATAAGTGAAGCCGAGCTTTACGGCACATGCGCTATAGCTGTCGGCGACGGCAATAACGATGCGGTTCGTCTTGCGGCGGCACAGGCAGCAGACGAGCTTTTGGGAGTTTCGGGAATAAAGGCAGCTTTCGTGCTTTATGAAAGCAACGCAATGACCGCAATGAGTGCAAGAAGCATGGGCGATGTAAATGTTCAGGTTATTATGGAGGCACTCGGCGGCGGCGGACATCACAATATGGCAGGAACGCAGGTTAATATGAATCTGAGTGCAGCTAAAGAAAAGCTTAAAGAAGTGCTTTTAGAGAATGTCGAGGGTTATTCTGAAATGATTAAGGAGGATTAGATATGAAGGTTATATTTTTAAAAGATGTAAAAGGTTCAGGAAAAGCAGGAGAGGTAAAGAATGTTGCAGACGGATATGCAAGAAATCTTTTAATTGCAAAAGGACTTGCCGTTGAGGCTACAAATAAGAATTTAAACGAGCTTAAGGGAAAGCAGGAGTCGATTCAGCATAAAAAGGACGTTGAGAAATCAGATAACGAACAGATCGCAAAAGCCTTAAGCGGAAAAACAGTGGCTGTTAAGGCAAAAGCCGGAAACGGCGGAAAGCTTTTCGGTGCAGTTACTCCGGCCTATATATCGCAGGAAATTGAAAAGCAGTACGGGGTAAAGCTTGACAAGAAAAAGATATCCTTAAAGGGCGGGGATATAAAAACCTATGGCGACTTTGAGGCTGCGGTTAAATTGTCGCAGGGAGTTTCTTTTTCAGTTCAGGTAACAGTAAGTGAAGAATGATTGAGTGTGCCGACAGTATAAATAATTTTAGAGGGTTTTACAATGGATTTTGTATCAGATGCAGGGATTTCTCAGCTTCCTGTTAGCCTAGAAGCTGAACAGACTGTTCTCGGAGGAATACTTATAGACGCAAAAAGAGCGCTTCCTGTTGTTATCGAGCGTGTAAAGGCTGATTTTTTCTACAGCGAACAGCATAGGGCAATTTTCGTGATAATGCAGAGAATGTTTACGTCAAATCAAAATGTCGATATTATCACCGTTGCGAACGAAGCTCAAAGAATGGGTGTATTTGAAACTGAGATAATGGCAAGAACATATCTTAAAGGGATGGCCGAAGGTGTTCCCAGCGTTTCAAATATTGAAAGCTACTGCGATATTTTAGAGGAAAAATACTATTTGCGTTCTTTGATAATTGCGTCAAAAGAGATAATCGACAATGCCCAAAATTCATCTTTGGACGCTAAAACCTTACTTGACAGCGCAGAGCAGAAAATTTACGATATAAGAAAAGGTAAAGACGCAGAGGGGCTTACAAAAATCGAGAGCATAATTTTAGATTCGTATCAGCATCTTCAGCAGATAACCGGTGATGAAAAGGATAAATATCTAGGTGCTAAAACCGGATTTTCAAAGCTCGATCAGATTACAAGCGGACTTAACAAATCCGACCTTATTATAGTTGCAGCAAGACCGGGTATGGGAAAATCCGCATTTGCGCTCAACATCGCTACTAATATGTGTAAAAGAAGCGATAAGGAAGTGGCTATATTTTCTCTTGAGATGGGTAAGGAGCAGATGGTTACCCGTATGCTTTCCAGCGAATCGCTGGTGAGCAACGGAGTTTTGCGTTCGGGAAGTCTTGAGGTTGAGGACTGGAATAAACTTGCTGAGGGAGCGGCATCGCTTTCTGAGATGCCGATATATATTGACGATACGGCGGGAGTTACTGTTCCTCAGATGAAAGCGAAGCTCAGACGAATGAGAAACTTGGGACTTGTCGTTATCGACTATCTCCAGCTTATGGAGAGTGCAGGCAAGCATTCAAACAGAGTAAATGAGGTTTCTGAAATAACAAGACAGCTTAAGCTTATGGCTAAAGAACTTAATGTTCCGGTTATTTGCCTTTCACAGCTTGCAAGAGGACCTGAAAACAGACAGGATCACCGTCCTATGCTTGCCGATCTGCGTGAATCCGGTTCTATCGAGCAGGACGCAGATATTGTTTTGTTTTTGTACCGTGACGGATACTATAATGAGGAGCTTGAAAATCAAAGCGAGGCTGAATGTATAATATCCAAAAACCGACACGGCGAAACGGGGACGGTAAAGCTTGCATGGCTTGGCGAATATACGCTTTTCAGAAGTCTTGACACCACAGCAAGATAAATTTTTACGGCACCGTCTGAATAATTTCACTCGGTGTTTCATTTTATAGATAAAGTTATGATTTAAAATTTTGTCGCGTAGGCGGACATGCGCCGACGCAGCGACACTTTGAGAGAAAATCGGCGGTACGAGCCGATTTTCGACGAAAAGGGGAGTACCCAGGGAAAAACGCAGAGCAAGACAGGTATCTGTCGCCGTGAGTGTGTTTGTCCCCTCAAAGCGTGCTCGACTTTGTCGACACGCTATTCACTCGGTGCTTAATGTGTTTTAAAAGGAGTTTTTATGCTTTTAGATAAAGTATATGAGTTTTTGTCGGGGAGAGATATCTTTTCAAAGGGCGACAGAGTTCTTGTGGCGTTGTCCGGGGGTGCAGACAGCACGGCTTTGCTTTCTGCTTTGTGTACACTCAGAGAAAGGCTTGGAATAAAAGTATCGGCGTTTCATATGAACCATAATCTTCGTGGAGAAGAGAGCATTCGTGATGAGGAGTTTTGCAAGAGCTTATGTAACAGACTTGGAGTTGACATTAAGGTTGTAAGCGAGGATGTTATGTCGTTTTGCAGGGAGAATTCTTTATCGACCGAAGAGGGAGCAAGAATTTTGCGATATAGAGCGCTTGAGAAAGAGCCGTATGATAAAATAGCAACGGCGCATACTTTAAATGATTCTTTTGAAACCTGTCTTTTTAATCTTGCGAGAGGAACAGCTTTAAAGGGTTTGACTGGAATTTCTGAAAGAAGAGGAAAAATCGTCCGCCCGTTTATTGAGATTACAAGAGCCGAGATAGAGGAGTATCTTCACAGTATAAAACAGGACTACGTCACCGATTCAACCAATCTGACAAATGATTATAAAAGAAACTTTATACGCCATGAAATCGTACCTAAAATGATTCAGGTAAACATTTCGGCGATTGAAAATTTTAAAAATACTGCTCGTGCTTTAAATAATGACGAAAAATTTCTGGATAATTATTCAAGAGAAATTTTTTATAAGCATGTTAAAAGAGAAAACGGGTATAGCATAAAAGAGCTGTTAAAACAAAATCCTGCAGTTTTAAACAGAATTGCGGTAATGATTTTAAAGGAAAATAATATAGAAGTAAATACAAAGCGTATAAATGATTTAAAATACACTATGACCGACGGTAAACAGACAAATCTTTCAAAGGATGTATACTGCTTTATCGGTGACGACGGGGATTTAAAAATAGGCAAGGCAGAAAATGAAGAATGGATCTCGGTTGAAAAGCTCATAGAGCTTGATAAAAGCGAAACGTTTTTTGATAAGAGAGTTACCATAAAAACAGCTTACAACAATGATTTTAATAGATTGTTCACAATGTTTGAGCTTGACTGTGATAAAATTAGGGGTAACATTGTTTTAAGAAACCGAAAAAGTGGTGATAAGGTGAAGCTTTCGGGACGTCAGCATACCACGCTTCTTAAAAAGGCATATAACAGCAGATTAAATCCGAGAGAAAGAATAAGCAATGTTATTTTGAGTGACAGCGAGGGAATAATATTCGTTGAGAATTTTTCAGTAGCAGACAGAGTTAAAGCTGATGAGAACACAAAAAACAAGGCAGTTGTTATAATAGAATAAAATATATAGGGCTGTTAATATCATATAATTATCACAATAATGTTTTACATTAGTTAAGAATTACCGAAGTCGGATACGATGTGTTTTCGGCGAAGATGGTATTTTAAAAGCAATTTATGAATAAATGAAATAGAAAAAGGAGTTGGTAGGATGAAGAGTAACAGAAACAAGAGCTTACTCGCATACCTTTTGGTATCTGCCGCTGTGATTTTCGGACTGGTATTTTTGTTGAATAATATCACAGGTACGAATAACAGCAATGTAAAGTATTCGGAGGTTTTATCATATTTTGATAACCTTGAGGTTTCTGAGTTTGAGCTTGATCTTGGAAGCGGAGAGCTTAATTATACACTGAAAAGCGACGATACTTCAAAGCTTCGTTCGGGAAAGTATGCTCATAGCTATAAAGTTCCGTCAGTAACGGCTTTTCATAACAGACTGTTTAATGAGAGCTATGATTATTTGAAGCTGTACAATGCAGAGAATGAAAAAGCTCCGCTTAAGATGAATCTTATTGAAGCTAAAGACAACAGCTTCTGGATAAGCCTTTTACCTGTAATTTTGATTATCGGATCAACGGTTTTATTGTTCGTTATGATGATGAAAAGTCAGGGCGGCGGAAAAATCGGAGGATTCGGAAAGGCAAATGCCAAGCAGCATTTAAATACCGGAAAGAAAGCAACATTTGCCGATGTAGCCGGAGCTGATGAGGAGAAAGAGGAACTTGAAGAAATAGTAGATTTTCTTAAAAATCCGAAGAAGTTTGATTCTATCGGTGCAAGAGTTCCTAAAGGAGTTTTGCTAATGGGACCTCCGGGAACAGGTAAAACGCTTTTGGCAAGAGCTGTTGCGGGTGAAGCGGGAGTTCCGTTTTTCTCAATTTCGGGTTCTGATTTCGTTGAAATGTTTGTTGGTGTGGGAGCTTCAAGAGTTAGGGATCTTTTCGGTGAGGCGAAGAAAAATGCGCCCGCTATCATATTTATAGATGAGATCGATGCTGTAGGACGTCAAAGAGGAGCAGGACTTGGCGGAGGACACGATGAAAGGGAGCAGACGTTAAACCAGCTTCTTGTTGAAATGGACGGCTTTGCTGGTAATGAAGGAATTATAGTTATGGCGGCAACAAACCGCCGTGATATTCTTGATCCTGCGCTTTTGCGTCCGGGAAGATTTGACAGGCAGATTCTGGTATCTTATCCGGATGTAAAGGGAAGAGAAGAGATTTTAAAGGTTCACGCTAAAAACAAACCGTTAGCGCCTGATGTTGATCTTAAAACTATTGCGAAAACAACAGTTGGATTTACCGGAGCTGATCTTGAAAATCTTATAAATGAAGCAAGTCTTTTGGCTGCAAGAAAGAACAAAAAAGCGATAACCAAGGAGGATATGGAGGAAGCTTCAATTAAGGTAATTGCGGGACCTGAGAAAAAGTCGAAGGTAGTTACGGAGAACGAAAAGAAGCTGACGTCTTATCACGAGGCAGGGCACGCAATCTGCACATATTATTGCAGCTCTCAGGATAAGGTTCACCAGGTTTCGATAATTCCGAGAGGAATGGCAGGCGGATATACGCTTTCGCTGCCTGAAAAGGATAAGTCCTTTGTTTCAAGAGGTGAGATGAGAGAAAAGATAGTTGTTTTGCTTGGAGGCCGAGTAGCCGAAAAAATCATTTTAGATGATATTTCAACGGGTGCTTCCAACGACCTTGAACGTGCAACCTCAACAGCAAGGGATATGGTTACAAGATACGGATTTTCCGAGAAACTCGGTCCTATAGTTTACGGACACGATGAATCACAAGTGTTCTTAGGAAGAGATTACGCCGGAGGAAATCATTATTCCGAGGCAATAGCAGCTCAGATAGATAATGAGATAAAGAATCTTATCGAGAGCTGTTTTGAGGATGCTGAAAAGCTTTTGAGAGAGCATATCGACAAGCTACATGCGGTTGCGGCTTATTTGTTTAAACATGAAAAAATTGACGGAAACGAGTTTGAAGCAATTATGCAGGGAACACTTTCGGCAGATAGCGAAGAAGAATAGATTTATTTATTGTTTTAACAGGGCGGACAAATGAGTCCGCTTTGTTGTTTTAGGATTTGTTTAATAAGTGGCATAGCTATGTTGTTCAACGTTTTCAGCGGGAGATACAATCCCACCCATTTAAAAATTAAGTGACATCCTTCGCCTATAGGGTTGGGGGACATCTTAATTTAGTTATATTTTAATTTTAGACAAACGGCTTTACAATTTGAAAAAATTGTGATAAAATAACAATATTCTTAAAATTGAAAGGAGAGAGGATTATGCCTATCAAAATACCGAATGGACTTCCGGCATATAAAACACTTGTCGAGGACAGAATTATGGTTATTGATGATGAAAGAGCGACTCACCAGGATATACGACCGCTTGAAATAGTAATCCTCAATCTCATGCCTAAAAAGATTGAAACAGAAACTCAGCTTTTAAGGCTTTTGAGTAATACGCCTCTTCAAATTAATATTGAGCTTTTGCAGATGGCGAGCCACGATTCAAAAACAACGCCTCAAGAGCATATGCTCAAGTTTTATACAACCTTTGAAAAGATCAAAGACAGATATTTTGACGGTTTGATAATTACAGGTGCTCCTGTTGAACAGCTTGATTTTGAGGAGGTCGATTATTGGGACGAAATATGTGAAATAATGGAATGGAGCAAATCTCATGTTTATTCAACTATTCACATATGCTGGGGCGCTCAGGCAGGTCTTTTTTATCATTACGGTGTAAAAAAATATCCGCTCGAGAAAAAGATGTTCGGAGTTTTTGAGCATAGCGTTTTAAACCCAAGACATCCGATTTTAAACGGATTTGACGACAAATTTTTAGTGCCGCATTCTAGGCATACTGAGGTTAGAAGAAGCGATATTGAAAAAGTTTCTGAGCTTGAAATACTTGCGGAGTCTGATATTGCAGGAGTCGATATTGTGGGGGACAAGTCGATGAGAAGATTTTTTATTCTCGGGCACAGTGAATATGACAAGAGAACTTTAGCAGACGAATATTTCAGAGATTTTGAAAAAGGACTTCCTATAGATATACCTTACAACTATTTTCCTGATGACAATCCGAAAAATAAGCCTTTACATACATGGATATGTCACGCAAATCTAATGTTTTCAAACTGGCTGAACTTTATAGTGTATCCGGGAACTCCGTTTGATTTAAATGAAATTGAATAGAATGTTTGTTGTACAGCCGAATGTTTTTAGGCTGTTTGAGCGTGTCGGCAAAGCCGACAACGCTCCCTATGGGACAAACACACTCACTTCGACAGCTTCGCTTGTCTTGCTCTGCGTTTTTCCCCTAGGAAACCCCTTTTCGTCGAAAATCGGCTCGCACCGCCGATTTTCTCTCAAGGTGTCGCTGCGTCGGCGCATGTCCGCCTACGCGACGTTATTTTAAAAACATACTTTTTCGACAGGCTGACAGCTGAATGTTTTTTCGGCTGTTTTTTTATGCTATAAAACAAAAAAGGCAAAGATAACTTCTTGTATTTTGTAAAAAACCGCCTTTGACAAAATTCTTTAAAACACAGGTTTATAATAAAAATAACTTTCCGCATATAAAGAGAAACAGACGGAAAAATTTTATAAAGACAGGTGTGTAAGGAATGTTAAAAATGGAGACAACTTTAAAAAACACGGAAAAGCTGCGTAGTTTTTCACTTGCAGGTATAACGATGATTCTAAGCTTTGTGGCAACGGGAGGGGAGCTGTTTTCTTTTCCGTCGCCGATAAATGTTATTATAGCGGCGCTTTGCGATAACTACGGGATTTTTTCTCTTGCGGCGTCGCTTTTGTCGTACATAATAAACGGAACTGTTTTTGACGGGATAATAAATCTTTGTTCGATAGCAACTTTAATCGCTATACGACTTATAGCAAATCGCTCACAAGGTGAAACACATACAGTAACTGCTCTTATGGCCGCTTCTTCCTATCTGTTGTATTCGGCAATCATAAGTCTTGTTTCAAACAGTGAGCTTGAAGCTGTGCTTTACCGATTATTAAGCGCGTTTTTGATATTTTCAATTACATATTCAGTAAAAGTGTGTTATGAGAAGTATTCAAATAACGGTATGTTTGAAATGAATGGCAGGATAGGCGTTATGATAGCGCTTATATTTGTGATTGCCGTTTCAACCTTAACGAGCGTATCAATTCTTGGAATTAATTTCGGAAGAGCTGTCGGCGTTGCTGTGATGCTGTTTGCGGCAAATAAATATAAGTACATAGGAGGAGTTATTTACGGAGCGCTTTGCGCTGTCGGAGTAATCATATGCTCGCCTGAAATGGCGAAGAACACTCTGCTTTTAGCAGTAGCAGGGCTTATATGCGGAGCTTTTTCCTCCCTTGGAGTTGTTGCTGTGGTGATATCGCTGATAGTGAGTGCTGTAGGCGGAATATTTATAATGGGAACAAATGCTGATTCCTTTAAGCTTCTGGCAGATATTATAGTAGGTGCAGTATTGTATTTATGCCTTCCCGATAATAAAATTCTTTCGGCATTCAGACTCGTAGGAGGAAAGCATAAATCGCCTGAGCTTTCATGCCAAACGGCCGCTTCAAGACTGGAGTTTGCATCAAAAAATGTAAACGTCATAAGGGATCAGATATTAAGCGTTACGGAAGCATTGGAAAAGAAAATCGAACCTCCCGACTTATCAAAAGAAGTAAGAGTCTGTGTGTGCAGAGATTGCAGCAGATTCGCTTTATGCTGGGAACATAATGCGTCCAGCGTTAAGAGTGCTTTTTTACAGCTTGCGATGCGGGCAAATTTAAACGGAGCAATAACGCTGGAGGACATAAGAAACAAGCATGGCGATTGCTGTAAAAAAGAGGTGTTGATGAGTTCTTATAATATGCTGTATATGAGTCTTCAGTATGAGCAGGACAGAAAGTATAAAATGAGTGAGATGAGAGAACTTCTATGCTCACAGTTAAAAATTATGTCACAGCTCTTTGACGATCTTTCTGACGATACCAGACAACTCAACAAAATCGATGCTATGCTTTCGGACAGTATTGCCGATATTGTATACAGAC
>OJPD01001773.1_pt1 | contig 9709 bp, 10 predicted proteins | sample 1598371 | NCBI WGS metagenome assembly OJPD01 (sample SAMN03922478, study PRJEB24848) | human gut metagenome | isolation source: stool sample | host: Homo sapiens | place: Germany | collected 2010-11
ATATCGTCGGCAGCGTCAGATGTGTATAAGAGACAGTGGAAATGCAGTTCTTCGTAAAACCGGGTACTGAATTGGATTGGTTCAAGAAATGGAAAGAAATCCGTCTGAAATGGCACAAGGCATTAGGCTTTGGAGATGCCAGCTATCGTTACCACGATCATGATAAATTGGCTCACTATGCAAATGCTGCTACAGATATTGAATTCCTGATGCCATTCGGCTTCAAGGAAGTGGAAGGTATCCACTCACGTACGAACTTTGACTTGTCTCAACATGAGAAGTTCTCAGGAAAGAGCATCAAATATTTCGATCCGGAACTGAACGAGTCTTATACTCCGTATGTGATCGAGACTTCAATTGGCGTGGACCGCATGTTCCTCAGTATCATGAGTGCAGCTTATTGCGAAGAACAATTGGAAAATGGTGAGAGCCGCGTTGTATTGAAATTGCCGGCTGCTCTGGCTCCGGTGAAATTGGCTGTAATGCCTTTGGTGAAGAAAGACGGTCTGCCTGAAAAGGCTCGTGAGATCATCGATGCTCTGAAATTCCATTTCCACTGTCAGTATGATGAAAAAGACAGTATTGGTAAGCGTTATCGTCGTCAGGATGCCATCGGTACTCCGTTCTGCGTGACTGTAGACCATCAGACACTGGAAGATAACTGTGTAACATTGCGTAATCGTGATACGATGCAGCAAGAACGTGTAGCTATCTCTGAACTGAATAATATTATCGCAGACAGAGTGAGCATCACTTCATTATTGAAAACTTTACAATAAACCTTTAACGAATGAGTAAAAAAATCTATTTATTCTCCTTAGTATTACTGACTTTGGCATTTGTTTCTTGTAGTGAAACGGAAGAAGTGGGTAAATATGACAATTGGCGTGCGCGGAACGAGGCATATATTGACTCTTTGGCGAATGTCTATGCTACGGCTTCTGGTAGAGGAGGCTTGGAACGCATAGAGATGTTGACTGCTCCCGGTAATTACATCTATTATAAAGTAATGCCGTCAATGACTGATCATGTAGTAAAGGCGGGAAGTCCTAAATATACTGACTATGTGAAGGTATATTATAAAGGAACGAATATTTTAGGAGAATATTTTGATGGTAACTTCAAAGGAGATAATCCGGTTGTAAATGAGGAAAATCCAAGTGAAGGAGATTCTCCTACAACTATTTTCCAAGTCAGCGGGGTAATTACCGGCTGGGGTGAAGTGCTTCAGAGAATGGAAGTTGGTGACCGCTGGAAGGTTTATATCCCTTGGGAGTATGCTTATGGAAGCAGTGGTACTACTGGCATTTTGGGATATTCGGCTCTTGTTTTTGATATCACATTGCTTGATTTCGCTACTACTGAAGCAGAGTTGAAATAATAAGATAAAACTCTCTTTATATATGGAAGGTGCTGTATCTATAATTACGTAGATACAGCGCTTTTTATATTATTTTCTTTAATGCTGCTCTCCCTTATCTGTAAATGTGTCGGGATGATTACTTGTTTAATTGTTCTGTCTCCCTTAATCTGCTCAATCAACAGTTGACAGGCAGTTTCTCCCATTTTATAAGTCTGATGTGATACAGCAGATAATTTGGGCTCTACATAGTTGGCATGCTGTTCGTCCGTATATCCGATGATAGCAATATCTCCGGGAATGTTAAGCCCGTGACTTTTGATCACCTCCATGGCGGCAAAAGCCAATGTATCGTTCATCGCGAGAATAGCATCGGGAGGCTGGGGGAGAGATAATAACGTTTCCGTAGCAATCTTGCCTTCCTCATAATCAATTTTTCGGCAAACGACTAATTCCTTTTCAATAGGAATCCGATTGTCACGTAAGGCTTCCAGATAACCGTGCTTCCTTCTCTTTACAATATCCAGATGATTGGCACCTCCGATAAAAGCGATCCGTCTGCTTCCGTTGTCCAACAGATGTTGGGTAGCCATCTGTGCAGATTGAACTCCGTCTGCTATTACCGACGAGAATTGATCAGTCAGGCAAACACGGTCGAACAGAATTAGTGGCATGTTGATTTCCTTTAATGCGACAAAATGAGCAAAGTCAGTTGTTTCCTGAGACAGGCAGGCAATGATTCCTTCTACCCGCATATTAACCAGGTTTTCTATATTCCTTTTCTCATGCTCGAAGGATTCATGTGAAGTTGTGATAATTACAAAGTATCCGTTGGCAATTGCCATATTCTCTATTCCGTTCAGGATAGAGGCAAAAAAGTGGGTGACTATGTCCGGAACTACTACCCCGATAATGCGCGGCGCATTTTTGCGCAGGCTCATGGCGAAAGGATTAGGACGATAATTCATATCTTTGGCCAGTTGCTTGGCTTTAGCACAAAGCTCGCGACTGATTTCCGGGCTGTCCTTCAGTGCCCGGGATACGGTAGGAATCGAGACACCCAATGCTTGAGCGAGATCCTTGAGTGAGGTATGTTTTCGGTATTCCATTGAAAGGTCTCCGGTTTATTAAAGGTTTCCAACTTTGATTCGTTTACAAAGAAAGCATATTCCCCGATAAGTAGCTGCATTTAAAGAAAGATTTTTTACGTAAACCGTTACGTTGCTTTTTCGCCCTTCTCTTGTCCATTGAGAGGTGTTCCTGACCTACTTTTGTCGCAAACAAAATAATTTAAAACCCTATACGTATGCAATACCATGAAATCGGAAAGACAGGGATGAAGGTATCATCTCTCAGTTTCGGAGCTTCCTCTTTGGGAGGAGTTTTCCATGATCTAAAAGAAAAGGAAGGCATTCAAGCTGTGTTTACGGCCATCGAAGCAGGAATGAACTTTATAGATGTATCCCCTTATTATGGGCATTATAAGGCGGAGACTGTTCTTGGCAAGGCACTGAAGGATATTCCTCGTGACCGTTACTATCTTTCTACGAAAGTAGGACGCTATGGCAAGGATGGAGTCAATATGTGGGACTACTCGGCAAAGCGTGCAACGGAGAGTGTATACGAAAGTATGGAGCGTTTGAACATTGATTTTATCGATTTGATTAATGTGCATGATGTTGAATTTGCAGATTTGAATCAGGTCGTGAATGAAACATTACCTGCTTTAGTCGAGCTGCGTGAGAAAGGGGTGGTAGGCCATGTCGGAATCACTGACTTGCAACTTGAAAATCTGAAATGGGTGATAGATCATTCACCAAGCGGAACTATTGAATCTGTTCTCAGTTTTTGTCACTATTGTCTTTGCGATGATAAACTGGCTGATTTTCTCGATTATTTCGAATTGAAAGGAATCGGTGTGATCAATGCTTCCCCTTTGTCGATGGGCCTATTAAGCGAACGGGGCGTTCCGGCTTGGCATCCGGCTCCTAAGCCACTGGCAGATGCTTGTCGGAAAGCGATGGAACATTGTAAAGCTAAAAACTATCCGATAGAAAAGCTTGCCATGCAGTTCTCTGTGAGTAATCCGAAGGTTGCGACTACACTGTTCAGCACCACTAATCCGGAGAATGTAAAAAAGAACATCGCTTTTATCGAAGAGCCCGTTGACTGGGAACTCGTCCGTGAAGTACAGGACATTATCGGAGATCAGAAACGTGTGAGTTGGGCAAACTCTTAAAAGCAGACCAATCTTATGAATGATACGATTATTGATGCACATGCCCATTTATGGCTGCGACAGGATACTGTGGTGAATGATCTTCCCATCCGGACACTGGAAAACGGACGCTCGCTATTTATGGGAGAGATCCGTCAGATGGTTCCTCCTTTTATGGTGGATGGGGTCAATAGTGCAGAGGTTTTCCTTTCGAACATGGACTATGCGCAGGTAGCTGCGGCTGTCATCACGCAGGAATTTATCGATGGGATTCAGAATGAGTATTTGGCAGAAGTTGTTTCCCGTTATCCTAACCGTTTTTTTGTTTGCGGTATGTGTGAGTTTCGTAAACCGGGATTCTTAGAACAAGCCAAAGCTCTTATGGCCGAAGGTTTTAAAGCCATAAAGATTCCTGCTCAACGTTTATTGCTAAAAGAAGGACGGGTGATGTTGAACAACGAGGAGATGATGGCAATGTTTCATTATATGGAAGAGCGGAATGTAATACTGTCTATCGATTTGGCGGACGGGGCAACACAGGTTCCCGAAATGGAAGAGATAATTCAGGAATGCCCCCGGCTGAAGATTGCCATCGGCCATTTCGGGATGGTTACGCTGCCTGACTGGAAGGAGCAGATTAAACTGGCACTCCATCCGAATGTAATGATTGAATCCGGTGGGATTACCTGGCTTTTCAATGATGAGTTTTATCCATTTAAGGGAGCGGTGAAAGCGATTCGTGAAGCTGCCGATCTGGTTGGAATAGAGAAACTGATGTGGGGATCGGATTATCCGCGCACCATTACCGCTATTACCTACAAGATGTCTTATGACTTTGTGGTGAAGTCTCCGGAATTATCAGAAGGCGAGAAAACTTTGTTTCTAGGAGAAAATGCGAGGGAGTTCTATGGATTTGCCGGTCTTCCTACGCTTCCCTATATCAAAAATATGTCCGAGTAAGAAGAATAACTATACCATGAAACAATAATTGTACAAATGAAGAAAAATACATATACCATTCCTCTCGCACTTGTTTTCAGTCTTTTCTTTTTGTGGGCGATCAGCAGTAATTTGCTTCCTACCATGATCAGACAGTTGATGAAAACCTGCGAACTAAACACATTTGAAGCTTCTTTTACAGAAACTGCCTATTGGCTGGCTTATTTTATTTTCCCTATCCCTATTGCTATGTTTATGAAACGTTATAGTTATAAGGCAGGGATTATCTTTGGTCTGGTGCTGGCGGCAGTCGGAGGCTTGCTCTTTTTTCCTGCTGCTATCTTGAAAGAGTACTGGGCTTATCTCTGTATCTTCTTTATCATAGCTACAGGCATGTGTTTTCTGGAGACGGCTGCCAATCCGTATGTGACAGTGTTGGGAACACCCGAAATGGCTTCCCGGCGATTGAATCTGGCACAGTCTTTTAATGGGCTTGGGGCTTTCATTGCCGCCATGTTTCTCAGCAAACTGATTTTGAGTGGATCGCATTATACGCGAGAGACGCTTCCTGTGGATTATCCGGGTGGTTGGCAGGCTTATATACAGTTGGAAACGGATGCAATGAAACTTACTTATTTGATATTGGCTTTGTTGCTTCTAGCCATTGCTTTCGTATTTATATTCTCAAAACTGCCGAAGACCGGAGATGAGGATGAGAAAGTACCCATTGATAAAAAGGAAAAACTGATAGACTTTGGAGTGTTGAAACACTCGCATTTACGTTGGGGTGTGATTGCGCAATTCTTCTATAATGGTGGACAAACGGCAATCAATAGCCTGTTTCTTGTTTATTGCTGTACCTATGCAGGACTTTCGGAAGATACTGCGACCACTTTCTTCGGACTGTATATGCTTGCTTTCCTTCTGGGACGTTGGATCGGTACGGGTTTGATGGTGAAATTCCGTCCGCAGGACATGTTACTCCTCTATGCTTTGATGAATATTCTTCTTTGTGGAGTAGTAATGATATACGGAGGGATGATCGGGTTGTATGCTATGCTGGCTATTTCTTTCTTCATGTCTATCATGTATCCCACTCAGTTCTCTTTGGCTTTGAAAGGGTTGGGAGATCAGACAAAGAGTGGCTCTGCCTTTTTGGTGATGGCTATTGTCGGCAATGCCTGCCTTCCTCAGTTGACGGCATATTTCATGCACGCTCACGAACATATCTATTATGTAGCATACTGTGTACCGATGATTTGTTTCGTCTTCTGTGCCTATTACGGTTGGAAAGGTTATAAGGTAATCGATTAATAAATTTATTTCAAATATATAAGATGAAAGCAGTTCAAATTGTCAATCCCTTCGAAATGAAGGTGGTTGAACTGGAAAAACCGGTTGCTGGTACCGGTGAGGTATTGGTAAGAATCAAATATGTCGGTTTTTGCGGTTCCGACCTGAATACATTTCTGGGACGTAATCCGATGGTAAAGTTACCCGTAATACCGGGACATGAAGTGGGAGCAGTGATCGAAGAAATCGGACCAGATGTTCCGGCAGGTTTCGAGAAGGGTATGAATGTGACTTTGAATCCATATACCAACTGTGGTAAATGTGCTTCATGTCGTAACGGTCGTGTCAATGCCTGCGAACATAATGAAACGTTGGGTGTACAGCGGAATGGGGTAATGTGCGAATATGCCGTTTTACCTTGGACTAAGATTATTCCTGCCGGTGACATTTCTTCCCGGGATTGTGCCTTGATAGAGCCGATGAGTGTAGGATTCCATGCTGTTTCCCGTGCCCGGGTTATTGATAATGAGTATGTGATGGTGATTGGTTGCGGTATGATTGGTATTGGTGCTATTGTACGTGCTGCATTAAGGGGGGCAACAGTGATTGCTGTCGATTTGGATGATGAGAAACTGGAGCTTGCGAAGAAAGTCGGAGCTTCTTATGTGATTAACTCCAAAACAGAGGATGTGCATATACGGATGCAGGAGATTACAGAAGGATTGGGTGCTGATGTGGTTATTGAAGCGGTCGGTAGTCCGGTTACTTATGTGATGGCTGTGGATGAAGTCGGTTTTACGGGGCGTGTTGTTTGCATTGGTTATGCCAAGAGCGAAGTCGCTTTTCAGACGAAATACTTTGTGCAGAAAGAACTGGATATTCGTGGTTCCAGAAATGCATTACCTGCGGATTTCCGTGCGGTGATCAATTATATGAAGGCGGGAAATTGTCCGGTGGAAGAGTTGATAACCAAGATTGCAAAACCTGAAGGAGCTTTGGAAGCAATGCAGGAGTGGGTAGCTAATCCGGGAAAAGTATTCCGTATATTGGTGGAATTCTAAAGATGATAAGCCGGATGTGAAAAGTAACATTTTATAATGTTATTATATAGGCACGGATTTCACGGAATTAACACGGTTTAATAGTCCATCTAATCTCTTAAAACCGTGAAATCCGTGTGATCCGTGCTTGAAATTTTAGCACATTCTTTTCTGCCTGCCTGCAAATGTAGCCTATAGCAAGTAGTTGGCAGAAGTATGATATTCTATCAATCCCTCCATCGGACTTTGAAGTATCTTTCCTATTCCGAGACCGGTTTCTTTTGCCGCCTCCTGGAGTATTTCTTTGTAGCAATAAGCAACGGAGCCGATAAAACGTACAGGATACTGTGTATAATCATATTGCATCACATTTCTGCGGATGAAAGCGATAAAGCTGTTAAGCACTATTGTGCGGATGCCCGGTTCCTCCAGATGCTGTGCAAGAAAAGGAGAAAGGCTTGCTAAAAAGCGATTGGGGTATGGCTGACGGTAAACCCGGTCGATAATTTCAGGTGCTGTCAGATCAAACTGCTTTAGAAACTCTTCTTTTAATTGGGCAGGGAGCTGATTCTTTAAAATATCTCCGACCAATAGCTTTCCTAAAACCGCCCCACTTCCTTCATCGCCTAAGATGAAACCTAGTGGTGAGACATTACTTACGATTTCTTCTCCATCATAAAAACAGGAATTGGAGCCGGTACCCAGAATACAGACAATTCCCTTCTCATGTCCGCATAATCCACGGGCTGCCCCTAGCATATCCGAGTTTGCTTTTATATTACCGATGACTGGTAAACTGTCAGCGATGGCACGCCGGAGAACCGGAGCCTTTTCAGCTGTACAACCTGCTCCGTAGAAATAGACTGCATTTAGCTTTCCTTCCGGTAGCTGAGGAAGGAGAGAAATGGTCAGTTCTCGTTGAATATCTTCTTCCGATTGGAAGAAAGGGTTGATCCCTTTCGTTCCGATTCGTTTGATCAGCGTGCCGTTGAGTACGACACACCAATCGGTTTTAGTAGAGCCACTGTCTGCAATAAGTATCATATCTTAATGTATATTTTCTTTTTATATAGTATATAGCCGATTGCCCAGTTGAGGAGGACAAAGAGCAGGGCAAATATGAGAGAGCCTCCTTTGTCTCCGAAAACCGGTTGCAAAAGGGCACTGTATATGTATCCGTGTAAAGAAGTTGGTTCGCCGGCATAAGTCATTGGAATCATAGCAAAAAGAATTGCCAGAATGTCAGCGAGTACATAAATAAAAAGTGGATTGACTCCGAATGATTCGAAGAATCTACTCCAGCCTTTGTAGCCTTTGATGTCGATGATCCAGACAAGTAGTGCCAAAAAACTGGAGCCCATACCACAAGTGATCAGAACAAAAGAAGGAGACCATATCTTTTTGCAGATTGGCGAACCGTAGCTTAGTAGAAAACCAGCAAAAGTGAGGATAGTGCCTATCAGGAATAAACGTTCCAGTTTCTCATGGATATCCTTTACCTCCATTAATAGTTTGCCTGCACAGAAACCGATCATCACATGAGCGACGGCAGAAATCGTACTTAATAACCCCTCCGGGTCCAGAATGGCACCACCGTAAATATGCGCCTGCCCCAATACAGCACGATCCACTATAGAAAGGACATTTGTTTCGTCGTAGACGTATCCGTTACCAACGGCAAGAATCATGAAATAACCGATCAGAAGAACTGCTATCAGATACGGAATATATTTATGTTTGATAAGAAGAGCGGCCAATGCAGTAATTCCATATCCCAAAGCAAGCCGTTGCATGACCCCAAGAATGCGAATCTGATCTATTGGAAAAGGATCATGCTGGAAACAGAGAATGGAAAGCCAGCTGATACCGATGCCGATTAAGAAGATGATGACCGTTCGTTTGAGTATCTTTAAACCGGCAGGTATACTGAAGGTAAAATCATACTTCCGTAAAGAGATGTACGTCGAAATCCCCATGATAAACATGAAGAAGGGAAATACGAGGTCAGTAGGAGTCAAGCCGATCCATTCAGCGTGCTTGAGAGGGGCATACGTATGTTGCCAGGAGCCGGGGGTGTTCACTAAAATCATTCCGGCGATGGTAATGCCTCGCATTACATCGAGTGCCAATAGGCGTTTGTTACTTGTTACATTCATGACTGTTACTTTTTTAATGTGTTAAGTTATAAGTAATTCTGTTCTATATTTTTTTTCCGAATGAATCGTCCAGTCGATTGCGGATCATTAATGACGCTATGATACCGGGAATCGTACATATACATACCCAGATAAAGAAATTCGTGTATCCGATATGCTCCTGTATCCATCCTGCAGGCATTCCCGGAATCATCATGCCCAGTGCCATGAAACCGGTACCTATGGCATAGTGAGCTGTCTTGTGTTCTCCTTCTGCAATGTAAATCAGATAAAGCATATAGGCGGTGAATCCAAATCCATATCCTAGCTGCTCGATAGCTACACAAATGGAGATAAATAGGGGGTTATCCGGTGTAGCTGCTGCCATCCATACATATAGAAGGTCGGGGAGGTTAATAGCCAGTGCCATGGGTAATATCCATTTCTTAAAGCCATCACGTGAAACCAGAAAACCGCTGACAATTCCTCCGAGAAGCAGAGCGATGACACCGATTGTGCCATAGATCATTCCGACAGTGGCGGTAGAAAGCGCCAAGCCTCCCTGTTCTGCATCATCCAGTAAGAAGGGGGAGGCTATTTTAGCTAGTTGTGATTCTCCGAGCCGGTAGGTAAGCAAGAAGAAAAACATGAGTCCCAGATGCTTCTTTTGGAAGAAAGATATAAATGCTGTCTCTTATACACATCTCCGAGCCCACGAGACAAG
>OJPD01001777.1_pt1 | contig 9692 bp, 9 predicted proteins | sample 1598371 | NCBI WGS metagenome assembly OJPD01 (sample SAMN03922478, study PRJEB24848) | human gut metagenome | isolation source: stool sample | host: Homo sapiens | place: Germany | collected 2010-11
GACCTCCTGCACGTCAAGCAGATGCTCTACCAGCTGAGCTAACCGTCCATATTCTATTTTGCTGTAGTCAGCTCAATTATGATAGCATAGGATGGAATAAAAATCAAGCCTTTTTTGCAAAAATCTTCAAAAAATCTTTCTGCCGCAGGCTGGGGAAGCGAAAAGGTTATCGTTGCCCCTTTTTTATAGCTGTGCTATAATAAGATGATTACAATAGGAAAGGTATCGCAGAATGAGAGTATTGGGCATCGACCCGGGCTACGCGATCGTGGGCTGGGGCGTGGTGGACTATGCGGGAAACCGCTTTGCACCGGTGGATTTCGGCGCGGTGTGCACGGACGCCGGTGTGCCGTTCGAGCGGCGGCTGGATGAGGTGTATGCAGGCATCCGGGAGGTCATCGAGCAGACACGGCCAGAGGCGCTGGCCATCGAAAAGCTGTTCTACCAGCACAATCAGACCACCGTCATCGGCGTGGCCGAGGCGCGCGGCGTCATCCTGCTGGCGGCGGCGCAGGCGGGGCTTCCCATCTACGAGTACACCCCCATGCAGGTCAAGCAGGCCGTTACCGGCTACGGCAAGGCCGTGAAAAAGCAGGTGCAGGAGATGACCCGCGTTCTGCTGCACCTGCCCGCCATCCCCAAGCCCGACGATACCGCCGACGCGCTGGCGATGGCCATTACCTTCTGCCACACCAACGGCAGCCAGCTCAACCGCTTCGTGCGGAGAGTGCCCGGCCCTATCTGAACCTCTCAGTCTGCTTCGCAGACAGCTCCCCTACCGAGGGGAGCCTCTGGCGAAGAGGGAACGCTTTACGGAATGCCAAGGCCTCTCCTCGATAGGAGAGGTGGCACGCCGTAGGCGTGACGGAGAGGTTTAGCCAAGCGGAGAAAGAGATATGATATACAGCTTAACCGGAAAGATCATCAAAAAGACCCTGAACGCTGTGGTCATCTGCTGCGGCGGCGTGGGGTACTACGCCCAGTGCCCGGCCAGTGTGGCCGGTGCGCTGCCCGGCGTGGGCAAGGAGGCCACCATCTACACCGTGATGAGCGTCACGGAGAACGACGTCAGCCTCTACGGCTTTGCCAGCGAGGAGCAGCAGGCCTGCTTTGAGCTGCTCACCTCGGTGTCGGGCGTGGGCGCGAAGGTGGGTCTGGCCATCCTGAGCGTCATGGAGCCGGACCGTGTGGCGCTGGCCATCTCGGCGGGCGACCACAAGGCGTTCAAGGCTGCGTCCGGCGTCGGCCCGAAGCTGGCCCAGCGCATCGTGCTGGAGCTGAAGGATAAGGTGGCCAAGGGCTTTGCAGGCGGCATCGACCTTGAGAATGTAGCAGGCGCGGCTGCGGATACCGCCGCTGCGCAGGGGGCGGGGCAGGCCATCGCCGCGCTGGTGTCGCTGGGCTACAGCCAGAGCGAGGCCGCGCTGGCCGTCTCCAAGATCGACGGCACGCTCCCCGTGGAAGAGATCATCAAGCTGGCGCTGCGCAGCATGGCGGGCAGGAGGTAAACGATGCAGGACGAAACCGCGCTCTACGGCGCAAAAATGATGCAGCCCGGGATGACGGCGGCGGACAGCGAGGAAAACAACCTCCGCCCCCAGCACCTCGAAGACTACATCGGACAGGAAAAGGTCAAGCAGAACCTGAAGATCTATCTCGAAGCGGCCAAGCGCCGGGGCGAGCCGATGGACCACATCCTGCTCTATGGCCCGCCGGGTCTGGGCAAGACGACACTGGCCGGCATCATCGCCAACGAGATGGGGGTGCAGATCCGCATCACCAGCGGCCCGGCCATCGAGAAGCCCGGCGACCTCGCTGCCCTGCTGACCAATCTGCAGGAGGGCGACGTCCTCTTTATCGACGAGATCCACCGCCTTTCCCGGCAGGTGGAAGAGGTGCTCTACCCGGCGCTGGAGGATTACGCGCTGGACATCATGATCGGAAAAGGCCCCAGCGCCCAGAGCATCCGCATCAATCTGCCCCGCTTCACGCTGGTGGGCGCGACCACCCGCGCGGGCCAGATCACCGGCCCGCTGCGGGACCGCTTCGGCGTGCTGCTCAAGCTGGAGCTTTACAGCCCCGATGAGTTGAGCCGCATCATCATCCGGTCGGCGGGCATCCTTGACCAGCCCATCACCCCCGAGGGCGCTTACGAGCTGGCAAAGTGCAGCCGGGGCACGCCCCGCGTGGCGAACCGCTTCCTGAAGCGGGTCCGCGACTTTGCCACGGTGCTGGGCGACGGCGTCATCGATCGGGAGGTGGCGCTGCTGAGCCTCAAGCGGATGGACGTGGACACACTGGGTCTGGACGAACTGGACCGCAGCCTGCTGCGCGCCATCATCGAGATGTACAACGGCGGGCCGGTAGGTCTGGAAACGCTGGCCGCAGCCCTCGGCGAGGAGGCTGTGACGCTGGAAGACCTGTGCGAGCCGTATCTGATGCAGATGGGCTTCCTGACCCGGACGCCGCGGGGCCGCTGTGCCACCCGGCTTGCTTACGAACACCTCGGCCTGAAAGCGCCTGAGAGCGGCAGCGCCGAGGACAATGGACAACAGAGCTTATTTTAAGCGAGGTATTTACTATGGGAAAGTATTTTGGTACCGATGGTGTGCGCGGCGTGGCCGGTGCAGATCTGACCTGTGAGATGGCGATGCTCATCGGACGCGGCGCTGCCGCCGTGCTGACCAGCAGCACCGGCCATAAGCCCCGCATCCTCATCGGCAAGGACACCCGCCAGTCCGGCGATATGCTGGAAGCTGCCCTGACGGCCGGCCTGTGCAGTGTGGGCGCGGACGTCGAGAGTCTGGGCGTCGTGCCCACCCCCGCCGTAGCCTATCTGGTGCGCAAGTACAACGCCGACGCCGGTGTCGTCATCTCGGCCTCCCACAACCCGATGGAGTTCAACGGCATCAAGATCTTCGCCGGTACCGGCTACAAGCTGCCGGACGATGTGGAAGAGGAGATCGAGGCACACATCGACGACAAGTGTGCGGGCATCCCGCTGGCCACCGGCGACGGTGTGGGCCGTGTGACCTGCCGCATCGACGGCATCAAGGACTATGTCGAGCATCTGTATGAGTCCATCGGCGGTGACCTGTCGGGCCTGAACGTCTGTATCGACTGCGCCAACGGCGCGTCTGCCGAGGTGGCCCGGCAGCTGTTCCCCCGTCTGGGCGCAAAGTGCACCTTCCTCGGCGTCAGCCCCGACGGCAGGAACATCAACGCCGGTGTGGGCAGCACCCATCTGGACAATCTGGAAAAGGCTGTCGTCGAGGGCGGCTTCGACTGCGGCATCGCCTTTGACGGCGACGCCGACCGCTGCCTCGCCTGCGACGAGAAGGGGCAGGAGCTTGACGGCGACAAGATCATCGCCCTGCTGGCGATGGCGATGAAGGACAAGGGCCGTCTGGACGGCAACACCGCTGTCGTTACGGTCATGTCCAACCTCGGCTTCGTCAAGTATATGGAGTCTCAGGGCATCAACACCGAAAAGACCGCCGTAGGCGACCGCTACGTCCTCGAGAATATGCGGGAAAACGGCTACGCCATCGGCGGCGAGCAGAGCGGCCACGTCATCCTGCTCCACCACGCCACCACCGGCGACGGCGAGCTGACCGCAGGCAAGCTGCTCAGGCTGCTGGCCGAGAGCGGCAAGAAGATGAGCGAGCTGAACGGCATCTATGCCCAGTACCCGCAGGTGCTGGTGAATGTCGTGGCCAATGCTGCCCAGAAGGCCGCCTACAAGGCGGACGAGGTGCTGGCCGGTTTCATCGAGAATGAGGAGCAGAAGCTGATGGGCATGGGCCGCGTGCTGGTGCGGGTGTCCGGCACCGAACCGAAGATCCGCGTCATGGTGGAGGGGCAGGACCTCGAGGCCATCGACTGCTGCGCCAAGCGCATCGTGGAAAAGATCAACAAGCGCATCCTCGAGGGGCTCGAGGGTTAAGCTACAGACAAAAAGCAGGAAGGAGGACGCATATGCGCCCTGCAGATACATGGAAAGACTACGAGCTGCTGGATGCCACCGACGGCAACCGGCTGGAACGCTGGGGTGAGACGCTGCTGGTCCGGCCTGACCCGCAGGTGGTGTGGAAGACGCCCCAGCAAAGCCCTCTCTGGGCCAAGGCAGACGCCGTCTACCACCGCTCCAATCAGGGCGGTGGTGAGTGGGAGTACCGCCGCCGTCTGCCCGAGAAGTGGAAGATCAGCTGCGGCGAAGGGGAGGATAAGCTGACCCTCATCGTCAGCCCCACCGGCTTCAAGCACACCGGCGTCTTCCCCGAACAGGCCGTCAACTGGGCGTGGTACGCAAAGAAGATCCGCGCCGCAGGCCGCCCCATCAGGGTGCTGAACCTCTTCGGCTACACCGGCGGCGCCACGCTGGCCTGTGCGGCCGCCGGGGCCACCGTCTGCCATGTGGACGCCTCCAAGGGCATCGTGGCATGGGGCAAGGACAACGCCGCCGCCAGCGGCCTTGCAGACCGTCCCATCCGCTGGCTGGTGGACGACTGCGCCAAATTCGTCGCCCGCGAGAAGCGGCGGGGCAACACCTACGACGGCATCATCATGGACCCGCCCAGCTATGGCCGTGGCCCCGGCGGCGAGATCTGGAAGCTGGAAGATTGCATCTACGACCTCATCAGCCAGTGCGAGGAGGTCCTGAGCGATCAGCCGCTCTTCTTTGCAGTCAACAGCTACACCACCGGCCTGTCGCCCGCCGTCATGGAATATATGCTCAAGACGACGCTGGTGCCCCGCTTCGGCGGAACGACCTCCTGCGACGAGATCGGTCTGCCCGTCTCCGCCACCGGCGGCGTCGTGCCCTGCGGCGCGACGGCGATTTGGGAGGAGTGACCCCAATGAAAAAGGCTCTCCCTTTGGGAGAGCTGGCGAGCGAATGCGAGACTGAGAGGGCAAGCCCGTGGCCCGGGAACTGCTTCACTGTGATAAGCAGCGGCCTTTGTCAGAGGGCGGCTATCGCTGAGCAGCTCGTTCCGCGGTGACATCCTTGCCCTCTCCGTCACCTTCGGTGCCACCTCTCCCAAAGGGAGAGGCTTTTGCAGAGAGGGAAACCTTCATCAATAGAGAACAGATAGTATGGGGTACAGCCCCTTTCGGAGGGGCGCACCACCAGAAAGAGAAAACAAATGAGTGAAACGATACTGACAGCAGAAAATTTAAAGTTCCGCTATGACTCGGAGCAGCCGGGCTACGCGCTCAACGGCGTCTCCATGCAGGTCCGGCGGGGCGAGTTCGTGGCCGTGCTGGGCGCGAACGGCTGCGGCAAGTCTACCCTTGCCAAGCATTTCAATGCCATCCTCCTGCCGGAGGAGGGCAAGGTGTACGTCGAGGGAATGGACACCGCCGACGAGGACAAGCTCTACGACATCCGCCAGACCGTGGGCATGGTGTTCCAAAGCCCCGACAACCAGATCGTGGCGACGGTGGTGGAAGAGGACGTGGCCTTTGCGCTGGAAAACCTCGGCGTCCCGCCGGAGGAGATGCGCCGCCGCGTCGATGACGCCATGAAGATGGCGGGCATCTACGAGTTCCGGGAGCGGGCGCCCCACAACCTCTCGGGCGGCCAGAAGCAGCGCGTGGCCATCGCAGGCGTCGTTGCCATGCGGCCCGACTGCCTCATCCTCGATGAGGCCACCGCCATGCTCGACCCCCGGGGCCGTGAGCAGGTGATGCAGACCATCCACCACCTCAACAAGGACATGGGCATTACCGTGGTGTCCATCACCCACTACATGGAGGAGGCCGCACAGGCCGACCGTGTGCTGGTGATGAGCGGGGGCAAAGTGGTGATGGAGGGCACGCCGAAAGAGGTGTTCAGCCAGACCGAGAAGGTCCGCGCTCTCCGCCTCGATGTGCCGCAGGCCGCAGAGCTGCGGGATGAGCTGGTCAAGGCCGGCATCCCCCTGCCTGAGGGCATCATCGACACCGGCGAATGCGCACAGGCTCTGTATGAGCTGCTGAAATAAGGGGGGCGGAAGCATGGCAAGCATCATCAAAGTAGAACACCTGAGCTATGTCTACAATCCCGGTATGCCGAATGCGGTCACTGCGCTGGACGACGTGAGCTTTGAGGTGGAAGAGGGCGATTTCGTGGGCATCATCGGGGCCACCGGCTCCGGCAAGAGCACCCTCATCACCCATATGAACGGACTGAACAAGCCCACCAGCGGTAAGATCATTATCGACGGCCGCGACCTCTGGGCCGAGCCGGAAAAGATAAGAGATTTCCGCTTCCTGACGGGTCTGGTGTTCCAGTACCCGGAGTACCAGCTGTTCGAGGAGACCTGCTACAAGGACATCGCCTTTGGCCCCAAGAATATGGGGCTGGACGAGGCAGAGATCGACGCGCGCGTCCACGAGGCGGCCCGGTTCGTCGGCCTCGATGAGGCGCTTCTGGAGCGCAGCCCCTTCGAGCTGTCCGGCGGTCAGAAGCGCCGTGTGGCCGTGGCCGGCGTCATGGCCATGAAGCCCCGCATCCTCGTGCTGGACGAGCCTGCGGCGGGCCTCGACCCCGAGGGCAGAGATGAGATCCTCTCGGAAGTGAAGGACTACCACAAAAAGACCGGCACCACCGTGCTTCTCGTCTCCCACAGCATGGAGGACATCGCCAAGTACGCCGACAAGGTGCTTGTGATGAGCCGGAAGAAGATCGCCATGTACGACACGGTGGAAAAGGTCTTCGCCCGTGCGCCGGAGCTGCTGGAACTGGGCCTCTCCGTCCCGCAGGTGACGAAGATCTTCCTCAAGCTGCGGGAGATGGGGGTGGATGTCCCGGCGGACGTCTACACCATCCCCTACGCCGTCAAGACCATTCTGGCGGCAAAGGCCCGGCGGGATGCGGGAGAGACTCTCGTCCTGCCCCGGAATGAAAATACGCAGGAAGGGGGTGCAGCCGGATGCTGAGAGATATTACCATCGGCCAGCACTTCCCGGGCAACAGCCTTGTCCACCGGTTTGACCCCCGGCTCAAGCTGGTGCTGACCATCCTGTATATCGTGCTGCTCTTTGCGGCGTCGAACCCGCTGGGCCTTGCGCTCTCGCTGGTCTTCCTCGCTGTGATGTATGCGGTGGCAAAGATCCCCTTCCGGCTCATCGTCAAGAGCCTGAAGCCCATCTTCCCCATCATCGTCTTTACGGCGGTGCTGAACCTCTTTTTCGTTTCAGGCGAGGGCGACCCGGTGTTTCAGCTCGGTTTTCTGACCGTTTACGCGGAGGGCATCCGGTATGCTGTGCTGATGGCCGTCCGTGTCATGGCCCTTATCGCAGGCACCAGCCTGCTGACCTACACCACCAGCCCCATCGTCCTGACGGATGCCATCGAGCAGCTGCTGAAGCCCCTCGGGAAGCTCCACTTCCCGGTGCACGAGCTGGCGATGATGATGAGCATTGCGCTGCGGTTCATTCCCACCCTCATCGAGGAGACCGATAAGATCATGAACGCCCAGAAGGCCCGCGGCGCACAGCTGGATAACGGCAAGATGACGGAGCGCATCAAGGCGCTGGTGCCGGTACTGGTGCCCCTATTCATCTCGGCTTTCCGCCGCGCTGACGAGCTGGCCATGGCCATGGAGTGCCGCTGCTACTGCGGCGGCGACGGCCGCACCCGCCTCAAGGTGCTGCGCTGCACGAGACAGGATTACATCGACCTCGCGGTCTGCCTCGCCTGCTTTGCAGTGATCCTGGCGTCGAGGCTGGTGTTCCCGAACTTCTAAAGAGCGAGGAATTTGTTCTCTTTTGGTGTCAAAAGAGAACCAGAAAACCACCAGCGATTTCGACGCGCTGGATCCACGAGAAAGGGGCTGCTCGCCCCTTTCAGACCCCAAAGAGGAAGTCGAAACGGAAAAAAGCTAAGCCGCTCCGCTAAAAGCTTTTTTCTCGTTTCTCCGATTTTGAATGATACGAACGGGAAAGTTGTAATTTCGTAGATGAACTATCTTCTTACTTTAGCCTACGACGGCACCAACTACTGCGGATTTCAGGTGCAGCCCAACGGGCGGAGCGTGGCCGCTGCGTTTCAGGACGCCTTGGAGGCGGTGCTGGGCAGCCGCCCCGACATCAAGGGCTGCAGCCGCACCGACGCAGGCGTCCACGCGCTGGGCTTCATGCTCAACTTCCACGCCGACACCCGCATCCCGGCGGCAAAGCTGCCGCTGGCCCTCAATCAGCATCTTCCCCCGGACATCCGGGTGTTGGAGGCGCGGGTGGTGCCCGACGACTTCCACGCCCGCTATGCGGCCCACACAAAGACCTACCTCTACCGCATCCACAACAGTCCGATCGACTCGCCCTTCGCCTCCCGCTATTATACCAAGGTGCCGGGGCGGCTGGACGCCGACCGGATGCAGCAGGCGGCACAGTATTTTGTGGGGACGCACGATTTCCTTGCCCTCTGCGCCTCGGGCAGCTCGGCAGCCGCCCACGGCGACACCGTGCGCACCATCACGGCCTGTGAGGTCGAGCGCCGGGGCGACGACATTGATATCACGGTGACGGCAGACGGCTATCTCTACAACATGGTGCGCATCCTCGCGGGCACCCTCTGCGAGGCGGGCGCAGGCCGTCTTGCGCCCGAGGCGGTGCCGGGCATCCTCGCCAGCTGCGACCGGAAAAACGCCGGCCCGACGCTGGCGGCAAAGGGGCTTTTCCTCAAGAGCGTGGACTACGATTAACACAAACACGACCGGTGCTCCCGGAGGGGGAATGCCCCCTTTGGGAGCACTGTCGTTGCAGGAAGGGGACAGGAACGTATGAGAAAGAAGCATCGAGGCTTCCGGCCCGCGTCGGACGAGCCGCTTTCGGAGGGCCGGGTCGAGTACCTCGAGCAGGCCCGCGCCCGGGTGCGGAACCGGCGCATCCGACGCACCGCGCTCATCGTCGCGGCGCTGACGCTGGTGGTGCTGTTCGCCACCGGCTTTGTGGGCAGCTCGGTGGCAATGGCCAAGGACTGGGCCGACACGGCCCGCATCCTGCTCTTTCCGGGGACGGGCTGGCCCCAGCAGACCGGCGTCATGGAGGTGGAGCAGCTTGCCGCCCTGAACGGAAGCTTTGTGGAGCTGGGGGAGGAGGGGTGCGTGGTCTGGTCCCGCACCGGCACCCGCCTCAACGCCATCCAAAGCGGCTACGCCCGGCCAGCGCTGGCGGCGGGCAAGAACCGCTTCGTGCTCTACAACCGCTCGGGCAATGAGCTGCGGGTGGAGAGCCGCACCCAGAACCTCTACACCAAGACGATGGAGAACAGCATCACCCTCTGCGCGATGGCCGACAACGGCACGCTGGCCGTCGTCACCGAAGACCCCGGCAGCGCCGCCAGACTGCGGATCTACTCCTCCTCGATGGAGGAGCAGCTGAGCTGGAGCCTCACCACCACCGACGGCACGCCGCTGCGGATGGCCTTTTCGCCGGATGGGCGGCGGCTGGCGGTGGCGGCGGTGACGGTCAGCGGCGGGCAGATGGTGACGAATTTCTACATCGTCACGCTGGCGCAGGGCGACCCTGTCCTTGTGGGCAGCGGCAGCGGCGCGGCCCAGTGGCTGAGCTGGCCCAGCGCCCAGAGTGTACTGGCCCTCTGCGACAGCCGCGCCGTCCTCTACAACGCATCGGGCGGCGAAAAAGCGGCCTACGACCTGTCTCTTATACACATCTCCGAGCCCACGAGACAAGAGGCAATCTCG
>OJPD01001782.1_pt1 | contig 9650 bp, 9 predicted proteins | sample 1598371 | NCBI WGS metagenome assembly OJPD01 (sample SAMN03922478, study PRJEB24848) | human gut metagenome | isolation source: stool sample | host: Homo sapiens | place: Germany | collected 2010-11
GAAAAGCATCCCGAGTGGAATGACAAGGTGCAAAACCTCAAAGCCAAAATGACGTTTTGGAAAAAGGATAAAAAAGAAGAGGACGTTGCATCCGAAAAGGTCGAGCAACCCCTTGCAAAAGGCACTTGCGGAGAGCTTAAACTTATCAACACGGACGAGCGCGACGCCGCTATGATTATGGCAATCGTCGCAGACCAGACAAATACGCCGCTCAACGAGTTGCGTTTCAAATCCATCAAGAGAGTGGAGGATGAAGAAAAATGATTTACAAAGTTACGTTAAACGGAAAAATTTACGAAGTGGAAGTTGAAAAGGGCGAAGCCGTCATTCAAGCCGAATACGAAGCCGCGCTTCCTCAAAGCGCACCCGCAGTTGCGGAAACTTCCGCTCCTGCACAAACGGTCGCAGCGGCCGCACCTGCCGCCGCACCTCAAAGCGCGGGCGCAAATTCCGTCACAGCACCTATGCCCGGCACAATCAACGCCGTCAAGGTGACAAGCGGACAACAAGTTAAGAAAGGCGACGTGCTCTTCATCCTCGAAGCGATGAAGATGGAAAACGAGATTTACGCCGACAAAGACGGCAAGGTCGGACAAGTGTTCGTGCAAAAGGGCGCAAGCGTCAACACCGGCGCACCGCTTTGCGAGTTGAACTGAGAGGGCTGTATGGATATAGGCGAAATCTTAAAAAATATATGGAATAGCAGCGGCTATCACCTCTTCGGCGAGGCAGGCGGTTGGCAAAACATCGTCATGATTATAGTTGCGCTCGTATTCCTTTATCTCGGCATCAAAAAGCAGTTCGAGCCGTTGCTTCTTGTGGGCATTGCGTTCGGCATGCTTCTCACAAACCTTCCCGCGCTCGACGGCGACAAAATTTTCCACCCCGAATGGTGGACGGGAGCCGAGGCTGTTGAAAAAGGAGTGGATTATCTACACGTTCTGCAAAAGGGCGGCTTGCTCGATATGCTTTACATCGGCGTCAAGACTGGTGTTTATCCTTGCTTGATATTCATTGGCGTCGGCGCGATGACCGACTTCGGTCCCATGCTTTCTCGTCCCAGCTCGCTCATTCTCGGCGCGGCGGCGCAAGGAGGCATTTACCTTGTGCTTATTCTCGCGGCTGCGCTTGGATTCAACGGCGGACAAGCCGCTTCGATTTCAATCATCGCAGGCGCGGACGGCCCGACGGCTATCTTCCTTACAAAGTCGCTTGCGCCTGAACTTCTTGCACCTATCGCCGTTGCGGCATATTCGTATATGGCACTCATTCCGCTCTTGCAGCCTCCTTTTATGAAGATGCTCACCACGAAGAAAGAGCGTATGACGGTTATGCAATCCACTCGCAAAGTCAGCAAGAGAGAAAAAATCATTTTCCCGATTCTCGTTACAATCGTCGTGTCGTTGCTTTTGCCCTCCGTTGCGCCTCTTCTCGGCAGCTTGATGTTCGGCAACCTTTTGCGCGAGTGCGGCGTCACCGAGCGTTTGAGCGATACGGCACAAAACGCGCTTATGAACATCGTCACGTTGTTCCTCGGCATTTCCGTCGGCGCAACCGCAGTCGGCTCGACCTTCCTTACCTTGTCTACGCTCAAAATCGTGTTCCTCGGTCTTGCAGGTTTCGTGCTCGCAACAATCTGCGGCTTGCTCATCGGCAAATTGCTCTACGTCGTTTCAAAAGGCAAAATCAATCCGCTCATCGGTTCGGCAGGCGTGTCCGCAGTGCCTATGGCGGCGCGTGTTTCCAACACCGTAGGACTTCAATACAACAAAGGTAACTATCTTCTCATGCACGCCATGGGACCCAACGTTGCCGGCGTTATCGGGTCGGCGGTTGCGGCAGGTTTCCTTCTAGCCGTCTTCGGCTAAAACCGTCTGATTTAGCGAATAACTGTGTCAACGCCCGTCTGCTCCAAAATCACGTACGTTTTGTACGTTGGGTTTTGTTTCAGACGGGCGTTTCCTTGTTCTTCATATAAAACAGACGGTTTTACAGCAAAATCTTTACAACTGCGTCAAAAGCACTCCGCAATTTCAAATCGCGGAGTGCTTTTTCGGTTTTAACAATAGTGTATCGGGTGCGGGTGTCCCGCCCGACTTTCACCAAGCAGATAATTTGGCGCAACTGTGGCAGGAGTTCTTGTCCTTGCTCGAACTGATAGCGCAAATTCTCTGCGCGGTAGTAGGCGCGAGGGCTAATGCGGTTTGTGGCAATCGTCAAACGATTTTTGTTTCTATTTAGGGGATTCCCACGTCGTTTCACTTCTCGGAATGACATAGGACGATTGCCTTGACCGCAATGACGCTCGAGCGACCGGTCGTCGCCTTGCGACTCCAATTCCGTCTTCGAATAGGCATATTCCGTATATAAGTGCCCATTGAATAAGTTTTCGTTAGTTTTTGGGGGCGAAATTCGTCTTCGAATAGGCACATACCGTGTATAAGAACGCTTCGAATAGGCTGAAATCTTCCGCAACAAAGGCAACAATCTTACTGCTCACAAAGTGCGAGCTATCGTACGATTTCGCCTGTGCGGGCGGATTGATATATCACCCAGTAGCCGCCGCTACCGTCGCCGACAGGCAGCCAAACGCAAGCGTTTTCAAGTTCGGACGGAGGATTTTGCTTGGAGCTTGCAGGCACTCCGTAACATATGAAAGACGGCTCGTCGTCGTTGAACAACACGCCCACGACATAGTAATCTTCGCCCGTTTGAACGTGCGCCCATTTTGAATTTGCAACGGCGTCGTTCAAAATCTTTTCTTCAGGGTAGCGCACGAAAAGTTCGTCGATTTGCGGCTTTACGGCATAATAAAAATTGTTGCCGTCGTATTTTGTCCATTCGTCAAGATTTAAGTCTTTGAGTGTTGCGCCTATCGTGATTTTATCGCCGGTTTGTTCGTTTACTTGTGCAACGGGTTTTGCATTTTGCGCTTGTTTGTTCGCGCACGTTTCGGCGGTTGCTTTCAGTGCGTTTTGTTTTTGAAATTCGTCTATCCTTTTCAATATTTTGCCGTTTGGAATATTGCCGCCGAACATAGTCAGCGAGCTTGATCTTACGACGCACCCGAACTCCGTTTTTGCACAAAACGGCACTTCAAACTCCGTATTGGTGTCGTGAAGTCCTATTTTTGCGATATTGTCACCGACAAGATACAGCGTTGCGTTTGAGGGCCGGAAGTCGAGGTTGCACGAACCTTTGACAGTATTTTCCGAACCTGTCGCGCCTTTGATTTTTACGATACCCTTGTGTCCTGCGCCGCTCAATACGACGATTTCTTTTTTGCTTTCCATAAACACCTCTCGTATATGAATATGCCTCTATCAATCCGCTTATTCCGTTTTTACGAAACCGTTTGTGCGAGTTGTCGACCTAAACCGATAAACGAGAGAGGATTCATCGGTTTTTTTTAATATAAATAGATAAAAGTGCATAAATATCTTTTGCAACAGCGTATGGACATCCGCGCCCGATTGTGTTACTATATAGACATATTATTCAATAAAATAGGAGAAGAATATGAGGGATCTCAAACACTTGCTTTACTTTGAAAACCTTTTGCAAGAAGCCAACAACGAGCTTGTTCAAAAGGCAGTCAAAGAAGACGGCAAACTTGCGCTCGGCTACACGTGTTATCACGTCCCCGAAGTGTTGCTCAACCTCGACAACTGCGTCAGCGTAAGATTGCGCGCGCCGCGCACGGGGTCGGTGGACATCGCAACCTACTATCTCAGCCCGTTCATTTGCGGATTTGCAAAAGCGTTGCTCGAAAGAGGCATCGAGGGCGGGTACGGATTTTTGTCGGCATTGTTTGCGGGCGAAACTTGCAGCGAGATGAACAGAACAATCGAACATTTCGAGCTTTTGCGCCTTGTGGACAACGACAAGTTTTTCGTCAGCATTTTCGATATGCCGTTCAAAACCAACGAACACTGCCTTGAAAGCTACGTCAACCAAATTCGTCTTAAAGTTTTGGACAAACTCAAAGACGTTTACGGCGTTGACACTTCCGACGAGGCTATGAGAAAAGCCGTCGAACTGCATAACAGAGTTTGCAGAGCCATCACGGCAATCGGAGAATTCAGGAAGGAAGAGAATCCTCGTATCACGGGTTACGAATTCCACGTGCTTTGCCTTGCGACGTACGCATGTCCCAAGTATCTCATCGTCGACAAGCTCGAAGAGACGCTTGAAGAAATCAAGCACAGGAAGCCCGATCCCAAGAAATTTTACAGAGCGAGAATCGTGCTTGCGGGCAGTGAGATCGACGATCCCGATTTTACAAAACTTTTCGAGGACAGCGGCGCGTACGTGGTTGCGGACAGATACTGCTTCGGTTCGCTCCCCGGAAGAGAGGAAATCGTGCTTAACGACGGCGAGGACGTGCTCACTCAAATCTGCCGCCATTATATGAAAACTTGTCAATGTCCGAGATATATGGAACACGAGAAAGTCGAGGACAGAAGGCAGTATGTCAAAAAACTTGTTGAAGAGTACCATGCGGACGGCGTCGTGTACGAGCAGCTCAAGTTCTGCGAGTATTGGGGCTATGAGCGTGCGCTTGCGTCTTATATCATGATCAACGAATTCGGCATCCCCGCAATCGCAATCGACCGTCAATACACGGCGAGCGCGTCGGGACAACTTCGCACGAGGATTCAAGCGTTTGTCGAAAGCCTTGAAATCAAACATATCCAAAAGGCAAAAGCCGCTAAGGCGAGCAAGTGAGGTGGATTATGGCAAAGAAAAAATACGGCGGATACAAAAATCTGCACGAAGATAAAACCGGACTTCTCAAACACCGCGAATGGCGCGGACTTAAAGATACGCTCGTCGACTATTGGCGTTGGCTCGTAACGTGGAAAGACATGATTGTGATGGTGCTCAAAAACCCCGTCGCCGTCGTCAAAGGTCTTTGGAGATATCGCTGGATGGCAACCTATCTTTCTACGCCCGCTTTTGTTGATCGTCACACCGAAGGCTTGCGCGGACCGCAACTTTTGATGACGCATCTTCATTTCAACATGATCGTCAAGCACGCAACGGGACTTATTCTCACCGCGTTCGAGGCTGACGAAAAGATGTTCCCCAAAAACAAAAAGAGCAAAAAACTCGTTTGCGTGGACGAACTTATCCCGGCAGAGTTTATCGCAGGTTTCCCCAACCTCAAAATGTACCCGATGCAAACCATGCCCATCTTCCTTTCAAGCATGGTTGACCAACTGGTCGTGCCGCCATACCTCGACGCAATCGAGAGCTTCGGCGTGCCTGCCGACGTATGTCCTCTTCCCAGCGCGGAAGCGGGTGTTTGCGTCGAAGACGATTATCCCAAACTCGGCAAGTGCATGATCACCTGCAATATGCCTTGCGACGGTTCTATCATGACAACAACCTTCCAGGACAGATATTTCAAACTGCCTACGCACGTGTACAACGTTCCTTTGAGATACAAGGGCGAGGACGTGCAGAAATACGCCGTCGACGAAATCAAAGATATGATCAAATTCGTCGAAGAGCAAACGGGCGAAAAGTGGAATTGGGATACGTTTATCGCCGCGCTCGAAAGCTACAACAAGCAACTCGATTTCGAGCTTAAAAAGTGGGACGTCAACAAGACCAAATATCCGCAAATGACGGGCGCTACGTTCTGGCTTTATAGGCTTTATTACTATCATCTTTCGGGCGGCTACGACAAACGCTTCCTCAAAGTTGACAAAAAAGTCAACAAGATTATGGAAAAAGCCTATGCAAAGAAGACGCCGTGCAGCAAGGAAATGCGCCACCGCGCAATCGTGTGGAGCTGCCCTGCAAACTATTATACGTCTTTTGCAAACTGGCTTGAAAACTGCTGGGGCATCAACGTTGTTATGGATATGGAGACCATGATTTCCTATCTCAAATTCCGCACAGACACTCACGAGCATGCTCTTGAAGACCTCGCAAAGACCTACCAGCGCGCAACGATGCGTACGCATACAAAAGGCGGCTATGCAAACGTTCTCAACGAGTGTTGGAGAGTTGCCGAAGAATACAACGTCGACACCATCATCATGTACGATCAGATTTCGTGCAAGGGAATGGACGGACTCGTCGGTATCTTCGACGACCAAGCAAGAGAGAAGGGCTACAATTTCATCTGGGTGCAACAAGACCTTATGGATTCAAGAACCATATCTCGCAGAGATATGCGTGAACAGGTAAACAAATATATGACAACCGTTTTGCAAGAAAAGCCGATTGACGAGAGTTTGCTCGACTTCGACGATTCGGAAGCATGGTAAGGATAAAAAGGAGAAAAGAACTATGAAATATTTTGGCGGATGCGACGTAGGTTCAACCTACACCAAAGCAGTCATCATGGACGAGAACGGCAAAGTCCTCGCACACACAACCATAAAGAGCAAAATCAACGCCGCTCTCTCTGCGGAAGCGGCTATGAACGAAGTCGTGGCGCAAGTGCCCGAACTTAAAGGCGACGTGAAGAACCTTTCATATCTCGTCGGTACGGGCTATGGCAGAAACAAGGTCGCAACGGCAGACGAGAACATCTCCGAAATCTCTTGTCACGCTATGGGCGTTCACATCACCGATCCGAGCGTCAAGGCAATCATCGATATCGGCGGACAAGACATCAAGGGTATCGCAATTGACACGGACGGCACCGTCAAGAACTTCGCAATGAACGACAAGTGCGCCGCAGGTACGGGACGTTTCTTCGAGGCAATGGCTCGCTCATTCGAGTTGTCTTTGAGCGATTTTTCAAAGCTCTCGCTCAAAGCGAAGAACGTCATCCCCATCTCGGCACAATGCACCGTTTTTGCGGAATCCGAGGTTATCTCTCTCGTCGGTGAAGGCAAGCCTATGGACGAAATCGCGGCAGGCATCGAGATGTCGGTTGCAAAGAGATGCTTCGTCATGGCAAAGAAAGCGGGCGCAACGGACAGTATCACGCTTTCGGGCGGCTGCGCAAAGAACGACGGACTCAAACAAGCTATAGAGCAAGTGTTGAAGATCAAGGTTATCGATCTTCCCATAGATCCGCAACTTATGGGCGCACTCGGCGCGGCGGAATACGCAAGACAAAAGGGCTTGGCTCAATAAGGAGGCAATTATGAGTACAGGAGCAATCGTCGGTATCGTGCTCGGAAGCATCGCAGCAGTTCTGCTTCTTTTCTTCCTCATCACGTTCATCGTTTACTGGTTCAACCTCGACATGAAATTCATCTATTGGTTTTACAAGAAGATGAAGGGGCATTATGATCATATGGAGCGCACCCACAAATTATAATTCGCTAAACGGCGAATGACTGCGTCAGAGCCACTTGTCCGTCAGCTCATGTACTATATGTACATTAGGGCTTCCGTTCAAGTGGCTCTTTCTTGTTCTTCATCCGTTTAGCAAATTATAATCATTAATTATTTAACTTTGTCAGACGCACCCTCTCGACAACTCATTTACAATTAGTAAATTAGGGTTGCCGCTTGGGTGCGTCTTTCTATTATTAAAAACAAATTAATTTGCCATATTGATAAAATTTTACTTTTTTTTGGAGAAAATTGATGTATAATGATAATAGGGGTGAATGGGCAATATTGCCTTTTTGCTCGCATCAAATCGAAATATGTTCCTTTCGGAACGAAAATTTTTATTAATAAAAGAGGTATGTTATGAAAAACATCGACTTGACAAAGTACGGCATCACCGGCACAACCGAAGTGGTTTACAATCCGTCCTACGAGATGCTTTTCGAGGAGGAAACAAATCCCGCTCTCGAAGGCTATGAAAAAGGACAAGTCAGCGAACTCGGCGCAGTCAACGTTATGACCGGCGTTTACACGGGGCGCTCACCAAAGGATAAATTTATCGTCGTTGACGAAAATTCCAAAGACACGGTGTGGTGGACTTCCGACGAGTACAAAAACGACAACCATCCCGCATCGCAAGAGGCATGGAAAGCAGTCAAAGACATCGCTGTCAAAGAGTTGTCAAACAAGAGATTGTTTGTCGTAGACGCATTCTGCGGCGCAAACAAGGACACTCGTATGGCAATCCGCTTTATTGTCGAGGTTGCTTGGCAAGCGCACTTTGTCAAAAATATGTTCATCAAGCCCACCGCCGAGGAACTTGAAAACTTCGAACCCGACTTTGTCGTCTACAATGCTTCAAAAGCAAAAGTCGAAAACTACAAAGAACTCGGTCTCAACTCCGAAACCGCGGTCGTGTTCAACATCACAAGCCGTGAGCAGGTCATCATCAACACTTGGTACGGCGGCGAAATGAAGAAGGGTATGTTCTCCATGATGAACTACTATTTGCCCCTCAAAGGCATTGCTTCCATGCACTGCTCGGCAAACACCGATATGGAAGGCAAAAACACCGCAATCTTCTTCGGACTCTCCGGTACAGGCAAAACCACTCTTTCAACCGATCCCAAACGTCTTCTCATCGGTGACGACGAGCACGGCTGGGACGACAACGGAGTGTTCAACTTCGAGGGCGGTTGCTATGCAAAGGTCATCAATCTCGACAAGGATTCCGAACCCGACATTTACAACGCAATCAAGCGCAACGCTTTGCTTGAAAACGTCACTCTCGACGAAAACGGCAAGATCGATTTCGCAGACAAGAGCGTGACCGAAAACACCCGTGTTTCTTATCCTATCGATCACATCAAGAACATCGTGCGCCCGATTTCCGCAGCTCCCGCCGCAAAGAACGTCATCTTCCTTTCGGCAGACGCATTCGGAGTGTTGCCGCCCGTGTCCATCCTTACGCCCGAACAAACTCAATATTACTTCCTTTCCGGTTTCACTGCAAAACTTGCAGGTACAGAGCGCGGTATTACCGAGCCTACGCCGACGTTTTCCGCTTGCTTCGGTCAAGCCTTCCTTGAATTGCATCCCACAAAGTATGCAGAGGAGCTTGTCAAAAAAATGCAAAAGAGCGGCGCAAAAGCCTACCTCGTCAACACCGGTTGGAACGGAACGGGCAAGCGTATCTCCATAAAAGATACTCGTGGTATAATCGACGCAATCCTCAACGGCGACATCGAAAAAGCACCCACGAAGACCATTCCGTACTTCAATTTTGAAGTCCCGACTTCTCTTAATGGCGTTGCCACCGAGATCCTCGATCCGCGCGACACTTATGCCGACGTCAACGAGTGGAATCGTAAAGCAGAAGACCTCGCAGGTCGTTTCATCAAGAACTTTGCGAAGTATGAGGGGAACGAGCATGGAAAGGCACTTGTGCCCGCCGGCCCTCAACTGCACTAAATAGCGAATAGCTTTGTCAAAGCCCCTCACCCGACAACTCATGTACTTTGTGTACATTAGGGTTGCCGTTTGAGGGGCTTTTTCGCGCTCTTCATCTATTTAGTGCAGTTGAGGCAGTAAACGCGTATACAAGCGAATAACTGCGTCAGAGCCTCACCATCAAACAGTCACGTACAGCAAGTACGCTCCTGTCTGCCTTTGAGGCTCTTTCTTGTTCTTCATCTATTTAGTGTAGTTGATAAACGAAGAATTTGAGATGTAACACAAGCCTAGAAAGCTGCAGAACTTATTTAAGGGGCACTTATACATGATGTCTGCTTATTCGAAGACGGAATTGGAGTCGCAAGGCGACGACCGGTCGCTCGAGCGTCATT
>OJPD01001789.1_pt1 | contig 9617 bp, 4 predicted proteins | sample 1598371 | NCBI WGS metagenome assembly OJPD01 (sample SAMN03922478, study PRJEB24848) | human gut metagenome | isolation source: stool sample | host: Homo sapiens | place: Germany | collected 2010-11
GCCCTGGTGACCGTGAAGGACGATGGGACTGCCGACATCACCGCGCCTGCCGACGGCAAGGCTACTGTCACCCTCAAGGCCACGCTGACCTCCGGCAGCGAGAGCAAGGTCAAGACCTTTACCCTCTGCCTGTGGTCCAAAGCGGCGGAGCAGCAGCAGACACTGGACGACATCGCCGCCGTGATCACCGCACGCAATGCGGCGGTGCGGCCTTTGCAGGGGGTGGGCCTCTACAACGACACCACCGACGCCAACGGCAAGGGTGTTGAAAAAGCCTTCCGCCGCCTGCTGGAGGAGATGGGCTACGAGGATGTGGCCGACAAGGCTGTCATTACCTATACGGACGGCAGCGCTAAAGCCAGCGGTTTTGACGGTGCGGCACATGAGTACATCACCACGAACGGCGATGTCAAGTTCTTTGACGGCGCTGTCCAGCTGAAGGAGGCGTATTACGCCGGCCTGGAGTTCAAAGTCGCCTACGGCGGTGCGGAGAAGACTATCACCACCCGCGCGATCGTGGGCCGCAGCTTTGACGATGTGCAGGCACAGCTGACGGAAGCTGCCAAAACGCTGACCTGGGAGATGATCCGCGGCGAGAACACCAACGAAGCGGAGACGAACACCACCGGCGCCTGGGATCGCCACGCCGTGGTTGGCGGCATTACCTCCAATTTGACGCTGCCCTACAGCATCTCCGGCCGCTACGATATGCGGGTCCAGTGGGCTGTTGTGGATGTCGCGGAAGACTCCAACTGCCTGTATATCAGCAGCGATAAAGACAGTGCCTCCGGTGTGGGCAACATTGTCCGCCCCGTGCGGCCTGCCGAGGGTGAGTTGCCCGAGGATGCCGGCAAGGAAACTTTGATCGCCCGCGTGACCTATACCGACTTTGACGACGATCCGTATATAAAGGAGCACATCACGGGGCAGAACGGTGTGGAGGTCTACGCCGACGTGTTCTTTGACATCACGGTAGCGCCCTTTGACATCGACGCCACCAGCGAGATGCAAAACGCTCTGGCGGAGAAGTATCAAGTCCTCCTGCGTGACTTTGTGGACAAGACAAAGCCTGTGAATTTGGATGCCGTCAGCGACGATCTGCAGATGCCCCGGCCCTATCTGCTGCAGCAGGAGGGCATCATGACCGACAGCTATAACCAGAAGGTCACGATGGTGAGCCTCACCCCGGACGTGCTGGACTTCAACGGGTATCACGCCATGGTCTACCGCCCACTGCCCGGTGAGGAAGCGGCAGAGGCCAGATACGTGGTCACTATCACCACCCGCAGCTCCGGCCAGCTGCTGGCCCGTCAGGAGTTCAGCTTCACCATTCAGCCTTTTACCAAGCAGGAGTTGGATGACGCTGCCGCCTTTATGAGGAAGGCGCTGACCGGGGATGTCTACTGGGACGGTATCAAGAACAAGAATACGGATAAGACCAATGTCACCTCCGACCTGTACCCCTTCGCTGAGATCTGCAAAAACGAGGACGGCACGCTGGAATACGTCCGCGGCACGGTGAATATGACCTTCGACGGCATCGAGGCCGACGATATCCCCGGCTGGCTCGATACGGAGAAGTACCGCTGCTTCCGATCCTCCCGACCCTCCGTCATCGAGAATGAGCTCCTGCGTGTGCACCGGCCGGAGTACAATACGACAGTTACGCTGGACAGCGTCCTGACTTACACCAAGTACGCCCAGTACTGGGAGAAATTCGGCCTGAACGGCACTGAGGAGACAAAGGAGAAGTACAAGCTCTTCGAGCAGTTCTACAAGCAGCCGGTCAGCGTTGATCTGACGGTCACGGGCCTGACGGGAAAAGATGATCCCAACGAGAACGCGATGATCACCGTCACCGTCCAGGTGGAAAGCTATAACGAAAACAAGCACAGCTTTACCGGGACCAACTACACCTTTACCGGGAAGGCCAGCAATGACTGGACGGCCTGGGATGCCGTCAAGGCCTGCCTGGACAATGCCAAGTACGAATATACCGGCAGCGGTGCGTATCTCAAGAGCATTACAGACACAAAGGGCCAAACACTGGGCGAGAAGGATGACGGCAAGTCCTCCGGCTGGATGTTCGGCGTCACGCCGGCCCAGGGTGAGGAGACGCTGCCCAACACCACGCTGGATGCGACCTTTATCCATGACGGCGACACTGTCCGCCTGTTCTTCACGAACAAGTATATCCCCGTGGACCCCGATGAGCCTGTGGATCCCGGCACGGAGGTCCCCAACTTTGACAAGGTGTACGCCGACACCAAGAAGTACATCCAGAACAACGTGCCCGCACCCGTCGTGGCCAGTGACCGCGGCGAGTGGGCGGTGCTGGGCTTGGCCCGCGCCGGCGTGGAGCTGTCCGATGCATACATCCAGGCCTACTACGGCAAGGTCGTGGCCTATGTGCAGAAGAATATGGGCGCGGACGGCGTTCTTCTCGATCCCGAGAGCCATAACCCCACCGTCACCGACAACGAGCGTATCATTCTGGCCCTTACCGCCATCGGCAAGGACCCCACCAACGTGGGCGACAAAAACCTGCTGACGGCGCTGCAGAACAAGGATATCATGCAGGTCACCAATACCAGTGACACGGATATCAACGGCCTGGTGTTCGGCCTGCTGGCCCTCAACAGCGGCAACTATACCCAGGACAGCTACTGGCTGGTACAGGCCATCCTGACCCAGCAGAATGCGGATGGCAGCTGGAGCGCCAGCGCTGACACAAAACCCGACGGCGACGTGGACATGACCGCCATGGCGCTGCAGGCGCTGGCGCCCTACTACAACGAGGGTGGCGATACCACGGTGAACGCCGCCGTCGATAAAGCGCTGCAATGGCTGTCCGCTAAGTACAAGGGCACGGGCTATACCAGCGCGGAGAGCTGCGCCCAGGTGGTGGTGGCCCTGTCCGCCCTGCAGCTGAACGCCAACAGCGACAGCAGCTTTGTCAAGACCGTGGATGGTGCGCCCACCAGCGTGTTGGGCGATCTGCTGCGGTATTACCTCGGCGAGGGTCAGGGCTTTAAGCATGCGGCCTCGGGCAAGACGGCTGACCAGAAGGCCACCGAGCAGGCCCTCTATGCCATGGCAGCCTACGAGCGCTATTGCCGGAGGACCAAAGCCCTCTACGATATGACCGACGCCGTCTGCGCCCACAGCTTCGGCGATTGGCAGGTAGTCTCCCCGGCCACCTGCACAGCGGATGGCTCCCGCCAGCGCGTCTGCACGCGCTGCGGCGCGGTAGAGGTTCAGACGCTTCCTGCCGCAGGCCACAAGTTCGGTGAGTGGACGACCACCAAGGAACCCACCTGCACCGAGACCGGCACGGAGAAGCGCATCTGCACCGTCTGCTCCAAGGAGGAGACCCGCGTCATCGCTGCGTTGGGCCACACCCCCGGCACGGAGGTGTCTGTGGACAAAAATGACCATTGGAATATCTGCGAAGTTTGCCATGAGGCGGTGAACAAGACCGAGCACACCTATGTGAACGGCATCCAGTGCGTCTGCGGTGTGGTGAAGTCCGAGAATGGTACACTGAAGCGCATCGAGGTATCTGACACTATTACAGTGCCCGATACCCTGCGGGATAACGAGAAGCTGAACAGCGAGGGAAAGATCAAAGCCGAGCTGCAGCTGCAGATCTCCAGGAAGGACAGCAAGAACACAGCGGAGAACACCGCGGTGTTTGATGTGCGGCTGATGATCATCACCACCGTGAACGGTGAGCAGGTGGAGACTCCCGCTACCAAGGCGGACTTGGTAAACGGCAGAATCACCGTGCTGCTGCCCTATCCTGAGGCTATTGCGGCCAATTACAGCAAGTACAGCTTTACCGTGGCACACCTTGTGACTATGGCGGACTGCGGCCTGGATGTGGGCACCGTGGAATTCCCCGCTGTCACCAAAACCCCCAGCGGTCTGCTGGTGACGCTGACCGGCCTGTCTCCTGTGGCCATCAGCTGGACGGAGTCCACCAACCACTATTACTACAACCCCACCGCGACGCCGGACAAGACCGACTCTGCCAACACGGCGGACGACAGTCAGATGGTGCTGTGGCTGGGCAGCGCAGCCCTGGCGGCGGCAGCCGTTGTGGTGCTGACCCGGAAGAAGCGCGTTTCCAAGTAACAATAGAAAAGCCAACGCAGAGGCGCGAAAGCGCCTCTGCGTATGGCACTTTTGTGAGGAATGAGAGATATGAAGAAAAACCACCGATTTTGGCTGCTGGCGCTGGCGCTGTCCCTGCTGCTGACCTGCGCCGCCTGCGGGAAAAAGACCGTATCGTACGCCCCCGGCAACATTCCCACGGCAACGCAGGAGCAGACCACGGACACCAGGAAGGACGACACAGCTGAAACGGGCACCACCAAGGCTGACGGCAAGCAGGACGCGGCAAAGACTGAGGATAAGACCGCGGACGACAAGAAGTCTGACGAACAGAAGCCGGCTGGTGAAGCCAAAAAGACCGAGGAGGACACCAAAAAGCAGGAGGAAGCCAAGCGCCTGGAGGAGCAGAAGCGGCTGGAAGAAGAGAAGAAACAGCAGGAACAGAAGCAGCCTTCTGCGCCGGACCCGGACCCTGCGCCTGCACCTGACCCTACGCCGGCGGCATCCGTATCGCTGTACATCTCCTGTGCCACGGTGCTTGATAATATGGACAAGTGCTCCGACAGCGTGAAGGGCCTTATCCCCGCCGACGGCGTGATCCTGTCCACCACGGTGACCATCACCGAGGGTGAGTCTGTCATGTCCGTACTGAAGCGGGCCTGCGGTGACGCGGGTATCCCGGTGAGCTCCAGCGGCAACTATGTCAGGGGTATCAACGGCCTGTTCGAAAAAAATGTGGGCAGGAGCTCCGGCTGGATGTACTGTGTGGGGGGAACTTTCCCCAACTATGGCGCGGACAGCTATACGCTCTCCGGCGGCGAGAACATCCAGTGGCTCTACACCTGTAATATGGGTGCAGACGTGGGCAATACCTACATGGGCTGACAAAAGGGCGGCTTTTGCCGCCCTTTTTCCGCACGCAGGATTGACGTATCCCCTGGCGGCAGGGTATAATCAAAAGGTTAAGACATCATGTATGCAGGAGGTGATCCCATGGACGATACGCTGCGCACTTGCCATCCGGCGGTGAGCTTTGCCTATTTCGCCCTGGTCATCGCCTGCGCGATGCTGCTGATGCACCCGGTGTGCCTGGTTCTGTCGACGCTGGGCGGCGGGTGGTATGTTGCCCGTCTGCTGGGCGGCAAGGGCCTGCGCCGCCACCTGCTGTGGCTGCTGCCCATGGCCCTCCTGGCGGCGGCCCTGAACCCGGCCTTTGTCCACCAGGGCGTCACCATTCTGGCCTACCTGCCCTCCGGTAATCCTTTGACGCTGGAGAGCCTGCTCTACGGTCTGGCCGCCGGCGCCATGCTCAGCGCCGTGGCGCTGTGGTTCGTCTGCGTCACCGATGTCATCACCTCGGACAAGGTGGTGTACCTCTTTGGCCGCGTCATCCCGGCGCTGTCCCTGCTGCTGAGCATGATCCTCCGCTTTGTGCCCCGCTTTGTCCGCCGGCTCCGTGCCGTGGCCCGGGCCCAGCGGCATCTGGGCCGTGATACCCAGACCGGCGCCCCGGTCCGGCGCGTCAGAAGCGCCCTTCGTGTGTTCTCCATCGTTGTTACCTGGAGCCTGGAAAGCGGGCTCATCACCGCCGATAGTATGCGCTGCCGGGGCTATGGCCTGCCGGGGAGGACCTCCTTCTCCCTCTACCGCTTTGACCGGCGTGACGGTGCCGTCGCCCTTTGGCTGGCCTTCTGCGGCCTGTATCTGCTGGGCGGCGGTCTGGCCGGCGGTTTGCGCTTTCAGTATTACCCCATGCTGCTCAGCGGCCCCGTCACACCGCTGACGGTCAGCTTTTTCGCCGTTTACGGCCTGCTCTGCTTTACGCCGGTGCTGCTGGACGCCCTGTCCCGGCGCCGCTATCTCGTCCGGAAAGGAGGGACGCCCCGTGCCTGAACTGCTGCGTTTGGAGCATTTTGGTTTTACCTACCCCCAGCAGCCCTGCCCCGCGCTGGCGGATGTGTCCCTTACGGTCCGTCAGGGCGAGTTCTGGGTCCTCTGCGGCGCCTCCGGCTGCGGCAAGACCACGCTTCTCCGCCAGCTGAAGCCCGCCCTGCGCCCCCACGGTGCGGCCGAGGGCCGTATCCTCTTCGACGGTCAGCCGCTGGATGACCTGCCGCCCCATCAGCAGGCCGCCGATATCGGCTTCGTCCTCCAGTCTCCGGAGGAGCAGACCGTCACCGACAAGGTCTGGCATGAGCTGGCCTTCGGACTGGAGAGCCTTGGCTGCGACACGCCCTCCATCCGTCGCCGCGTGGCGGAGATGGCCTCCTTCTTCGGCATCCAGGACTGGTTCCATAAGAAAGTGGACGAGCTCTCCGGCGGCCAGAAGCAGCTGCTGGCCCTGGCCTCGGTCATGGTGCTCCAACCCCGTCTGCTGATACTGGATGAGCCCACCAGTCAGCTGGACCCTATTGCCGCTGCCGACTTTTTGCAGACTGTGGGCCGCCTGAACCGCGAGCTGGGCATCACCGTTCTGATGACGGAGCACCGTCTCGAGGAGGCGTTGCCCCTGGCCACCCACGCCGCCGTGCTGGACGGCGGCCATCTCCTCTGTGCCGGCGCGCCGGAGGCGGTGTGCCGTTCCCTGCGGGGCCGCGGCCACGATATGTTCCTGGCCATGCCCGCCGCCGTCCGTATCTGGGCCGGGGTGGACAGCGACGCGCCCTGCCCCATCACCGTCCGCGAGGGCCGCGATTTCCTGTCCGGCTGGTGCGATGAACACCCCCTGTGCCCGCTGCCGCCGGAGCCGGTGTATCCCGCCGGGGATACCGCCCTTGCCGGCGCGGGTCTCTGGTTCCGCTATGAGCCGGACCAGCCGGACGTGGTCCGCGGTCTGGACCTTCAGGCCCGCCGGGGTGAGCTGCTGGCCCTGCTGGGCGGTAACGGCGCGGGCAAGTCCACCACCCTGGGCCTGCTGTCCGGCGCGCTGACGCCCCAGCGGGGCACCGTGACCCATACGGGCCGCATCGGCGTTCTGCCCCAGGACCCGCAGGCCCTGTTCGTGAAAAACACGGTCCGTCAGGACCTGTACGAGTCCTTTGACGGCACGGACCTCCCCAAAGACCAACGTGACCGCCGGGTAGAACAGGTGACGGCCCTTTGCCGCCTGACCGAGCTGCTGGACCGTCATCCCTATGACCTCTCCGGCGGCGAGCAGCAGCGGGCCGCCCTGGGTAAGGTGCTGCTGCACCAGCCGGATATCCTGCTGCTGGACGAGCCTACCAAGGGCCTGGACGCCGCCTTCGAGCAGTCCTTTGCCGCTATTCTTTCCACGCTGACCGCCGCCGGCACGACAGTGGTGATGGTCAGCCACGACGTGGCCTTCTGTGCCCGGTATGCCCACCGCTGCGCCCTGTTTTTCGACGGCAGCATCGTCGCGGAGGGCACACCCCGTGACTTCTTCTCCGGCAACAGCTTCTATACCACTTCCGCTAACCGTATGGCCCGGGACTTCTGCCCCTGTGCCGTCACGCCGGAAGACGTGATCGCGGTCATCGGCGGGACCGTCCCGCCCCAGCCGGAGGTCCCCGCCGCCTGGCAGCCTCTGCCTCCGGTGGCGGAGGAGTCCACCGCCTGGAAGCCGAAAAAGCTCCCCTGGTGGCGCAGGACCATCGCCGCCGTATGCGGTGCGGGTGCGCTGGCGATCTTCTGGCTGGTGGCCAAGCACACTGACCTCACCGCCTTGGTGGGCGGCGGCACGCTCTCCCAAGCCGGCTGGCAGGCCCTGGGACTTTACGGCCTGTTCATCGCCCTGCTTTTCGGCTGCATCGCCGCTATCGGTCGGCGCTCCAAGCCCCTGACGCTGCTCCAGACCCCGGTGCAGAAGCGAAAGCTCTCCCACCGTACCCGTCTGACGGCGGCACTGATCCTGCTGTGTATCCCCGCCACGCTGTATCTGGGCTTTTTTTACCTGGGCAACACTGCCTACTACCCCATCGCCTTCGCCGTGCTGCTGGAATGCATGGTGCCCTTCTTCCTGGTGTTCGAGGGACGGAAGCCACAGGCCCGTGAGCTGGTGCTGGTGGCCTCCCTCTGCGCCCTGGGCGTGGCGGGCCGCGCCGCTTTCTTCATGCTGCCTCAGTTCAAGCCCGTCCTGGCTCTGACCATCATCTCCGGCGTGGCCCTGGGCGGCGAGACCGGCTTCCTGGTGGGCGCCATGACCATGCTGGCCAGCAATGTCCTGTTCTCTCAGGGTCCCTGGACGCCTTTCCAGATGTTTGCCATGGGCATCATCGGCTTTCTGGCGGGGGTGTTGTTCCGCCGGGGCTGGCTGCGCCGCAGCCGCGCCGCCCTGTGCGTGTTCGGGGCCATCTCCGCCGTGCTCATCTACGGCGGCATCATGAACCCCGTCTCCGCCCTGCTTTATGCCCGCACGCTGGAGTGGAAGGTCATCGCCGCCTACTATGTCACCGGCTTTCCCATGGACTGCGTCCACGCCGCAGCCACAGTTTTCTTCCTGCTGGTGCTGGCGGAGCCCATGCTGGAGAAGCTGGACCGCATCAAGATCAAATACGGCCTAGTGGAATAAGCAGACGCGCCCATCCCGACGGGGTGGGCGCGTCCGCGCGGTGCAACTTCAGGTTTCCCACCTTTTTTTTCGCCGCAACCCAAGGCTGATAGACAATCTGCCCGATCTGCTGTATAATAGATCCAAACACACAGAAGGGAGGACCGCCTATGCCTGCCATCCGCTGCAAGGCCTGCGGCAAGACCTATGATTCCCGTGAGGGCTTCTGCCCCAAGTGCGGCGCCTATAACCGCCCGCCCCGCCGGGAGTGGGTGGACGCCGGCGGCGACGTCCACTACGCCGAACAGGAGAAGGTCTGCTACGAGCAGAAGGAGTGCCACGAAGAGAAGGTTTGCTATGAAAACCAGACCCGCCGCCCCCGGCCCCATATCCGCCGCCCTGCCGCTGGTAAAAGCCCATCCTCTGCCGTGACCTTCATCGCCGTGGCCGTGGCCGTGATCGTGCTGTTTGCCGTGCTGCGCGGCGTGTCCGGTGACATCTTTGACCGCAATGAGCCGATGCCCGACTACGACTGGAGCTCTCCGGAGTACGTCGGTGAGGCGGTAGCATCGGCGCGGGAGTATGCGGAGATGGGCGAATGCTTCACCTTGGAGGGCGGTGCCTTCGTGGTGACCTATACCGAGCTGGACCACGAGAACCTGTCCCTGCTGGCCTATGTGGTGGAGGAGGGGGACTACCAGACCTTCCCCGACCTTATCTGGGTGGACGATGACGGCTTTGAAAACTGGTACTATCCCGAGGATGTTGTCGTTTCAGACACCGACGACAATGTGTTCATATGCACGTATGACCTGTCGTATGCGCCCCACGACAATATGTGGCTGGTGTTCTATGGCGTAGACAAAGAGGTGTGGGTGGGCATCGAATCGACAATATAAAACAAGACGGCCGTATGGCCGTCTTATTGCAAATAAGCTGTACTTGCCGGTATTAAAGATAGCTGTCTCTTATACACATCTGACGCTGCCGACGA
>OJPD01001791.1_pt1 | contig 9601 bp, 10 predicted proteins | sample 1598371 | NCBI WGS metagenome assembly OJPD01 (sample SAMN03922478, study PRJEB24848) | human gut metagenome | isolation source: stool sample | host: Homo sapiens | place: Germany | collected 2010-11
CACTTATGGGGTATAATGGTATCATCAAAATAGGGGGTGTTTTGGTGTTTTGCCGAAGGGAGGCGTACTTATGACGCTGCGGGAGCTTTTGAAACAGAATGAGCTGCACTTCCCGCTGATGCGTATTCCCTACCACACCTCCCTATCCGAGATCAGTGAAGCCGTCAGCAAATATGTTTACGGCATCAACGAGGAACACAATACCCAGCTGCTGTACACGCTGGAAACCTATTTCAACAACTGTCAGAACTCCGTAAAGACCTCCAAGGCGCTGTTTATCCACCGGAACACGCTGCTGTACCGGCTGGACCGTATTGCCGAGATATTGGATCTGAACTATAACGACAGCGAGCAGATGCTGACCTTCCAGCTGGCGCTGAAAGCGTTTCTGATGTGCCAGTAAAGTAAAACCGGCCCCACGGCATAGCCGTGGGGCCGGTCGGTCAGTTCAGTTATTCCGCAGCTCAAGCTGCAGGCGGTCGGTGATCATGGCGGCGAACTCCTCCGGCTGCGTGCCGATGGCGCTGACCTTCTCCCCGCCGTGGGACAGAACACGATACTCCATATTGTCCTCTTTTCGCGGGATACGGTCCCGCCGATATTCTTTACGGGCATTGTACCATATTGCGCGGCCTGAACAAGCCCGGCCGGGTATTGGACGCCCGGACAACGGACTGTACCCGCACATTTATATGCTGTATATCACGGTGCTCCGCCACGCCGGGGTTGCGAAAAGCGCGCGTCCGTGGTACCACCGATTGACAAGGACTTGTTTGTCCTTGTCAATCGATGGTACAGTGAAAAAACAAGTTCTATGGAGGGACACCCTTGAAAACGGATTATCTGGCTTTGCTGCGCAGCGGCGCGCCGCTGTCCACCCGGCAGCAGATCAGCCTGACGCTGCAGCTCAGCTGGCCGGCCATCATGGCACAGCTGGCTACTATTATCATGCAATATATCGACGCGGCCATGGTGGGCCGCCTGGGCGCGTCCCAGTCGGCGGCAGTGGGGCTGGTGGCCTCCACCACCTGGCTGTTCGGAGGGCTGTCCTACGCGGCAGCTATGGGCTTCAACGTGCTGACGGCGCAGCGGGTGGGCGGCGGCCGCCTGGCCGAGGCGCGCAACATCCTCAAGCAGGCGCTGGTGCTGTGCCTGGCCTTCAGCGTGGTCATGGCGGCGCTGGCGGCGGCACTGTCTGCGCCGCTGCCCCGGCTGCTGCGGGCGGAGCAGGAGATCTGGCGGGATGCCTCTGCCTATTTCCTGGTGTACAGTCTGTTCCTGCCCGCCCTCCAGCTGGACAACGTGGCGGCGGGACAGCTGCAGGCCACCGGCAATATGCGCACGCCCGGTGTCTGCATGGTGCTCATGTGTGCGCTGGATGTGGTGTTCAACACCCTGCTTATTTTCCCCACCGGTACCATCCGGCTGGGCGCACTATCCCTGCCCGGCGCGGGACTGGGCACGGCGGGCGCCGCCCTGGGCACTGGCCTTGCGGAGCTGGCGGTGGGGTTGTACCTGCTGTATTTCGTCCTGCGCCGCAGCCCGGCGCTGCGGTTGGAGAAGGGTGAGCGTCTGCACCTTGACCGCACACAGCTGCGCATGGTGCTCCGTATCGCGGCGCCAGTGGCATCGGAAAAGGTGATACTGTCCACCGCGCAGATCGTGTCCACCGCCATCGTGGCGCCCCTGGGCACCGTGGCTATCGCTGCAAACTCCTTTGCTGTCACGGCGGAAAGCCTGTGCTATATGCCCGCCTACGGCATCCAGAGTGCCGCGGCCATGCTGGTGGGGCAGAGCGTGGGAGCGGGACGCCGCCGCATGGCCAGACGCCTGGGCTGGGTCACGGTACTGCTGGGTATCGTTGTCATGGTCGTCACCGGCGGGCTGCTGTACGCCTTCGCCCCGCAGATGATGGCGATATTGACGCCGGACAGCGACATCATCGCCCTGGGCACCCGCGTCCTGCGTATTGAGGCCTTTGCCGAGGCTATGTACGGCGCGTCCATCGTGGCCGGCGGCGTATTTCAGGGTGCAGGCAGCACACTGGTGCCCACGCTGTTCAATCTGGGCACCATGTGGGGCATCCGCCTGCCACTGGCGTGGCTGGCCGCGCCCCGGTGGGGACTGCCCGGCGTGTGGGCGGCCATGTGCGCGGAGCTGTGCGTCCGGGGCCTGCTGTATCTGATACGGCTGGGAGGCAAACGCTGGCTGCCGCCAGAGGGGCCGGCCGGGCAGGTATAGACACAGCGGTACGAATGAAAGCAGAAAACTCTGCATAGCAACAGTCTAACTTCGTTATGAGGGGGTGTCTCTATGAACTGTCCGACCTGTGGTGCGCCGAATGTGATCCTGCACAAGGATATATGGGAATGCGGCTGGTGCGGCGACAGCGGGCCTATCCCGTGCCGCATCCTCGAGCAGCGCAAAGCAGCACACGAAAAGCAGGAGGCGTGGTGGCAGGAGGCCGCTGCCACTGCGCGGTGGGCCGCCCAGACGATCACGGAGTCGGCAGCGGAGCTGCTGCCCGAATGCAAGGATGCAAAAGCCCTTGCATGGAAAGCCATCCTCTGCCAAGTTTCAGCGGGGCTTATCGAAAGCGGCCTGTGGAACGGAACGTGGGGCGACAAGGCGGAGCAAGCCGTCAGCGGCCGTATTTTCTACCCCTATCGGGCGCTGGCCAACGATTTAGCCGACAGCAGCGGTATCAGCAACAGTGCGACGATAGAAAAGGCCGTTCGCACAAGGACGCCGCTGTTTCAGGCGGAAGGTCAGCTATCAGATAAAGTCTGCGGCGAGTTTTGGGAACTGATGATCGAACAGCTGCCGCCCTACGACAAGGAAGAACCCTCCATGCAGGACGGAGACCTCTACATGAACCGCGGCTTCGGCGTGGGGAACTCCGCCGAGCGCGCCATAGAAAAAATCCTGCGCAACCTGCTGCCGTTGGCCTCCCTCTTTGCGGGAGACGAGGGGAACACCCGCGACAACCGTTACCTGGGGTACTTCACCACGCACTGGAAGCGGCTTCGCGGTGAAAAGGTCGATCCCATGGACTACGACGACTCCGCCGTGGCGCGGATCGTGGCGCAGTTCCCGGAATTGCGGAATGAATACGACAGTACAGACCTGTTCAATATGTCCGGCGAGGAGCTGCTGTCTCTGACAGATGGATCAGCGTGCGAACAGATGCGGCTTTCAGGTCGAAGATCAATGGGGGCACTGTTTAGGTGCCCCCATGTCGTGCTTATGTAGTGGAAACTGTTTCCGCCGGGAATTGCCGGCCGGTGTGGTCGATGGTGTAGGGCGGATCGAGGATCAGCTGACTGATGGGCACAACGGTATACCCGTCGTTGATCAGGCAGTCGAGGATGGCAGGCAGGGCCTCCGGCGTGTGCAGCGCAGCGTTGTGGAACAGCACGATGCTCCCCGGCTGCACCTTGGATGTTACGCGCCTGCATATCGTATCCGCGTCGTAGTCCTTCCAGTCCAGGGAGTCCACATCCCACTGGATAGGTTCCATACCCATGGAGCGTATGGCGGCGATGACGTGGTCGTCATACTCCCCGTAGGGACAACGGATCAGCGTGGGGGTCACGCCGGTAACAGCACTGATCCGCTCGTTGCTGGCGGTGACATCGTCAATGATCTGCTGAGTGGACAGACTGTTGTAATGGTCGTGGTGATTGGAGTGGCTCATCACCTCGTGGCCCGCGTCGTGCAGGGCTTTGACGGACTCCGGGTACTTCTCCGCCCAATCTCCCACAACAAAGAAGGTGGTCTTGACACCATACCGCGCCAGAATATCGATAAGCGTCTGGGTGTCCTCGTTGCCCCACGGTGATGCAAAAGTGCGGCAGTTCACGGAGAACTGCTGCTCACCACGTTTCGGCCAGCAGGAAATCCTGAAGATGCACGATTCTAATGCCGTTTTCAATCCCTACATCCATGTCATTTAGGGTGACAACGTATTTGGGGTAATGGTCTTTGATCTCCATGAGGTTGCCCACCTCGCGGTCAGAGCCCACCGGCAGCTGGACGCAAACCTGTACATAGATCCGCTCGTCGCGGCGGGTGGCTACAAAGTCGATCTCTTTTGTTTCATTCTTGCCGATATACACATCGTACCCCCGTCGCTTCAATTCTAGAAACACGATGTTTTCCATGGCCCCGTCCAGCATTTTGCGGTTATAGCCCAACAGGGCGTATTTCAGCGACACATCCGCCAGATAATACTTCTCCTGCGTTTTCAGGATGCTTTTTCCTTGCAAATCGTAGCGCTCACAGGGATAGATGATGAACGCCTGCTCCAGCCAGCGCAGGTAGTTGTAGATGCTCTCCACTGAGACCTTGCAGTGCTCGCTTTTCAGGAAGGTGGAGATCGAATTGGCGGAGAAGGTCTTGCCCACATTTTCAATGATAAATTTCACCACGCGGACAAAAAGATCCTGCTTATTGATACGGTGGCGCTTCAAAATGTCGCGGGAGACCACGGTGTGATAGATGCCGTTGACGATCTGATAGGCGTTCTGCGCGTCATATTCACTCAGCGCTATTATGGGGAAGCCACCAAAGCGGATATATTCCTCCAGCAACTCCTTTCGGGACAACGTACTGTCAGCTTTGAAGTCCAGATACTCGCGGAAAGACAGGGTGTAGACGGGGATAGACACATAGCGTCCCGTCAGATAGGTGGAGATCTCGTTGGACATGAGCTTGGAGTTGGAGCCGGTCACATAGATGTCGGCGTCCGCACCCTCCAGCAGACTGTTGACCGCCCTTTCCCAACCGGTGATCTCCTGTATCTCATCCAGCAAGAGGTAACAGTGCCCCTTGCCTGCCATGGCCACCATCAGCTCGTCATACATCTGCTTGGCGGTAATGCTCTCGGGAATGTCCATCTCGGTGTACCGCTTACAGATGATGTGATCCGCAGACACGCCCCTTCGCAGCAGCTCCTCCTCCAGCATCTCGAAAATGGTGGATTTACCGCAGCGACGGATACCTGCCAGTATCTTGACCAGCGGTTGGTCGATAAAAGGCGCGATGGCCTCGATATAATTCGGCCTGTTGATCATGGTATCGCCTCCTCGCAATCGTTAATATACCCAAAATACTTTCGTTATGCAACAAGTTTTTAGAGCTTAACATTAAAAACTTCTATGTGATCTTCGTTTTTTTGCTTTGCTCTACACGGAGAACCATACGCTCACCCCTCCAGCAGAGCGCGGCAACCCTCCGGGAGCAGATAGTCGATCTCTATACGGTTCCCCTCGTAGACGCGAATTTCCCGGATGGCGGCGGCGACTGTGGGGCGATCCAGCTCCGCCAGCTGCCCCGACGCCAGCAATTCCTTTACCCAGGGCAAGGACAGCGGCTCATCCTGTACCGAGTCGCGCAGCTTGTCCAGTTGGGCCTGCAGCGCCTGCTCCTGTGCGTCATAATCAGCGCGGTAGCGGAGGAAGTCCTCCTTGGAGATAAGCGCGTCCTGATAGTCCTCGTAGGCGCTCTGGCGGCGGCGCTGAATGCGCTGCAATGCAGCTTCCAGCTTTTGGGGTTGGTCGGTGCCGGAGCGCGGGCGCTGCGCCGCGCCCTGCTGTGCCAGCTGGCGGAGGTTTTCCATGCCGGCAATGAGCCGGTTCAAATCATCCAGTATTACCTTCGTCAACACATCATGGGCGATATAGTGCTTGCTGCACACGGATGCGCCGTAGCGCTTATACGAGCCGCAGGTGTAGAAGATTTTGCCACCCCAGGTGGTCTTGACCATGGCCCGTCCACAATCGCCGCACTTGAGAAAGCCCGCAAAGGGGCTGACGTTCTGCCGAAAATCCGGTGTGCGGGCGTTGGTGTTCAACAGGGCTTGCACCCGCTGCCACTGGTCTTTTTCGATGATCGGCTCATGAGTACCGGACACCACCGTCCATTGAGAGCGATTCTTCCGCCTTGCCTTTCCGTGCATCTGAAGGCGGTCGTCCCTCCCCTGCTCCATATTCCCGATGTACATCTCATTTTGCAGGATACGGTGGATGGTAGCGTATGTCCAGTAGGTGGTGGTTTCCAGCCGGTGGTTGTTGCGGTATTTTTCGCCGGTGAGCCGTTTGTACTCACTGGGGCAGGAAATGCCTTCTTCGTTCAGCTGCTTGGCAATACGGATCTTCCCCATTCCGTTTTCGAACAGGGTAAAGATGCGCCGCACCACCTCCGCCGCAGGCGGGTCGATGACCAGACGGTTATGATTCTGCGGATCCTTACAGTACCCGTAGCTGGCGAAGGCCCCGATGAACTCGCCCCGCTGCTGCTTGGCGTGGAGGGAGCTTTTGACCTTCTGGGAGATGTCGCGTGCATACTGGGTGTTAAACAGATTCTTCAGCGGCATCATCATGTCGTAGGCGCCGCGGTCGCTGTCGATATTGTCCGTGACAGCGATGAACCGCGCACCGTGCTCCGGCAGCCAGCGCTCCAGATAGCGGCCTGTTTCGATGTAATCACGGCCGAAACGGGACAGGTCCTTTACCAGTACGCAGCGGATGCGCCCGTTCCCTATGTCCCGCAGCATCCGCTGAAAGGCGGGGCGCTGGAAATTCGTGCCGGTATAGCCGTCGTCGGCATAGCATTCCGCCATTACCAACTCAGGATGATTTTCGATATACGCCTCCAGCAGCTTCCGCTGGTTGCCGATGGAATCACTCTCCATCCGGTCTCCGTCCTCCCGGGACAGGCGACAGTACAGCGCAGTAGGCAGTGGTCGCTTCTCCATATGCTCCCTCCTTTCCGTAGACTGCCCGCAGGCATTAAGCCGCCTGAGTATGGGCGCGGATCAATTCAACCACCAGCGCCTCTGCCGTCTGTTGACCAAGGAAATTGCGAGTGACGGTGATCGCCGGAGTGGGTGCTTGCTGAACGGTTGGCATAAACAGACCTCCTGTTTGAGAATAGTCCATCGTATGCGCGCTACGGAAACCGTATGTTTATCGGTCAGACATAAATATGCTGCTATGAATCTCAAAAAACTGGCCCTCTGGAAGTGGAGCCGCTCTGATTTCTTTGTTTTTCTACCCTATTTCTTCTTTGATACGACTAAAACGCCAGCTCTCGCATAACGAGAACTGGCGTTCTTTGACAGGCTGAGCAGAAAGCGCTCCCCCATCGGGGAGCGCTTTCTGCTGCTTTTTACCGTGCGGCCTCCGCCCAGTGGTTATCCACCAGTTCGTTGAAATCCACCCACTGCGCTTTCGTCAGCTCTCCGGCCTGCGTCATGACGGTCTCCAGGCGCTCCAGCGACGCCTGCTCCATGGTCAGCGGCGTATTCCACACGCCGATCTGCCGGTGACGGGCGGTAACAGCCTCCAGTGTGTCCAGATCGGTATCCGGGAACTGGCCGATAATGGCCTGCGCCACCTCCCGGTCGGTATGGCCCTCCACCCAGTCCAGCGCCTTTGCCACAGCCCGGCAGAAGGCGGCGATCACATCGTCATGCTCCGCCGTATAGCTGCGGGAGGCAAAATAGGCGGTATATGGGATGGCGCCGCTCTCGGCGCCGATGGAACAGAGGATATAGCCCTGCCCCGCGTTGACCACCTGGGTGGCAGCAGGCTCAAACAGTGTCACATAGTCCCCCTGCCCGCCGGTAAAGGCACCGGCCATCATGTTGAACTGGACACTGGTGTCCACGATGACGTCCACCTGCGGTTCCAGTCCGTGCTGCCGCAGAACGTACTCCAGCGTCATCTCCGGCACGCCGCCCTTGCGGCCGCCGATGATGGTCTTGCCCCGCAGATCCTCCCAGTCAAAGGGAGCATCCTCCCGACCCATGAGAAACGCGCCGTCACAAGCGGTCAGCTGGCCGAAGACCACAGGATAGTCCTCCTTGCCCTGATTGTAAATGTAGACGCAGCTCTCAGGGCCGGCAAGGCCGATGTCACTTTGTCCGGACACCACGGCGGTCATCACCTTGTCGGCGCCGCCGCCGTTCGTCAGCTCGATGGCAAGCCCTTCCTCCTCAAAGAAGCCCAGCTCCAGCGCCACATACTGCGGCGCGTAGAACACGGAGTGGGTCACCTCATTGAGACGGACGACCGACAGTTCCTTCTTTTCCGCCGCCGTTCCGGTTCCGCAGCCGCACAAAACCGGCAGCAGCAACAGTGCGGACAGCAGCAGCGCAATGGTCTTTTTCATGCTTTTAACCCCCATACACGATACAGTAATTTTCCCACCCACAGCACCAGCCGGTACATGACTACCACGGCCACCAGCAACAGCAGCACGCTGGTCATCACCAGATCCATGTTGAACACCTGCGAGCCGTAGACGATCAGGTACCCCAGACCAGCCCGTGAAACAAGGAACTCACCCATGATGACGCCTACCCACGACAGCCCCACATTGACCTTCAGCGTATTGAGCAGCGTGGCGTAATTGGCGGGAAACACCAGCATCCAGAGCAGCTGCCAGCGGCTTGCGCCCATGGCGGCCATCAATCGGATCTTCTGGGCATCCGTGGCGCGGAAGCCCTCGTACATGTTCAGAATGGTGACGATCAGTGAGATCGCCAGCGTCGTGACGATGATGGCGCCGGTCCCGGCGCCCATCCAGACGATGAAGATGGGACCCAGCGCCGTTTTCGGCAGGGCGTTGAGCACCACCAGATACGGATCCAGCACACGGCTGAGGGTGGGCCACCACCACATCGCCACCGCCACCACCGTATCGGCGGCGGTACCCAGCAGAAAGCCCACGACCGTCTCCCAGCAGGAGACGCCCACATGCACCAGCACATCGCCGCCCCGGCACAGCGTAAGAAACGTGGCGGCGACACGGCTGGGACTGCTGACCAGAAAGCCATCGCTGAGTCCCACGCGGCAGCTCAGCTCCCAGAAGGCAAAAAAGCCCACGAAAAGCGCCGCCTGCCATAGCCGTACCCGACGGCTCTCCTGCCGCAGCCGGTGCAGATACCGCGCCCGCTTGGGCGACAGGGCAGGTTCATTCACGCAGCTCCAGCTCCTTCCATATGGCGTCAAAATAGCGGGCAAAGGCTGGATTCTCCCGCCGCTTCAGGGGATCCATCCGTCGCAGCTCTCTCATATCGAACACCGCCTTCACCGTGGCGGGGCGGCGGGACAACACCACCACCCGATCCGACATGCTGACAGCCTCGGAGATGTCGTGAGTCACCAGCAGAGCGGTCTTTCCTTCGGAGCAGATGATATGCCAGATGTCGCCGGATACCGCCAGACGGGTCTGATAATCCAGCGCGGAAAACGGCTCATCCAACAGCAGAATATCCGGCTGCGTGGCCAGCGTGCGGATCAGGGCGCAGCGCCGCCGCATGCCGCCGGACAGCTGGTCAGGGCGCTTGGCGGCAAATTCCCACAGGCCGTAGCGCTTCAGCAGCCCCTCCACATTGCGGCGGTGCGCCGGATCACGGTCGTGCCGGATCTGCAGCCCCAGCATCACGTTGTCATAGATGGAGCGCCATTCAAACAGCTGGTCGCGCTGGGGCATAAAGCCCATGCGCCCGTCGGCGCCGGATGCCGGATGGCCGTATAGCTCTACCTGTCTCTTATACACATCTGACGCTGCCGACGATATGCAGTGTGTAGAT